>JAEEGL011690749.1_pt1 | contig 12849 bp, 9 predicted proteins | sample 9134231 | NCBI WGS metagenome assembly JAEEGL01 (sample SAMN16246548, study PRJNA631951) | gut metagenome | biome: gut microbiome; feature: rumen; material: fiber-attached | host: Bos | place: Iran: Karaj | collected 2018-10
AGGACATTTATCATAATTTTCACATAAACCTCTTCCATGATAAAATTTACAAGGAATTTCTTTTAAATTATGACAATATAAACATTTTTCTCCTTTACTACAATTTCCACTTAAAAAAAATTTACATAATTCTTTTTTATGAATTTGTTCTACATTATGTGAATAAGGACATTTTTCTCCTTTTTTACATGCTCCATTTATATAAAATTGACATATTTGTTTTCCGTTTAAAACTTTGTGTTGTTTATTTTGTGTTTTATTTTTCTTTTTTTTCTTTTTTTTTTTTATTTTTTTATTTTTATTTTCTGAATTTTCTTCCATATTTAATTCAGTATTTAATTCTTTATTTATTTCTGTATTAGTTTCTATATTTTTTTCTTGTGTTTTTTCTCTCTTATTTTGTAAGAATGTGATTTCTGAGTTTTTTTCTTTTTCTTTTATTTCATTATTTATATTTATTAAGTTTTCCATTTGCATTTCTTTTGATTTTAAAAAAAAATTTTTGTCATCATCATCATCACTTTCTTCTGAATTATTTAATAATAAATATTTTTCATTAATTAATTCTTTTTGTTGTTCATTTATCATTGAATAATTTATTCAAAAAAAAGAATATTTTATATATAATATAAAGATAAAAAAAATGAATACATTTATAAAAATATAAATTTAAAAAAAAATAAAAAAATAATAAAAGTATCAAAAAATAAGAATCATTAAACCTAAAAAATACAATTTAAAAAAAAATTAAAAAAAATGAAAAGACATAATACAATTCCTTATAAATACCCGAAAAAACCCTTTGAAGAACTAAATTTAGAAGAAACACAACAAATAATAAAAAAAGGAAGTTCTCAATTATTGAAAGAAAAGCCATCATTAACAAATATAAATATCCCAATTTTAATAAATGAAAAAGAAGAAGAAAAAGAATTTATTGAATTTGTATTAGGAGATTTTCATGATTTTCATAAAATAGATGAATTACAATATTTTAAAAGAATGACTTCTTTATCAATTGTAAATGACTTAATTGAAGATATGGGAACGATTATTGAAAATATTCCAAATAAAGATGCTATGATTTATTTATGTTTAAATGAAAATTATATTAAAACTATTAAAAATATTGAATATCTTCCTAATTTAAAACAATTGCATTTAAATTTTAATTTTATTGAAAAAATTGATTATGGTGTTTCTAAAGTTATTTCTTTAAAACAATTTTGGATTTGTGATAATAAAATTAAAAAAATTGAAAATATACCTGAACATATTAATAATTTTTGGATTGCTAATAATTATATTGAAGATTTACCAAATGATTTTGACAAATATAAACAAATTGAAAATTTAAATATTTCTGGTAATTGTATAACTGATTTTAAAAATATTTATATTTTGGAAAAATTACCTAATCTTAAAATTTTATATTTAAATAATTGTAATTATGGGGAAAATCCAATTTGTTCTTTTTATAATTATAAAATGATGATGATTCATTTATTTGAAAATATTGAAATATTAGATCAATATAAAATAACTTATGATGAAAGAATAGAAAGTGAAAATTCTTATCTTAAAAAAACAGTATATTATAAAAATAAAATTCGAGATAATAGAAAATTAATAAAAAATATTATTCAATTATTAAAAGGACATTTATTATTTTATAAAGGAATTAAATATAATTATATTAGATTATATTCAATACAACAAAAAATAAATAAATATAAATTATATGAAAATGAAAATTCAAATCTTGAAAATACTAAAAATTCATTTTATAAAAAAGATAAAGCTTTATTGAATGATAAAATAAAAAATGAAATTAAAGAAATAGAAATAAATAAGAAAAAATTTAATAAAATAAAACAACACATTTCAGATTTAAATGATTTATCAATTGTTATTAATTTTTATGAAATAGAATCTTTTGGAAATTATAAAATTGAACCTGGTAATTTAGATTCAAAATGGGTTAAATCTTGTCTTGATTTACTAGAATTAAAAATATCAAATGAATTTTTAGAAAGAAATAATTTTAAAATCAATTATAATAGAATTTTCAAAATAAATAATAAAAAATCAAAATTAATTTTTGATTCTTTATATGATGATTTAATTGATATTAATGGGAAATTTGGAATTGATAAAAATTTTTTCGATTATTATTTTTTAATTTTTCCAAAAGAAAAATTATCATATAGAAAAGTGTTTCAATATATATTTGAAAAAAAAGAAAGTGAAAAAGAAAAAATATTAACAGATAATATTTCATTTATTGATGAATTATATTTAAATAAAGATAAAACAAATAAAAATTTTGTTGCTATAATTTGTAAATGTATCAACTTTGATTCAATGATTGAAAAATATAAAACTGAAAAAAATTTTGAATCTGTAAATGAAATAATAAAAGAAATTAAAAGTTTAAAAAATAAAAAAGATATTACAAAATTAGTAACATCAAATGAAGAATGTATTTATCATTATAAAATAGGAGGAGCAGTTGAACCTTTTTATTTAATTGAATATGAATATATTGAAAATGAAAAAGAAGATAAAAAAGATGATGAAAATAATTATTTAAAAGATAATAATAAATCAAAAGAAGATGTTTTTTTATCCTCTTTTAATGAAGAAGTTTATATTTCATATGATCATAATTATAATTTTAATATTTGTTGTAAAGAGTTATGTTCAAATGAAAATAAACAATTTTTTTCTCGAGAAACAATTAATAAATATTTCAATAAACAATTCAATAATTTTGAAGAATTAGATGATGGTTTAATATTTTTTGCAAAAAATACTATTTTTAATTATTTAAAAAAATGCTATAAATATGATTCATTAAAAGAATTTAAAGATGAAATTGATAAAATAACACAACAAATAAATGAAGTATTATCTTTTAATGTTACAAAAACTGAAAAAAAAAAAATGAATGATATTTTAAATGATAAAGACAAATTAAGTGAAATTAAATTTTTAAATTTGTGTAATAATGAATTATCAAATTCAGAATTTCAAGAGTACATAAATCAATTACAAGAATTTATTGAAATAGATTCAAAAATATTATCATTTACAAAAAGATTAGAAATATTAATATTATCAAATAATAATATTGAATCAGTCAATTTATCATTAATAAATGAATTATTTCCAAATTTAAAAGAAATTGACTTATCTCATAATAATATAAATACTATTAAATATGAATCAAAACAACCTTCTAATAATGTAGTTAAATTTGATATTTCATTTAATAATATAAATGATTTTACATATATTATATTAATTTTAAAACAATTCAATTCATTAAATACTTTCATATTTTTTGGAAATCCATTTGATAAATATTGTGAAGAAAATTTCGCTCAGAATAATCTGTTAAATCATAATTTAACAAAAGAAATGAAAATGAATATAATTAATGAATTTGATAAATATTTTAAAAATAAAAATTCAATTAAAAATCCATTATCAATAACACAAAATACATCAAATATAAAAAGAGAAACTTTAAATTTTTTATATATATATGAACAATTTTCATTTTGTGATAAATATAAAAATTTTAGCGAAAATCCTTATTTTAGAGAAAAAATATATCAAAATATATCTTTAAAAACAGTCAATTTAACAAGGAAAAAATTATTATCTATACCAACAATTCAAAATGGAAGAAACACTCAAGTTTTAATATTAAATTTAAATAAAATCCAAAAAATAAATAATCTAAATCAAATGCCAAATTTATTAGAATTATATCTTCAAAATAATAAAATATCAAAGATAGAAAATTTACCAAAAAATTTATTAAAATTAGATTTAAGTTATAATGAATTAAAATCACTGGATGATTTATCAAAAGCATATAATTTAGAATGGTTAAATATTGATTGTAATTTAATAGAAAAACTAGATGAAGTAATAGGATTATCAAATTTAATTGAATTTTATTGTAGCGGAAATAAAATAAATAATATTAAAGAATGTTATAAATTAAGTAAATTAAAAAAATTAGAAATTATTGACTTATTTGATAATGATGTATGTAATAATAATGAAGAAATAAGAATTAATATGATAAATAATTGTCCTAATTTAAGAATATTTAATAGAATTTTAATTGATAAAAATGAAAAAAGTAAAACAAAAGATTTATTTGCAGGAAAATTAACAAATAATATATTAGAAAAGAGATTAGGTTCAGGAAATAGTACAAAAAATATAATAGATCTAGATTTATCTGGATTAAAATTAAAAGAACAAATATGTCTTTTTTCAAATGAAAATTATCCTAATTTAAGAACATTAAACTTATCAAAAAATAATTTCAAATCATTCAATATTTTTGGTATGTTACCAAATTTAAAAGAATTAAATTTAGATTTTAATAATTTTGTAGAGGCAATTTCAAAAAAAGATAAAATAATAAATGGAAAAGGAATAATGGGATTACCAAATTTAGAAAAATTAGAAATGTCAAATAACCAATTAATAAATTTAAATGGAATTCAATATTTTAAAAATTTAAAAACTGTGATTTTAAGAGATAATAATTTTTCAAAAATTGAATCATTACATCATATGAATCAATTAAATTATTTAGATGTTTCACGTAATAAAATTGATAATGTTGAAAAAGTTTGTCTTGGAGAATTACCTTATTTACAAATACTTATTTGTGATGATAATATAATTAAAAATATTAATGGTTTAACTAAATTTGAATCAATTAAATTTTTATCTTGTCAAAATAATAAAATAAATGATATTAATTGTTTAGATAGATTATCATGTTTGAAAAAATTAAAAGAAATTTTATTAAAAGGAAATCCAATTAGTAAAGATTATTATTATAGAGAAAATTTAATACAATTAATTCCAAATTTAATTAAAATTGATGGTAGAACAATTATAGAAGAAGAAAGAGAAAATAGTAAAATAAATTTAAATGAAAGAAAAAGTAATTTTAATAATTTATATTTTAAACAAAATAATCTAATAAATAAAGTTTTAACTAATCAAAAAATGATAAGAAGAGTAAATCATAATAGTATAGGAGAAAATGCAAAATCTTTATTAAGTTTACCTCAAATTACAACTGGAAAACCTATTATATCTGATAATAATAAAGTAGTTTTTAATGGAATAAATAATAAAAATACTTATATAAAATTTAGTCAAAGATTAAATTCGAATGTTCCATTTAAAATAAATGGAAAAAAAAAGTAAATATAGAGGTAATTATTGTTTTATTATTTTTTTATTTTATTTTATTTTTTTTATCTTACTTACAATTATAATATTTAATGAAAATATAGAGTTTTTTTATATTAAATTTCTTTTTTTAACATTTCAATTTGATTTTCAAATTTTTAATATTTTTTTTGATATATTTATTTTTTTATTTTATTTTTTTATATTTTTTTTATATTCAATTATAATAAAATAAAAATGTTTGATGATTTAAGCCATCAAATTCAATTAACAATTCTTTTAATTTCAACTTTATTTGCTTGTGCAACTAGTTCATATTGGATTCATTGGTCTACTGTTGCAGGAATAACATTAACTACTTTAATTGTTGATATGATGTTTTTCCAAGAAGGAACATTTATTTATGATCCTGATTATAATCATTGGGAAGATTTATGTGAAGAAAAAGATTTCCAGATTAAAACTGATTAATTTAAGTGAATAAAAAAATCTTTATATATAATATTTAAAAAAGTAAAATTAAATTTTTGGAAATTTTAAATTTATTTAAATTAGAAAATTATAAAAAAAATCAAATAACTTAAAAAGAAAAATTCTAATTCTAATATTAAATAAATTAAAAAAGTAAAAATGATTTATTTTTTATGATTAATAATCCAAAAAAATATCAAAAATTAATTTATTAAATTATGGCAACAATTGAAACTTTTAATAATAAAACAACAAATGATAATCCACCTTTAGAAAATTTAAATCATCAAGAATATGAAAGTATAATATAAAAAATATAAAAAAAATCTTTTTAGATGATAATATTGAAGATCAAGAATGGGATGAATATGATGATGATTATGAAGATGAAGAGCAAACAAATCCAAAAAATAATCAAAATGAAAATCAAGAAAATAATATTCAAAATACTACTTCTGATATCCAAGTTGAAAAAAGATATGTTTCTAAAGAATTTAAATATGGAAAAAAGTAAATTTTTTATATTTAAATTATTTAACTTTTATTTTATTTTTATAGAAATTATGATAATGGATATACTCATAAAAAATTATATGAAGAAAAAAGAAAAAAAGGAAGATATCATAAAAAATCAAATAAATATTATAATAGTGATATTTTATCAAAAACTTTTACAAATAAAAACTTTGATAATAAATACAATGGTGATTTTATAAATAAAAATTCTAATTATGCAAAAAAATCTATAAATTATAAAAATAATAATAATAATAATAATTCTCATTATACAATTAAAAAAAATATTTTTTATAATTCTTCGAAAAAAGAAGAAGAAGAAGAAGATATAAAAAAACCAATGTTTATTAATAGTAAATTAGAAAATAATGGAAATCCTGATGGTAATTTTATTAAATTAGAACAAGATTTTCCAAAATATAATTTTGTTCCAAATGGTGAAATTAGTGATAATAAAAATAATAAAAATGAAAATGAAAAAAAAAATGAAAATGATAATCCAATAATAACTCATCATAATTTAAGTATGAGTTTAAATTTTGAAAAAAATTTAATATTAGATAATAATAAATGTTATAATGATTCTCAAAAACATCATTATCATAAAAATAAATATTATGATAATATTAAAGGATATAATCATACTAAGAATTATAGAGGAAGTAATTATAATTTAAATCAACCTTCAAGCAGAGGATTTAATAGTAATAATAAATTTGATGGTTTTAACAGAAGTGGGAAAAATTATTATTATGATGGTGGCACTAAGTTTAAAAAATAAATTAAAAAAATATATATATAAATACTTATATATAATCAATATTAAAAAACCAAAAGAGTTATTTTGAAGTTTTTTTTGTATATTTTTTCTATTAAATAAAAAGGTATCATTTACGTTATTATTTATGAAAATGATATGCTAATTTTAATTAATATTAATTAACTTTTCTTTTCTATTATTTTATTTGATAACTTTTTTAAATAAAAAAAATCATGGATAAAAGGTTCAATTTAAATCATCTAACGTATAATTCAATTTTAAATGAAAAAATACACAAAAATAAAATTGTATCTTTACCTTATTTAAAATTCAAAAAAAAGAAATTTATGTTTCCATATTCACCAATAAATAAAAATAAATCTAATTTTTCATCTATAGAAACAAATCATATAATAAATTCTTCTCAAAATAGTACATTTAATGACATAATAAAAATAAGAAAAACTAATAATTATATTAATTTAAAAAAAATAAAATCAGCTTCAAATATAATAAATAAAAAAATAAAATTAAATAATAAAACAATAAATATAAATTCTGAGAGCCAAAAAAACGAATTTTTTTTAAATAATAGTAATATTGAAAAACTATATTATAGGATTGTTTTAAATAAATTTAAAAAAAAAAAAAGAGAATTTATCCCAAATCAATTTAATCTTTTATACTGTGAGAATCAAAACCAATTTAATTTATTTGAAAAATTTAAAAATAGAAGAAGAATTGAAAAAGGAAAAATAGCAATACATCATATAATTGATAATAAAGTAACAAATGGAAAAATTAATTATATGAAAGATACTCTTAATAAAGTTAGTGGAATTTTAAATTATTCATATCCTAAAATATTCTTAAAGAAATTTTCAATTCAAAAAAATGAAAAAGATAAAATTAAAAATAATATATTTATAAAAAAAAGCAAAAAAGAAAATAAATTAAAAAATAATTCAGAAATAATTGATAGAAAATTAATATATAAAGCTTTAAGTGAATAATTAACATTAATTCAAAAAAATTTCTTTATTTTAAAATAATTAAATAAAAACAAAAATATTAATTAAAAAACATTAATTTAATTTTATTAATTATATATTTTAAAAATGAATAGAACTAAAGAAGTATTTGATAGTGGATTTACATTAGATGATATTTTTCAAGAAAGTATTGATTTAAACAATTTAATATCATCTAAAAAATCAACAGGAACAAAATATGAAAATATTCAAAAATTCTTTAAAAAAAATTTAAAATTAAGAAATGTTTCTAAAAGGATATATTGGAATAGAGCAGATATAAATACTAAAGTAAAAAAATTATTTAATTTTAATTTAGTCTTTTATAATTTCAATTGCAGATATTTTACCAAAAATTACTATATCAAATGATTTAATTAAATCATTTTATAAATATATTTTCAATAATGAACAAGAATTATTAATTGGGAAATTAAATAAAAATAATGAATCAACTAATATTTATGATATTGTAGAAACTTCTGATATAATTAATGATGGAAATTTAATTTTAAATCCAAAATTAATTGTAAATAAAGATTTAAAGAAAGAAAAATTTATTCAATTAATTGAAGTTGCTTACGATGAATTAAAAAAAAATATTTATTCAATATCAGAAAATAATTATTATCATTCTTTATTTTATTTTAGTAGGGAAGGAAATTTAAAACAAAATAAAAAACAAAATAAAAATTTAATATCAAAAACATATACAATAATCCCAAATTTAAATTTTGAATTAACACAAATAAAAAATATTTCTTTTAGTAATACAAACTTAAATAAATACTTAGTAACAAGAAATAATAATAACATAAATGAAATTAAAGATGAAAATGAATATAAAACAGGATTTTTTACAATGAGTCAAAATCACAGATTAATTGCTTTAAAAGATGATAGAAAAGAAAAATTAGGAATAAAAAATAGTCAAAACTTAAAACAAATAATTTTTGGTATTTGGATAAATTTAAAAGAAGAAAAACCAAGTCCAAAAAAATTAGATTTAGATTTACTTCTTGAAAAAAATAAAATATTAATATATAAAAAGTGTTTAGAGTTTATTTTATTAAGTGATAAAATTGATACTGTTTATTCACCTTATCCAGATCAAAATATATTTTTATTAGTTATTTTTTATTATGGAATGCAATGTCATTATGAAGTAAAAGTTACTCCTAATGATGAAATTAAAAAAAATATTAATAATGGAATTTTAAGTAATTTTGATAATAAATGGTTAGTTTTAAAAAAAAAATGGGAAATTGATATTAATAAATTAAATAATAATTTAGAATTAGATTTAAAATATTACATTGAGAATAATGAAAATAATTTTAAAATTGATTTTGCTTATGATTTTATTTTGAAAAAACTTGGTATTAATCAAAAAAGTTTTATATTTTCCAAAAGTTTAAATAATAATAATAGTATTCAAAAAAAAGTAAGTGGAAAAAATACTGATTTAGATAATAATAATACAAATAATTATAAAGATAATTTAAATGAAATATTTGATGATAGTGTTAATCTTGAATTAGATGATGATGATGATTTATTTGATTTATATAATTTTCCTAAACCAATTAATGTAATATCAAAAAATGAAGAAAATCAAATTTCAAATAATAAAAATAATATAATAAATAATTCAAATAATAACAATAATAAATTAAATAATAATAAAACTGAAAATAATGAAAATAAAAATAAAAAAATATTTCAAAAAAGATTTAGTGGAATAAGTCAAGCATCAACAAATATTCATTCAAGTAAAGTATCTCCTTTTTCAAGTAAGAATTCAAATATTAATACTAATAATATTTCAAATCAATATTCTTCAATAATAATTGAACAAGGAGAAAAAATTAAAAAATTACAAAGTCAAGTTGAAAGAATTGAATTAGTTTTGCAAGAAGTTTTAGAAGAATTAGAAGAAGATGAAAAAGATAAAAAAGATATAACTGATAATAATAATAATAAATTTAATAAATTTAAAAGAAAAAAAAATAATAATTTAAACTTTAAAATTAATGATGTGAATAATACTTCAATTAAATTAGTTGATCAATCTATTAAAGTTCCACATATTATTTATAAAGAATTATCAAGAGATGATGATGAATAAAATTTTATTCTATACTTCTTATTTATTTATTTCTTTTTTTTTTATAACTTTGTTTTTTTTTTTAATAAATTATTTAATAAAATTTAAAAAAAAATGTTAAACTATATTTTTAATAATCTGTTATAAATACAAATATAATAATAAATCTATTTAATTAAAATAATTATCATAAAATTTAAAAGAAGATTTTAATTTTTTAAATTCTTCATAATTCTTCTCAGATAAACAATTATTAGGATAAAACACATTTTTAATTTTTTCCATATTAATATGTTTAATTTCAATATTTTGAAAAGGATCTAAATTAAATTGAATATAATTTAAAGAAATTGGAACTGAAACATGTATTCTCATTGATTCAAAATCTAATTTATTCCATTTATCTATTATTTTATTTATTTCATCATTTTTACTAATCATATATAATATATATTGATAAGTAAAAAACAATTCCTCATTTATAAGTTTATTAATAATAATGTAAAGAAAAAATCCAATTATAATTAACCAAACAATATAAATTCCAATTATTATTTCTCTATTATTATTTTTTTGTAAAAAAAAAAGTAAAAATATAATGAATGATAATATGAATATAATAATAATAATAATAAGTAAAACTTTAATTAATTTTCTATATTTTTCATTTTGGTTTTTTAATTCTATATACTCATTATTTTTAAAATAACTATTCATTTCAAAAAAAAATTGCTTAATTTTATTTTCTTTATCAGATGATAAATTCAAATGTTTTAGTACATCTTTTGAATTAAAATAAAATTTATCTAAAACTGTATTTTTCAAAACATAATAAACATTAACATTTTCATTTTTTTCAATATTCTTTGGATTAGTAAATTCAGAAAAAATAAATAAATTTATTAAATATGTAGTTATCATTTCATTTGAACAAATTCCAAAATATTTTGATTTTAGTATTTGAGTTGTTATATTATTTTCATCTGAAAAAGTCATTTCTCTTGATATTTTATTTTTTGATAATTGTTTTTTATTCATTGGAATTTGAAAATTCTTGTTAAATAAATCTTTACTATTACTTTCATCTTCTTTATCAATATCTTTATCTTGAATGTTAGTTCCATCTGAATTTTTTAAAGTTGAATCAAATGAATAATCTTGGAAAGAAGTCATACTCATATTTATAGTTATTTCATTATCATTTAATAACATATCTGAATTGCCATATTTCATTTGATAAAAAATAATAAAAAAAAAATAAAAAATCAAAATAAAACTATTTTAAAAATAAAAAATTTTTAATTTAAATAAAAAATAAAAAGATAAAATATTAAAAATCAAAAAAAAAAAAAAAAACCATTTCACATTCAATAAAAACACAAAAAAAAAAAAAAGAAAAAACCAAAAAATACTATTTTTTCCTAATCAAAATTTGTTTCTCACTTTGACTTTTAAAATCACCTCTAGTAACTAAATTAGTAATAGCAATAGCAATTAAATTCCTCATAGTATACCTTAATCCCATTTCATCAAGTAATTTCGAATATTGAATTCTTTGTCCAATAGAAACTCTCCTTTTAATAGCTTCTTCAATTTTAACAACTTCATTACCTTGTTCTTTAGTAAGAGCCCCTCCTAAATTTCCTTTAGTTCCCCTAGCAGCATCCAAAGTACTCATTTGGAAAAGACGATGTGCTTCAATAACATGATTTTTTTTAACAATAGGACTTAAACTCATTTTTGCAATTGCTTCACTTAAACGTATAATAGCTTCTAATTGTCTTACTGTTATTGGTATATCATTTCCTCTTTTATTCTGTTGATAATTTTTACGATCATTAACATAAAAATCTGATAATAATTCTGATGATTCTTCAGTTAATTTTGGTGTACATTTCATTTTTGCATATGCTATATATTTTTTTAATTCTGATATTGGTATTTCACCTTCTTCTCTTCTTTCATTTACTTTACCTGCTGCACTTATATCTACTATATGATTTGCTAATTCTTCATCTCTTTTTTCATTATGAATATCTTTTACTAAAAATATACAATCAAAACGAGATAAAATTGTAGTTTGAAAATCGATTTGTTCTTGTGTACTTTTTAAATCATCAATATGACCAAATATTGGATTTGCTGCAGCTAAAACTGAAGTTCTTGAATTTAATGTTGTTGTTATTCCTGCTTTAGCAACTGAGATTGTTTGTTGTTCCATTGCTTCATGTATTGCTACTCTATCTTGAGTTCTCATTTTATCAAATTCATCTATACATACTATACCACCATCAGCAAGTACCATTGCACCACCTTCTAATTGGAATTCTCCTGTTGAAGGATCTTTAATTATACTTGCTGTTAATCCTGCTGCTGATGATCCTTTACCTGATGTATATATTGCAACTGGAGCTACTCTCTCAACAAATTTTAAAAATTGACTTTTTCCTGTTGATGGATCACCTAATAAAAGAATATTAATATCACCTCTTAAATGTACACCTGAATTAATTCTCTTACGACAACCACCAAATAATAAACAAGCAATAGCTTTTTTTATATCATCATTACCATATATTGCAGGTGCTATTGATTTCCATATTTTATCATAAATTTTAGGATCTTTTGCAAATTGTGAAAATTTAATCTCATCATCATGAGTAAAAGTAAAAGTTTGTCTTCCAGATTTTTTATTTTCAGTAATAAATTGAATAACTCTAATATAAGAA
>JAEEGL013763860.1_pt1 | contig 12849 bp, 12 predicted proteins | sample 9134231 | NCBI WGS metagenome assembly JAEEGL01 (sample SAMN16246548, study PRJNA631951) | gut metagenome | biome: gut microbiome; feature: rumen; material: fiber-attached | host: Bos | place: Iran: Karaj | collected 2018-10
CCGCCGATGGTCGTCTCGATGGTGCAGGTGGGCGAGGAGACGGGCGCGCTGCCGGACATGCTCACCCGCATCGCGAACACCTACGACGACGAGGTGGACAACGCGGTGGCGGGCCTCACGGCGGCCATTGAACCGGCGCTGATCATCTTCCTCGCCGTGGTCGTGGGCACGATCGTCGTGGCCATGTTCCTCCCGATGATCAAGATCATCTCCACCGTGTCCGCGGCGGGCGGCTAAAAGAGGTCCAGAGGTCTCCATGAAGAAGAGCAAAGGATTCACGCTCATCGAGCTTCTGATCGTGACGGTGGTCATCGTCACGCTCATGTCGCTCGTCTTCCGCCTGGCGGGTTCGGGCGGCGAATCGTCGAAGCGTGCGCAGACGCTCTCCCGCCTGCAGAAACTGTCCAACGCGGTGAGCGGCTACTACGCCGCGTTCGGCAGCTACCCGCCCGTGCCGCTTCAGGGCCGCAGCCGCGACATCTACACGCCGGTGGACCGTTTCGAGTCGCTCGGCTACGGCATTCAGGCCGGGTCGGACGTGGCCCAGAACAAAATCAAGCTCAATACCAGCGACGAGTTGAAGAAGCAGATCGAGGCGGCTTGCCGCGCGCAGCCCGTCGCCGCGGGGTACCCGTACAACTCAAGGGTCATGGAGCCTGTACTCAGCGCGTGGGGCCAGCAGACGGGCAATCGCTACACCGCGATCAACAACTACGGCGGATTCAACCGCGACAGCGCCGACTGGAGCGAGAACAACATCTTCATGTTCGGGCTCATGTCGTTCCTCCTGCCCCGCTACCAGTTCATGCTGGACGGCGAGAAGAACATGTACCAGGGCAGCCCCAACGGACCCTGGGAGACGAACAACAGACTGCCGTTCCTGCTCGACGGATCGCGTCTGGAAAGCTGGGAGAAAGCGCAGGACGCCTTGATGCTGGGACCGGACAGCGCGAACAGGACGCAATCGGCGGATCCGAGGCTGCGGGCGATGATCGAAAACCTGCCGTCGCAGGCGGTCTGCGCCAGGTGGATGCCGAACTTCGCCGGCATCGTGACGGGCGGCGGCGTGTTTTTCGGCGTTGACACCGAAGACAAAGACAAAAAGTATCTCATCGGCGGCAATAAACTGTTCCTCATCAGCCAGAAAGGCTACAATCACCAGCCGAGCTACATCGGCGGCGTCATGACGATACGCGACGGTTGGGGAGAGGATTTCTACTACTATTCGCCGCCCCCTTACCAGAGCTACCAGCTCTGGTCGGCCGGGCCGAACACGCGGACGTTTCCGCCGTGGATGGACAAGTCGACGTTGCAGAAAAGCGAGATCGACCTTGTGAACAAGTGGATCGCCGACGACATCAAGGTGGGTGACAAGTAAGAGAAAGGACCGTGTGATGGAAAAGAGACAGTCAGGTTTCACGCTCATCGAGATGATGGTGGTGGTGGCCATCATCGGCATCCTCGCCGGGGCGCTGTTCGGCGGCTACAACTTTGCCGTGCGGGCTGCGCGCAAGGCGAAGGCGGTGGAGGCCGTTGCCAACGCGCGGACCGCGCTGGAAATCCTGTTCCAGAAGGCCGAGGGATGGCCGCACGCCATCCTCAAGGCGACGACGCACGAGCAGGGCTTCTTCGTGATGGACGACAACGTCGCGAAGGTGCTTTTCAAGTACGGCCTGCTCGGGGTGGACTGCAAGGGCGATCCGTCCAAGGCCATCTCTTCCTACAAACTGCGCGGCGTGGACCGTTGCGGCATCGCGGATCCGTGGGCCCAGGACGTGTTGAAGAAGTCGAAGTACAGGGACTCCGAGGGGAATTCGCTTCTCTCGGAGCCGGTTCCGGCCGGCGGTACGGTGCGGGACCATTTGATCTATTTCGCCGTGGATCAGGACGACGATGGGTTCGTCACGAAGGAAGAGGGCGCACCGGTCGGCAGGGTCCGCGCGAAGGCGATTACCTGGTGCGCGGGCGCCGACGGCGGTCTCTGCGACTGTAGCACGGCCGCGCCGAAGACGATGTCTGCCGCCGGCCGCATGATCTCGAACACCGACAACGTGTACAGCTGGCAACGGGCGCAGGAGGCGAAATCGAAATGAAGCGGCAGGGGTTCACGATCGTTGAGCTGCTGATGGTGATCGGGATCCTCGCGGTCCTGCTCGGCATCATCACGACGGCAGCGACGGCATCCATCCGTCAGGCGCGCACCCGGCGTGCCAACGCGATGAAACAGACGCTCCAGAACGGCGTCATGGCGTATCGGCAGCTGAAGGACAAGTGGCCCGGCAAGCTCGAGGACTGGGCGGAACAGCAGAACAAGGGCACGGTGGGCTATCTGTCCAACGGCGACTACGACAAGGTCATGCAGGAACTGCTCAAGAACTCGGCCGGAAAGTCGGTGAAGGTCCGCGTGATGGATCCGGTCGGCCTACTGGTCATGGGCGCCACCGGCACTGACGGGAAGTCCGGCGGCGTGGATTTCCGTTCGGCCGCCACGAAGAACGGTCCCTACGCGAAACGGATGTCGACGAGCGAGATGACCGTCATCTACCAGAAGAAGGAAAGCGGGAAGGCCTACCGTTACGTGATCGAGTACAATGCCGAGAGCGATTCGGTCACCGTGATGACGCAGGATGACTATTGGTCGAGGACCGAGGCCCTGGCAGGTGAACATAAAAGCTGGAGGGGGGCCGAGGTATGGTATTGACGTCGGGAAAACGGGCCGGCCGGGCGGCGTTCACGCTCGTGGAGTTGCTGGTCGTCATCGGCCTCATGGCCGTGCTGGCCACGATTTCCGTGACGGGCTACAGCGCGGCCAGCCGCGGCATGTCCGACCGCGGCGCCATCCAGAACACGGTTTCGACTCTGCGCATCGCCCGGCAGACATGCCAGATCGAGCGGGTGCCCACGAAGGTCCTTTTCTTCAACCAGCGGCTCACCGAGGATGCGAGCGAGGACGACGCCACGCTTTACCAGGGGACGATGATCGCCATCAAGCAGGCGGGGCGCATCACCATCCCGCCCAAGGCCACGGGAGGTCTGCTGATTGACGAATTCGCCGACTGGCACCAGTCCTATCCGATGTCGAATTCGGACAGGGATTCGTCCGCGCCGGGCATGCGGATCTTCCGCATGAGATCCGACGACGAAAGCAAGGGCATCGAGGATTGCAGCACCATGGTGCAGCCCTGCGTGTTCCACTTCGAGCTGAACGACTACATGATCCAGGCCGGAATGACTATCAACAGCTGGTGCGACGCCCACAACCGCACGGCGAAACGCAACCGCCCGCAGGGTGCGCCGAATTCGTATGTGGGAAACGGCAACAACTACGTGTGGGGGTTCAAGGAAAGGACAGGGGCGGGCGGCGGCTTGGGCGCGGCGTCATGGGAGGTGGGCGACCCGTACGGAGTCGAAATCGCGCGGCTGGATCTTCCCAAAGGCTACATTTTCGGCACGAATCCGCCGAGAGACGAGAAATTGAATTCTGCGACCCCCAAGGAGGTCTTTTTCGACCCCGATGAGCTGTCGCCCTCGATGTCCCCGGGCAGCGTACAGATTTCCCTGATGCGCCCGTCGCAGGGCGGAATGCTCAAGCCCCACCCGGTGGGTACGATCTCCTCGTCCATGCTGAAGGACACGAACAACTGAGGCGTACAATGAAGAAGTTCATCGGACATATCCGCAGGGCACGTGCCGCCTTCACGCTAATGGAGGTCAACCTCGCGATCTTCATCATGGCCGTGGGCGTCTTGGCGATGACGTCGCTCTATCCGCTCGGGTTCCGCGAAAGCCAGCAGGCGCGCGACGACGTGCGTGCGGCCGTCGTCGCCGACGACGTACTCGGCCAGCTCACGGCGGCGCTTTCCTCGCGCAACATCAAGTGGCAGGATTGGAGGGACGCCGTCAACAACGCCGTTGGCAAGTCCAAGGACGGTTGGTTCTCTTACTTCACCGCGCGAGGCAGCGACACGTACGTCGTCAAGAACCGGAGTGAGGTGAACAGACACGCGAAAGAGGTGTTCGACGCCCTGGCCAGTGCCTGCCAAGGCGCCACGAAGGTGCCTTCATGGAATTACGACAGCAAATATGCGCACGGCCTCGTGGTGCAGTGGGGCAAACGTGTTGTCGCAACTGGGCAAAACACGAGCGAGGCGAAGGACGACCACTCGCGCGTCTCGATCGGTTTCCGTCTGGCACGCCGGGCGGGTGCGCTCATGTCCGCGCCGATCTACTACACGGAAGTTCACTTCCAGGGCGACCAAAAGGATACGGAACAATGACACGGCGAGCTTCAGAGAGCGGTTTTACCCTGCTTGAGGTCCTGGTGGCGTCCATGCTGCTGGCGATGCTCATCACGATTCTCACCATGGTGTTCAACTCGTCTTCCATCGCGTGGAGCATGGGCAAGGCGGGCGTGGCGGAGATGGACGAGGTGCGCAACAACATGGCCGCGGCGGGGATGTTGGCGGACAACGCCGTGCCGCGCGTGGATTTAAATGATGTGGATAAATGGGGATATCTGGTAAGCCCTTGGAAGGCGGATGGCACCCTTCGCCGCCGCGCGATTGAGAAAAACATGAAGTTGTCAGGTAGTTTGCGCATTGAGTCAATGCTAGATAGTTTTGTGTATCAAAAGGGCGAATTGGGTCCAGACACGTGGAATCGAGCAAAATCCAAGAGGTTGTGGGCCACTTTCTCGCCGGGCAGCATCCGCCTTTCCGGCAAGGCAAAAACCCACATTGTCGGCGTTTGGTCGTACGGACCGGACGGACATCCGAACACCGGCGACGACATCAGTACCTGGCCGGACATTGATTGAGGAGCGCAGCCATGGAAACGAAGGGAAAAAGCGGCTTCACGCTCATTGAGCTGATCACGGTCATCGCGATGATCCTCCTTCTGGTGGGGGCGGTCACGTCGTCCGTTTCCGGCGCCCGCCGCCGGGCCAAGGTCCAGCAGGCGATCACCGAAGCGCAGCAGCTGACTGACGCCATCCTCGCCTACGAGAACTACTCCCGTCCCGGAGAGAAGCACTCGCCGCTGGAAGACAAGGCGACGGGCGAAAGCTGGAAGGAGGCGACCGAAGGCAACATGGCGTTCGTCCTCGGAACCGAGGCGATGCCGAACGGGCAGCGGGGCAACGTGCCGGTGCTGTTCAACGGGGCCGTGCGCAACGGCAGGATCCGGGATCCCTGGGGGAACGCGTTCCGGTTCCGGATCATGTCGTCGTCCGTGAACCCAGACGACGACCACACGGGGAGCACGGGCGAAGCGGCTTTCTCAATCCCGAACATCAACCGCATTCCCGCGGACGAGGTGAACTGATGAACCGACATTCCCAACAGGGCAGCGCCCTTTTGATTGTTCTGGGCTTTCTGTCGTTCATGGTGGTGAGCGCCGTGGCGTTTGCCATCTGGATGCGCAACGAGCGCCTGCCGTCAAGCGCGCTCCGTCGTTCCGTGGCGAACCGCTATCTCGTGAAGGCGGCCCTCGCGCAGGCGATGAGCCGCGTGGACGACGCGATCCGGTCGCACGCCTATCCGGGCGCCTGGTACACGAACAACCAGAGTTCGGTACACCGCGACGGCAACAATCAGGCCTTTGACTGGTGGGAGTCGCGCGTGTTCATGCCGCCGGATCCGGAGGGCGTGAGGAATCCCGACTCGTCCGGAACCGACTTCCCCCGCACCGCGCCCGCCACGAAGACCGTCTCCGTGCTGAACTTCGAGGCGCTCGGCTACCTGCCGCCCGCGATTGCCAACGACGTGCGCCTGCTCGCCCGTTCCTCGTGGGCGGCCAAGTGGGACTATTTCAACTACGACGCCGGCCGTTACGCGTTTTGCGCGGTGGACGTGTCGGACTTTCTCGACATCAGCAAGATGGCTGCCGATGCGCCGCGCACGTCCGCCGCGGCGGAGCATGCACAGAAGATAGGCGAGAAGCCGACACCGTCCCGTTTCTCGCTGGCCTATTTGTTCCGCAAAGACCATTTCAGCGGCCCCAGCGGAATGCCCGACTTCGACGCGCGCGTCCATACTGCGCCCGGGCAGGGCGAGTGGCCGGATGCCCCGCTCGTCTCGATGATGGACTACAACCTCTCCGTGGGCAAGCAGTCGATGGGAAGTCTCTGGTCGCCGTTCTTCAAGTTGGCCTGTGGGGACAACAATAGCAGGTTTTTCTACATCGGGGCCAACGCGGGCAATCCCTACGTCGAGGCTGCTGCGCGCCAGCCGTTCGTGACGTCCTCCTGGTTCCCCCCCAGCGACAGCGAGTTTGCGAAAAGCGACGGTACGCCCAATACGCCGCTCGATCTCTCGCTGCGACAGCCGTTCAAAATCGGTACGATGAAGAACGGCGCCGTCAACATGGCGTTCACCCAGACGGCCGAGGACCGGGACAACGGCGGCGGCTTCTGGCAGACGATGCTGAACAACGGCAAGTTGCTCTGCCAACTGGACGAACTCACCTTGTTCGACTACCTTGACGAGGACGACGTGCCTCTCTCGCTCGCCATGCCGTGCGCGGAGCGCGTGCCGATGATCACTTCGCTCGCGCCCGTCGGGAACGTGGCCGTGGAGCTGACGGCGCCCGACATGACGAATCCGAGCGACACGGAGGAGCTGGGCACCACGCGGCGCAAGAAATATTACGACGCCAAGATCAAGATCACCCCCCAGAGCCTGGCTCTGCGTTCCACGCTTCTTTTCCCCTTCAGGGACGGAAAGGCGCCCGTGGGCTGCACAGTACAGGCGTTTGCGCGTCTCGTTTTCGTGGGCGAGGCGGCGGCCGCCGGTGGCGGCGCGGCCGCTGCCGGGGCCATTTTGCTGCGCAACAAAGGATTTGCGCAGAATTTCCGCCCGTTGAGCCAAGCGGAATGGACGACGCCCGTCGCCGACGACAAACAATTCAAGCTCGAGGAAGGGGCGAGTGATGGCAACGTCGTGCGCACGCCGGCCGAGAAGTGCCTGTGCGTGACCTTCCCGGCGGAGGACGAATCGTGGACGCCGCGCGCGACCATGCCGAACGTGCAGGCCTGTTGGGAGGACAAGTTGCTGCGCCTGAAAAGCGGCGTGCCGCTGGAACAGACGATTGTCCGCAGGATCCAATACTACAATGTCACGCCGCCGACGCCGGCGAATCCGAATGGAACCGAGACTCCGGACGGGCCTCCTAAGTACGAGGTCGTTCTGCGTCCGTTCGACGCGAGCGGAAAAGTGGTCGAAATTCCCGCCGGCGAGATCGAGCAGACGGCCTTTACCGCGTTGTCGTACTCCATCCGCCCCTATCTGGTGACATGGGTGCGCGTGGTGCAGGACGGCAAGACGGTGGACATGGTGCCCGCCACGTACGAGGATGACTTGGCGTTCAACGGCATTGACAACTCGCAGGTGCTTGGCGTCACGCAAATCAACATCCCCCTGGGCAACAACAAGCCGGAAGATCCGGTGGGAAACCTTCCTGACTTGCCCATCATGCGCTTCCCCGGCACGACGTCCTTCACCTACGCCGACGCGGACGCCGGAACGGCGCCCCCGCCGAACGAATGGTCCGTCAAGTCGTGCTACGCCGTCGATCCGCGTTACAACTGGGCGCCGGAGAACTGGTGGTTCGATGAGGCAGATGGCAATCCCACGGGGCAGAAGTGGCATGCCGCGGTCTTCAACGACGGCGGCATCCTTGACAAGATGGCCGCCGAGGAATTCGGCGGCGACTACGGGCGCGCCGACCGTGCAAACGATCCGTTCCTGTTCGTGTCGAACCTCGGCTATCTCCAATCCGTCGGTGAATTGGCGTTTCTGCCGCGCCTTTCGTACATGAACGAGGACGGCGGCGAACCGACCTGCTTGCTCGGCGAAAAGAAGGAGACGGTTGAAGGCGGTTCGAACGGCGGATCGCTTTACGACGGCAATCCGCGCACGATGCCGACCACCGCTCCCGACCAGGGAATTGTCGCGACGATGCCCTGTGCCCTTAGCGCCTGGAGGTCCTATCAGAGCTATCGCACGAACCCGAAAGAGGATACATTCGAGTTCGGCGCCAATCTGTATCGCCGCGGCCTCGTGAATGGTTCGCAGGGATTCTACGTCAACCCGTATACGCAGAATCAGGAGGTGATGCTCGCCGCGCTGGCGAACGCGCCCCTCAACTACTGGGTGGCGGGAACGAACTACACGGCGCAGGGCAAGACAGTCCTGAACACGTTCAGTTCCTACAAGGACCTCATGTTCAGCGACAACGGCAGCGGGTACGCGCACATGACGAAGACGGATATCAACAAGATCGCCACGTTCCTGCGCCACCGGTTCGAGGACTTGGCGAGCATGATCGAGGTTCCCATGTCGAGGAGCCAGGCCGACCGGTATGTTTACCAGAAAGTTTGGGAGGACATGTATGACGCGCTTGACTGGGGAGGTACGCTCGACTGTACCGTTAGGGAAGTATACAACGACCTGAAGTCCTATTACTCGGGTGGAAACGGTAGCGGGAACAACTACCGGCTTGCGTACACCAAGAGGAATGGGTATTCGGGACTCAATCGTTTTGTACGCGGCGGAAACAGTCCCGATCCAATGTCCACGGGCATTCGCCTGAACACGGATCGGGTCATCCACACGGACGAATTAGACCTGTACGCCGATCCGTTCCGCGGACAGTATGCGGGCAACGCAGGAGATACGACGTGCTACAACAATCTCTTCGACATCGACCGGATGTTCCTCCACAGCTACTGGCGCGACTGCTTCGCGAACCGGCAGCAGCTTTTCCTGATTTTCGTGCGTGCGGAGTCTACGGCCCTCGGCGGCGCGGGCGAGGGCACGCCGGCCCAGCAGGGCGGCCGTGCCGTGGCGCTCGTGTGGCGCGATCCGATGCCGCCGACGGGATCGGATGTCTATGATGTCGAGAGTCAAGGCTATGAAGCCATGGACGCCAAGCGCCACCCGCACAGGATGCGCGTCCTCTTCTACCGCCAGTTCGATTAAGCCATGAAGCTCAGCGAAGACCAGTTGAAATCCATTGCCGCTTGGTTCGCGGGCGGCGCCTCATTGGATGAAATCCAAAAGCGGCTCGTCGCGGAATACGGCGTGCATCTGACGTATTTCGACCTGCGGATGATCGTGGCCGATCTGCCACAGCCGGAGGAGGGGGCGGACGCGCAGGAGCGCGTCCCTCCCGAGGGGGATGCGACGGACGCGCAGCAGCGCGTCCCTCCCGAGGAGGATGCGACGGACGCGCAGGAGCGCGTTTCTCCCGGCGTGACGGTGGAGTGCGATGCGATCATGATTCCCGGAACGATGGCGTCGGGGGATGTGACATTTAGCGACGGGCAGAAGGGCAAGTGGTATCTTGACCAGATGGGGCGGCTCGGCCTGGGCGGCGATTTGCCGCCGGGTTACCGTCCTTCGCCCGAGGACGCTGCGCTTTTCCAGGCGCGGTTGATGGAGACGTTGCGCGCCAAGGGACTGTGTTAGCCTTGAGGCGAGAAGCCCGTTCAGAAAACCGGAAAACAAGGAAGGACGAGAGAGATGGAGAAAATTGAGTCGCGTGCCCGGCGCATGGGCTTTACGATGCTGGAAGTCGTCGTGGTGATGGGTATTATCGGCATCCTTCTGACCATCATGATGCCGTTGTTGAGCGGTACGCGCAACAGCGCGCTCACCGCGCAGTGCAAGAACAACATGAAGAGTCTCGCCTTGGGTGCGATTGCATACGCGCAGGGGAATTCCCATGGCCCAGGATCGTTTGCCGCGGCGGGCTTCTATCGGAGCATTGACCAGAAGACCTCGATTCCGGGGCGCCGGCGCCCCGGGAGAGGCCTGTCGTATTACCCTCACCGCTCGTGGATTTCGAACTTCGGCAGCGTCAACGACCTGAACGATTCGAGGAGTTCGCCGATCATCGGCGACGTGGTGTGCTTCACCGACGCCAACGACGATCGGCTCCGCCGGGCGATTACGAACGGCGCGATCTGGAAGGCGTCGGGAGAGTCGTACGAGACCTACCGGTGCCCTGTCCACGCGCGTGCCTTCCAAAAGACGAACGACGGCCGGTTGCCGGGATGGAGTTACATGATGAACCAGGAATTCGGGTTCAACCGTGAAGGGAAGGGCGTCATGAGCTTTTTCGGGTCCAACGTGGGCGGCAACATTACGGTTTCAACGGATTCGTCTGCGGCGGTCGACAAGGGCATGAAGCGGAAGCAGCCGGCGTCCCGCAGCCCCGACAAAGTACTGATGTTCGCCGAAGTGCAGGGCGTGGACGTGAGCGAGAAGGGCGTCTCGTTAAAGGCCGTCCGCAGCAGTTCGGAGACGGATGCAGTTCTGGAGTACCCGAACGAGAGCATGGGCTTCAACCATCCAATGGGCAAGGGCAGGTACGGCGGGAACGTCGCCTTTGCCGACGGACACGTTGACACTGTGATCCTGCCTATTGGGACATCCCCCCGGGACATCACGCGTTACCTCTGCCAAGGTTTCGAGATTCCCCACGACGGCAGTAAGTATACGCCGCCGGATCTCAACTAGCCGCGTCTGGGGGGGGGACGAAATGGTCAAGCTGACCTATCCCTTTGACGAGTCGGCAGTACGCGCGCTCAGGGCGGGCGATGCCGTGAGCGTGAACGGGCTGGTCCGCACGGGGCGCGACCGTTTCCACAAGCATTTCGCGGACGGCGGGAAATTGCCGTGCGATTTCCGCGACGGCGCGCTTTTCCACTGCGGGCCGGTGGTGGTGAAGAACCCCGACGGAACCTGGCGCGTCGTCGCCGGCGGTCCCACCACGTCCGTGCGCGAGAATCCGTACGAGCCCGCCTTCATCGCGCGCACGGGCGTGCGGCTGGTCATCGGCAAGGGCGGCATGGACGCGCAGACGCTCGCCGCGTGCGCGAAGTTCGGCGCCGTCTATCTCCAGGCCGTGGGCGGCGCGGCGGCCGTGACGGCGCACGCCATCAAGCGCGTGGCGAACGTCTATTTCCTCGAGGAATTCGGCGCCGCCGAGGCGTGTTGGGAATTCGAGGTGGAGGATTTCCGCTGCGTCGTGGCGATGGACAGCCATGGCACCTCGCTGTTCGCGCAGGTCGAGGCCGAGTCGCGGCGGCGGTTCAGGTCATTGGTCGACGGAAAAAGAAAATGAAAGGACGGGACGATGGCAACGTTTGATTTCACGTGTCCGCAGTGCGGCGTGTCCGTTGAAGCCGACGATTCCTATCGGGGAATGGTTCTGGAATGCCCGTCCTGCGGCAAGGGGATCGTCGTTCCGCGCGGGACGCCGACGCATCATTCCAAGCTTAAGCCGGTGGCGTCGCGGCAGGACAGGCAGGAAGACCTCAACGTCGTCGCCATGCGCCGCATGTTGGCGGAACACGAGGCGGCGGACACGGCCAAGCGGGCGGAAGAACGGGCCCGTCGGAGGATACGGTTGCTGTTCATGGCGGTGAACCTCGTTATTTCCGTTGCCGTGCTTGGCGCGCTCGCCTACGGCGTGAGGGCCTGGTGGAACCGCAAGGCCGAACAGGAAAGGGCGCGCGAGGAAGCGCGCCAGAAGGAGGAAGCGGAAAACGCGCGCGCGAAAGAGGAGCGCGACGCCGAATTGCAGAAGAGGCGGGAAGCGTCCAAACAGAAGCAGCTTGAGGAAGCGGCCAAACGCGCGGAGGCGGCGAAACTCCGCGAGGAGAAGCGCGAACGGGAGCGTGAAGAGCTGAAGCAGCAGCGGGAGAAACGCGAAAAGGAGCGGCAGGACAAGATCGCAGCCACGGCGGCCTTGGCGAAGGAGCGAAAGGATCGAATCGAGAAGTTCGACAGAATCGAGAAGGCGCTGAAGGGGGCCACCGTCGACCTCTGGAAGAATCTTCCGAAGGAGTCCCGCCCGGGCGCCGTGCAGGGGACGTTCTATTGCCTGATACCGTTCGACAAAGATTACGGGGTGTACGAAGTCGAATCGTTTACCAACGGACCGATGCGCGTGGCGAAGCTGTCAAAGAAGGAGGCCGACGAGCCGATTGAGATCGCAGACTATTCGGGTTTGGTGGCGAAACTCGGCTGCCTGTGCCTCCCCGCCGACGGAAAGACGGCGTACGTCACTGCGCCCAACGGTTCCGAAGGGGAGAAGTACGTCGTGCCTTCCTCGAGCGTCATGCCCGCCGCCCTGTTGTGGGGAGAGGGACTTTGCGCGCTGATCAAGCGTTATTCGATGGAGACCGGAAATCTCGAGTACGACGTGTCGTATCTGTCGGCGCGGGGCAAGGCGCTGCCCCTCGGCCAGTTCGCGTTTGGCCAGTTGCTGGGGCGCACGCAACTTCAAGAGGCCGTACTCGCCGTCGCCTTTAAGAATTGGAAACCACCCAAGACTAAGTTAAAGACTTTTCGGCGCACGGTCATGTATTACGACGGCAAGACGATCAAGAAGGGGGCTGACGGCGTGACCTATGTGCCTCGGTCGCCGGATGGACGCGTGGGCTCTTCGTACGGGAAGTTGTGCGACGAGGCCAGTCGACAAGAAGAGATGCAGGCCGCGTCGCAGAAGGAACTGGAAGAAGAGTCGGCGCGCGTGAAGGATAATTTCCGCGAAAGCGTGATCTCTGCGATTCCCGACGGGTCCTTGCAGGTCACGGTCAAGAGCGTGGAAAAGTGATTGACCGGCGGCGGGCGGCCCAGCAGAGATAGGCCACGGTCACGAAGAAACTTGCGGGCACGCGCGGGCGCGCGCCGATCTTGACGGCGAGAAGCGTCGTCTTCCCGCCAAGTCCCATGGGCCCGATGCCAAGTGAATTGGCTTCACGCAGGATGCGGCGTTCCAGCTTTGCAAGGGCGGGGACGGGATTTACGTCCGCGAGGTCGCGGAGTAGTTGGTGTTTCG
>JAEEGL013962389.1_pt1 | contig 12849 bp, 9 predicted proteins | sample 9134231 | NCBI WGS metagenome assembly JAEEGL01 (sample SAMN16246548, study PRJNA631951) | gut metagenome | biome: gut microbiome; feature: rumen; material: fiber-attached | host: Bos | place: Iran: Karaj | collected 2018-10
ACGGATATTGGTGTTGTAACGTTATGATTCTGTAATATTTTACAATCCGTATCTGTTAGGGTAATGATATGGTCATACTTGTTAAGACTGTCAATCTCATATTGTTTCATCCGTGCCATAGCTTCCTTTTCTTTGGCAGATAAGTTGAAGTCCCTAAGAAAACGTTCATTCCTGATGAAATTGACTTCATGATGAACAAATACCTTCTTGATATCAGAAGGAAGATAATGGCTCCACCCTATACACTGAAAGAATTCAACCTGTACCAAATCAGCTTTGGCATCCTTGATAATCTTATGGGTAAACTGTATCTGGTCAGCAGAGAACCATTGGCCGTAAGGCTTCAATATACGGTCAATCTTCAGCATTCTGCTCTTGGGCGCAAACTTTACTAAGAGTCCTCGTATTATTTTATCTCTGACGAAGCGCCAACAACTTAATTGCCTGTAATAGCGATAGGCCACGATTTTGACTTCAGGCCATAGTGCCTGCAGTTGTTTCATGGCCTGTATTGTATTTCCGCTTCCCTCATTAAATACTAGGGTAATATTGTGTCGAGAGCGCAATTGGTCAATCATGTTGTATTGAGCCTGAGCGCCACCAGAGGTGAGGGGGTATGGTAAGTAGTGTGTAAGAATTACAATGTTCATAATTATTAGGTTTTATTTCCCAAAGCTTACAGCAAACTGTTTAGTGAACTTAGGTACCACTTAAGGTATATTGCTTTAGACCAATGGAAACTTTTAAGCCAAAGGCAACATTTAATCAGTCTTATGGGGTTCCCTTTTATATAGTCAGTACAGATTTGTCCCAATACCATTTGATAAAACTTTGTTTGCTTATTATCAATGGTTCTAAGATAGTTAAGATCAATAGATGACAGTTTTTTAGTTGCCTGCTTTTCTAATAGGCGGGAATACCATTCTTTCTGCATCAATATTGCTTGTATTTTCAATTTGGTGTTCTTTGTAGAACGACTGATGGTAAGCTGATTTATACGATATTGAAAACAGAAAGATTGTGTATTAGCGATTCCCTTTTCTTCTGCTGCAATAACAGCAGTGATATCATCAGATCCCCATGCTAATGGCATTTTGTGATATCCTCCGATACTTTTCAAAATAGCGGTGTCATAACAGAAGTCTCCAATAAACTGCCAGTCTCTGCAATCCCAACGGTTCCAAAGTAATGAGAGCATAGACTCCCATTCTGGTCGAGGCTCCTGTAAATCAATAACCTCTCCTTGTTCATTTATTATCTCTGTCCAAGCATGATAAACATTCAGGTTGGGATATTTCTCAATGACTTTTCGATATTCATTTAAGCACTCTGGCAATAATCGGTCATCGTCTCCTATGCAAATGACATAGTCGCCAGTACAGTAACCAAGACAGATGTTCCAATTGTCCACTAGATTAGCTGCCCCACAATTCTTTTCGTTGCGATAGTAGCGAATACGCTGGTCGTTAAGAAAAGGTTCGACAATGGAGTGTAAATCCTCTGGTGAGCAGTCATCAACGATAATCAGCTCCCAGTCAGCATACGTCTGACTGACAACGCTCTCTATCGCATTCTGCAGGTATTGCGACTTGTAGGCTGGTATGGTAACAGAGAATCTCATTACTTTTCGCTTGCAAAAGTAATATTATTTTTCTTTTTATGCAAATATTCTGGTGACTTATTTAAGCCTGACTAATAGAATGTCTCCAGCAGATACCTTATAAGATGTTTTCAACTCTTCTTCTTTTAAGTCTTTTGTAATGCATCTTGGTATGCTGTTACGTTTCTGAATGCTGACTTCTAAAGGGGCCTCATGGCTTTTGTTAACGATGCCCATATATAGGTGGTCGTCTTTCTGGAACTGTGAGATAATGGCTCCATTGCGTCCAATCACTTTCAGGTTCTTTATATTGACAGGCAGTGTTTTTTGCCGAGTAGTTCCTTTTGGTATTTTCTTCCCCAAATGTTTGACAGATATAACCTTTGCACCATAAAACAGCTTTGAAATGATTTTCAGTTCCTTATTCATTCGCTGCACTATGTCGAAGGTTTGGGTTTTGTGCCCCTCTTCACTCATAGGTGCGTTGTGAAAGTTGTACTCTTTGGTGGGATGTGGTGTCCAGTATGTAAAATATTGGATAGCCTGAGCACCATAGGCTAGGTTAGAGTATATTTGTAATCTAAGCGAGGCCAGCGTGGGCTGTGGATAGACAATATGGGGAACAGAAAGCACAAAGCCCCAGAACGGCTTGCCTGTTCGTAAACTTTCCTCACGTATCATCTCCAAGTTCAGATACCATGTAGGACGGATGCTATCCGTAGTTACGGGATAATTGTCGAAGGATATCTGTTGGCAGGGGGTTGAGGTCAATGCTTTAAGGTACTCTGGATAACTCTTTGCTTTGGTGTATTGTAAGCCATAGTAAGGAAATAGATTTATATAGAAAAGGTGTGAATTGTCAATGTCTTGTAATTTATCTATAAGTAATTGCTCCTTTTTTATGTCTGGGAGTGAGGGCTCATCTTGTAGGAGATATCCCCAAAAGCCTTCTGTAGATTTTAAAACTGATGCAGCTTTGGCGGGAGTGTGTACCATTTCTGGGCAACTTCCAATAATTTTGATTCCGAATTGCTTAGCAACTCTGCAGGCCTTTACAAGATTATCTAAAGAATTGTAAGGAAAGAGGCTGACCGTAAAACCGCATTCTGCGAATATGCGGAATGATTCTCCATTAGTATGGCTCTCAGCCACTCCCCAATAGCCGATAATTGGCATTTCGTCATTTGCTGCATGACAGACTGAAGCCCAGCAGCATAATAACAGAAAAATTATATAGGCTTTTTTCATTTCTTTTTATTTATAGGAAATGTTATGCCATCATAAATTCCCTTGAAAAACATTTTTAGGCGATACGCCTTTTGGGGCTCGGCTAAGAGTATTCGCAGAAATGGCTTAAAATAAAGTTCTTTGAATGTCACTTTTATCTCTGAGGATGTAAACCAGTCTTTGTGTTTCCTATATTTTATGATATGGCTTCTAGAAATACTGTATAGCCGTTGGGGACTGTAATTGTGTGTATAAATACGGAAAGGCCCCATCATCTGGATATTCCCAACGGTATGGTGTAATATGTGTTTCGTAAGGCTTACTATTTTGTATCCGGCTTTTTGTATGCGAATAGCTAAGTCGTGATCCAAAGCGTCAAGAGGAAAAGTTTCATCGGCGCCACCGATTCTATTGAGAATAGACGTGGGAATGACTGTTCCGGAATTAATAAAAGTGTTTTTTTCTTGTGCCTCTTCGCTTATTACAAAGGTGTCATCACTTGGGATGTATGGACAGAACACATTTCCTTGTGATATTTGAAAGCGTTCAGCAACTTCTGTTATATATGAGTGAAAATCTTCCCATTGGCTGTCTTGATCCATTAGAAGTATTAAATCAAAGTCATTCTCTTGAGCATAATGCCAAGCATAGTTTATGGCAGGGGCGATGCAGTAGTTCTTTCCGTCCCCATGCCAGATAATCTTATCAGCCTCTTGGGTCAAAGACTCCAGAACCTTCTGTTTTAGATTGACCTCCAATGGCGAATTGTCCCAAATAATAAGTAAGTCCAGATAAGGCAGATACCGCATGATATTATTTGTGGCATCAGGAATATCAGGATTGTAAAGGGTTACAAGCCCAAGTATTTTAGGATTATTCTTGGTCATTTCTTCCATATTCCAGTTGCTGTACCATTTAATATCTTGTGGAACTGAATCATATTGACAAAATAGCTGGGTGCTACACAAATACACATGACAGCAATAAGCCATAATATGTTATCAGTGAGGTTGCATACAATATAAACAGATGGTATGAAGATAATGGTCATAATTGTCATGTACAGCTGAAGACGAAGTGCTCCTACACCATTAAGGAAATAAGCATAGCGCATACTCATGATAAGTATTAAATTATAAAGCGCAACCATAATGGTCATTCCAATAGGCACTTGACATTCATCCCCAATCCAGATTTGATAGACCCAGGGAGAAAGAATAATCATAATGAGTAGCAAAGTGAAAATACCTGTTACCATCCAGTTCATTTTCTGATTTGCTTTGCGAATCCACGCAATATCATTCCGTTCGTAGGCATCAGTAGTCGCATTCCAGAAAGGCATGCAGATGATGGTGAATATTACCATCGATAAACTGATATACCGATAGGCAATCTGATATGGAGTCACTAATGCAGGTGTGTAAAATTTGGAAATAAGTAAATTCGTTGTCATGAATTGGATAACAGAAGCAATCTGAATCCAAAAGAATTTAAGACCTAAATTACCTAATTCCAGTGCAGAATGAAGATTTATCAGGCGAAATGATGGGCGCAATTCGGGATATTGCACATAAAAAGTATATGTACATGCTAAGAAATAAATAAGAAGGGGCGATGCCGTATTAGCTATGGCGATTGCCATAAAGGTCGCTTTCCCGTTGATATAGAGTACCCATGTGACGATTAATATGACCGTTTGACTTAAAGCAATGAGTAAATTGCTTACTGCAGGTAATTGCATCCCCATATAGAAATTGCCAATGAATTTCATGACAAAAGTCATACAGACAAATACGATGGCATAAACAAGAGCTGTTCGAAGTTCTGGTATTTCTTCTGGGATAATATTCAGGAAGCCATAAACATCCGTAGTCCATGTTAGTAATATCAATACGATAAGAAGAGGGAATACGATACATGTCAACATCGCTATAGTGGAGCTTATAGTCTGTTTTGCCTCTGTTATCTCTTGATGAGCTATATGGATAGCAAGCCGGTTGCGCAACCCGTTCCCCAGTCCGATATCCATTTGTTCTATCCATAAAAGAATACTGCTGATTGTTAGCCAAACACCATTCTTGTAATCTCCTAAGCAGTGTAGGGTAACAGGAACCAACAGCAGCACGACAATAGCTGACCATCCTTTGATAATGAAGGAGGCCAATAAGTTCTTCTGAAGCAAAGAAGAGCGTCTGTTGCTGGTTGTGGTGTCGGACATGTTTTTTTACGGCTATGTGAAATATTGTGAGAGAAACATGTTGTATAGCAACATAAAGAGGCCGAGAATTGTAACGCAACTTCTGGCTAAAACTCTTGGACTGACAATGTATAAAACAAAGGTAAATATGACACCATCTACAATGCCGAATAATTCACTGATTCGGATAGCGATAACTGGAGTTGAGGAAAAAAGCATTGCAGACAGTAAACTGGCGCCCAACAAGTTGATTAAGATGGGGGCTGCCTTGTTCTTCTCCACAAGATAGTCGTAATAATACAGGCAAACAAGATAGAATGCGAATTTAATCATATAAAATATATTCTTATATAATTCCACCATCTCCCAAAGACCTTTTTCAGCATCCTTTTGATATACATCAACTTTACCCGTAATTAAACCTGCTGGAATCAAATAAAGAATATCTTTTCCCGCTAAATAGAATAGGAAGAAAAATATTAGAACACAAGCACATGCGATTCTTCCAGTTTGATTAAGTTTTCTGTTCCCAAGAAATAGAAAGGGGAGAAAAACTAGTGAGGAATAATGGAATAAGGATGCTATAAAAATGAATGCTGCAGCAATCCAAAAATGTTTGCGGGTAATATATAGGATTGCAAACAACAGGAAAGTTGCAGCTGCCGCAGCTCTTATCTGTATGAGGTCGTGAAGTTCATAATAGACGGGAATGTATATGAGCAATGCCGTGAATATATACGGTGTCAAGTCATTTAATGCTTTTAGTTTTGCTGGGATGGAAATCAAGGCATAGATAAAGAACATGGTGACGATAGTTCCTCCACAGGCAAGTACCATGCGGCTCAAATAAATGTAGGTCGGTTCTGTTGCCATCTCAATAAGGAGATTTGAGTTGTCGTAGAACATAAACTCATAGCTGGCCCCATCTGCATTGCCCTGGACACTCTTCGTGGTTGCAATAAGAACCATAACAATAGCATATGCAGCTAATATGCAAATCTTGTGGACTTCTTTAAGACGGTCCTCCAAGAATGCAAAGAAAACGGTAATAGTAAATAATACCGAGATGATCAGATGCATCTGCATAAGCCCGTATCGAATACAGTTATTACTTCGTCTTCACCAATAGCCACACTGATACGACAAAGAAGGACAAAACCATCATTGCTACAGAGATAAACAGTCGTTTCGGACCTGCTGGCTTTACGGGAACGGATGCGCTTTCAATAATGGTGAAGGCGGGTGTAGCTTCCTGTAGCTTTGCTTGTGCAGCCTGCAACTGTGCGGTCATAGCCGTGTAAACGTTATATTTCAGTTGCATTTCATCCTCCAAGTCTTCTTCCTTGGCTTTGTAGCTGGGCAGCGTGACATCTTGGTTGGCATCAGCAAGGGCGACATATTGTTTGCGTATCTTAACATAATCCTTTTGTGCGTCAGCAGTCAGCTTCTTGTAATGCTCGTAATCGATGTTGGCTTTGTTGGTGCGGTAGGCTATAATAAATTCCTGTAGTTTCTTACAGGTCATATTAGCCATAGTTGCGCACACCATAGGATCTTGATCGGTGACGGTAATGGAAACGACGTCAGTTCTCCTGTCTACGATGCACTTGATATTTCTTACTACAGACTTGAATATGTTGCTTTGTTCCTTGGTAAGGTTAAGAACAGAGATTTTTTCATCTCCGTTGTAAGTATCTTTTGGGGAAGGGTCTATCCATTCAAAGATTTTACCTTGTATGGTTTTCCACCATGCTTCATCTTGATAATCACGGAGATAGGTGTAATAGTTCGTCTTTAAATCTCCTTTTTTTGTAGCGACAGGGACATGCATTAGTTCTGCTACGAAATCAAAAGACGCTATGATGTCCGGATAGATTTCAACATTGAGGGCGTCCATATCTCCCATTTTAGTAAGAGAACCTATACCAAATGATGAGGCAAGTGAACCTAATGCTCCTGGCATGGAAGCATTATTTGTAGGCTCTGGTGCCAATTTGACGGTACATTCGTAGTATCGAGGTATGCAGACAGTGATAAGATATGTGATAATCAGTACTGCAGGCAATACCTTGTAATATGTCTTACGATGTGGCCATAGTTTTTTGAGTATGGCTGCAAAATCGATAGGGGCAATATTTGTCTTTTCTTCCATAACGCTTCTTACTTCAATTAGTCTCTTCTGAAGATATCGCGGGTGTATATTTTTTCCTTTACATCATCGAGGATGCTGTCGTAGCGGTTCGCTATGATGGCATGGCTCATCTCCTTGAAAGTAGCTATGTCGTTAACTATCTTGGAACCGAAGAATGTTGTGCCGTCAGCAAGAGTAGGCTCATATATTATGACAGTAGCTCCTTTTGCCTTGATGCGCTTCATTATTCCCTGTATGGCACTTTGCCTGAAGTTGTCGCTGTTCGACTTCATCGTGAGCCTATATACGCCGATAATACATTCTTTCTCTTTTGAGTAATTTGCTGCATCATAGGAGTTATCCTGACTGTATGCATAATATCCGGCTTTCCTCAGGACGGCATCAGCAATATAGTCCTTACGTGTACGGTTACTCTCAACAATGGCAGTCATCATCTGCTGAGGGACATCCTGATAGTTGGCTAGCAACTGCTTTGTGTCTTTTGGCAGACAGTATCCTCCATATCCGAAAGACGGGTTGTTGTAATGTGTGCCGATACGTGGGTCAAGTCCCACACCCTGTATTATAGCTTGTGGATCCAGTCCCTTTACTTCTGCATAGGTGTCCAACTCGTTGAAGTAAGATACACGCAGGGCAAGATATGTATTGGCAAACAGCTTTACGGCTTCTGCTTCTTTCAATCCCATGTACAGCACTGGCGTGTCCTTCTTTTCTGCCCCTTCTATGAGCATCCCGGCAAAGGTCTTTGCTGCCTCTTTCAGGACATCTAAGTCATTAACCTCAAAAAGTTTCGGATAGCCTACTATGATACGGCTAGGGTAGAGGTTGTCATATAGGGCCTTGCTTTCACGCAGGAACTCCGGCGCAAAGAGCAGACGGAGAGACTTACCGTATTTATTGTATAGCTTCTCGCAATATCCTACAGGAATGGTACTCTTGATTACCATGATGCCTGTGGTGTTGACACTCAGTACAAGGTCTATTACATCTTCTATGTGATGTGTGTCGAAGAAGTTCTGTACTGGGTCGTAATTTGTTGGAGCGGCAATTATTATGAAGTCTGCATCCTTATATGCAGTCTTACCGTCAAGTGTCGCTGTAAGATTCAGTTGCTTCTCTGCAAAGAATTTTTCGATATATTCGTCCTGGATAGGCGAAATGCGCTTGTTGATTTTATCTACCTTTTCGGGAATGACATCAACGGCTGTAACGTCATGATGTTGTGACAGCAGGGTTGCCATAGACAATCCCACGTAACCTGTTCCTGCTACTGCTATTTTCATTGTTATTTCTTGGTCAAGTTTGCTATTGTTGCTATAGTTGTCGCGATGGCTGCAGTTGTTGAACCTATGCCGAGCCACTGAGTAACTTTCGTAGGATCATGCTTTTGCTTCGTAGGAACGATAATCTGACAGCCTGGGGTGGGCCTTTCACCGTCGCCAACCTGATTTACAGTACCATTCATGTGTACTATGAACGTAGAATGTTTGCGTGCCCTGATACCGTATCCACCGGCTTGGTTGATGTAGTAACTGGCTTTCTTTCCTTTCTTGTAAGCAACGGTGTTTGGATAAAGGACATTGCCGCTTATGGTTACGGTGTTGTTGTACTCAGGTACAATAATTTTGTCACCTTCGCGCAGTACAAGGTCATAGTCGGAGCCAGGATTCTCAAGAGCCATGTCAAGTTGTATTCCGACATAGTATATATCTCCAAAATCCATATTCTTTATATCTACGGAGTCTTCTTCTGCCGTCTGATGCTCAACCACTTCCATTACCTGTTGCATTCTGGTACGTTCCTCTGGGGTAATCCTGCGCTCCAGTCTTGCGCCTTTAACATATGCCATAGTGTTTACACCACCGGCAGCTTTGATAACATCTGTGAGGCGTGTCTCACGTTTTGACATAGCATAGGTTCCAGGGAAGTTTACTTCTCCCTCAATGTAAACATTCTGTTGTGTCTGATATCCAGGACTTTTGCGCACATATACTTCGTCATATGGCTTAAGAACAAAACCTGGTTCGCCATCAATCACAAAACCTTCTTTCAGTGAGAAAGAGAAGTTTTCAGCTGTTATACCATCGCTTTCAGTAGCTTTGCTGTCAATGATACGGCGTGAAACATCTACCTTTACTGTTGAGGCGCTTTCTTTCAGACCGCCGGCTTGAAGAACGAAATCCTCAAGAGTTTCATTATCTGCGTAATGGTATTCTCCAGGATACATTACTTCTCCATGTATAGTGATGGTACGCTCCGTCAGCTGGTCATTATTGGAAGGAACAAAGAGTACATCCTCATTTTGCAGTGGTATGTCAGGTGATGTTCCTGCAAGTATTCCGGCAATATCAACAGATATAACTGAAAGAGTACGGTTTGGATTCATGCGGTGCATCACACCACGGGTAGTGATGGCATCTTCCAAAACGCCGTCACATTCCTCCAGAAGGGTCTTTACAGTGGTAACGTCGCTACCAAGTTGATACATGCCCGGACGGAAAACAGCTCCCTTCACTTCTACCATGTTTTCATAACGGGCTATGATGGAGTCAACACTGACAGAGTCACCATTCTGCACTTTGAATGAGCTGAAGTCAAATTCACCGACATTGAATACCTTGCGCTTGATGTCGCCGTTACGTATTATCCTGACAGTCTTCTTGTATGCGTCGCTGGTGAAGCCTCCGGCATAGTTAAGTAATGATGCGATGCTTTCAGTCTTTTTCATTTCATAGTACATCGGACGTTTTACCTTTCCTTTAATGGAAACCATAGCGTCGTATGTGCCAACAACGATAACGTCATTATCCTGCAGACGCACATTGCCTGTAAGTTTGCCGTTGAGGATATAGTCATAAACATCGACAACTGTAACAAGAGAACCGCGACGGAATACCTTTATGTTTCTCAATGTGCCGAGTTCGCTGATGCCACCTGCCATGTAGAGGGCATGGAACACACTTGCAAAGGCTGATAGGGTATATGTGCCGGGAGCCTGAACTTCACCCATTATGTTTACAATGATGGTGCGAGTCTGTCCCAGTCCAATCTTTATGCTTGATGAAGCGTATCGTGTTCCGAGAGTGGAGCGCAGATGTGCTTGTGCCTTGCTTACAGACATTCCGCTTACGTGGATAGGTCCGAAACCTTCAACGGTAATGTCGCCGTCAGGACTTACGACATATACGTCACTCTTCTGTGATGCGCCGTAAATGTCAAGTTTGATATTATCTCCAGGGCCTATGACATAACTCTGAGGAGTTGCAATGTTCATGGCCGGCTCGAATGTAAGGGAGGTGTTGTTAAAGATGTCGCGGCCAAAAACCCTGTTTCCATTGAAGAGCATTTCCTTGTTTTCAAAGGTACTTCTATAGAGACTCTCGTCTATCTCAGTATCCTCTTCATCTTCGTCATCGTAATCCTTATTCTTCCGATTCTTTTTACTCTTACCTTTGTCGTAATAATCATCGTCTTTCCCTGTTCCTTCAGAGCTTATCTGCGAGAATTGCTTCTCGCTTCCATTGTTCTTACGCATTACCTGTCCGGCATCATCGACAGCTTTATCTGCAACAGCACCAAGACTCTTTGCTTGTATTTCTTTCTCATATTTCTTCCTTATCCTGCGAACTTGGTTGATATCCACACCTTTAGCTACCAGTTTGGATAAGATCTGCGCCTGTGATGTTCCTGCATTGCGCTCCTTGACAATGTAACTCATCACCTGATCATCGGTCATACCCTGAGCCGACATCGTGAGTGCAAAAAATATTAGGAAAACAGGTAGGCAGTAGAAACGCAACTTTTGCATGTTTTATGTCGTTTTATATGATTTAACTTCTTGTTTTTACTTGTATATATAACGCCCGCGAACTTGATATATTGTGCATGATACCAGGAAATAGACCACCGTCTGAATCCACAGGCCGTAGTATTCATGCTGCACATCGGCCAGGGTTGCCCCCATGCTACTCATTCTGATGAATCCCCTTACGCCAAAGGTGCTGGGGAATGCGTATGATATTCCCTGCCAGAATCCTGAGATGCTGCTGAGCGGCCAGCTGACGCCGCAGAGGAAAAGCATTGGCAGTGATGTGAATACCACAATGAGCATAACGCTTTCGCGGTATCTCACGAACGAGCTGACTGTTATGGCAAAGAAGACACATGCCAGCAGGTATGGTACCAGGAAATGGAATAACGGAATTCCGTGAACCAAGCTTACGAAGCCGAACAGCCTTGGTACTATGATTGTTATCCATGCAAGCATGATGCTGAAAATCATAAGGTAGGCGAGGCTATGTCCCAACAGATTAGTAATCTTCCATTCTTGATGAAGATTCCTGTAACGGTAGTCCTCGCGTCGTGTGCCGGCAATCATTCCGACACCAAGTAACAGCGCTTGCTGTATGATGAGGACAAGGACGCCTGGTATTATGAAGTTGCCGTATCCTCCAGTCACATTGAAAATAGGAACTTCCTCATATTTAAGCGGCTCCACACCAGCAGAGCCCATCTCAGAACTTATGCTGGTGGCTGTCTGGTAGATAGCTTTGTATGTCAGCATATAGCTCATGTCGCAATATACACTGATATGTGCCTGCTCATGTCTTCCAAGCTGCTTGTCAAAGTCATGCGGTATATATATGATGCCGTAAGCCTTCTCACGTCCTATCAGGTCTTTTGCCTCTGCCATATCGCGGCATTGGTATGCGATGCTTACATTGGGCGATGCATCGTATTTTCTGGAGAATTCGCGGGATTTGGCAGAGTGGGAATTGTCAATGAGGACGACTGGAACCTCTCTCGCCACCTCGTTGTTGTATATCCATGAATATATGAGAGGGTAGCCGAGAGGCAAGAAGATGAAGAAAAGCACAACTCCTTCATCCTTGATGATCATCTTCATCTCACTTTGCCAAGCCCTTATTATGGATAATACTGTTTTCAATATTTCTCTTAAACTTTTAAACTCTTAAACTTTTAAACTCTTAAACTTTTAAACTCTTAAACTGTCTTTAAACTTTACTAAGGCTGATATGCATTATTTATGAATGCACGTTCTATACGTTTAATTACAAATAGCGGCAGGAAGGCAAGGGAGAGCATCGCAAAGATGTCTATTGCCACATCGGACAATGGATAGTTGTTAAAGATGCAGAGTTGGTAGATGAGGTAGTAATGCCTCATTGGGAACATCCATGATATACTCTGCAATGGAGCATCCATCGCGAAAATAGGGAAGGCTGTTCCTGCCATTGAGAAGCTTAATACACCCCACAGCGAACATACTGACATCGCCATTCGCATCGATGGAATCAGACCAAACATAAAGACTCCGAAACCCTGTGCAGAAACTACAGTCAGGAAAGCCAGCAGCAGTATTCTCCAGAATCCTCCCGGATGTGGGAAATGCAGATATCCGAACAGGTATGAATATACCAGTATGAATACGCAGATGAATACCAGCGTCTGGGGCATAACCTTCGAGAATATCGCCATTCCGAAGTCTCCATGTGCCATCTCGAGCCATCCTTTGTTGTCCTTTTGGTTCTCACGGCGCATGCGGAACTTGATCTCCGCACCAAGTGAATATACCGTCACAAGGAAGATAAGCAGAATGATGGTATTCGGTATCAGCATTGCGCAGAGGAAGAAGTCGTAGTTTACCCACGG
>JAEEGL014544133.1_pt1 | contig 12849 bp, 10 predicted proteins | sample 9134231 | NCBI WGS metagenome assembly JAEEGL01 (sample SAMN16246548, study PRJNA631951) | gut metagenome | biome: gut microbiome; feature: rumen; material: fiber-attached | host: Bos | place: Iran: Karaj | collected 2018-10
AACTAGCGGCCAGGTAATTATTGTAGAGGTAATGGGTAGAAACGCAGGCTGGTTAACAGGTGCGACAGCTCTTGCCAAGGGCGAGGACTGTGACGGACCTGATGCAATCTATCTTCCTGAGCTTCCATTCGATATGGATGCATTTATCAAGAAGATCAAGTCTCTTCTCAAGAACAAGGCTTCAGTTGTTGTTGCGGTTTCTGAGGGTATCAGAACCAAGGATGGCAAATATGTCAGTGAGCTTGGCAACAGCATAGAATATGTAGATGCTTTTGGACACAAGCAGCTAACCGGAACAGCCAGATATCTTTGCGAAGTTGTTTCTCAGGAATGCGGTTGTAAGACACGTGCCATTGAGCTTTCAACTCTTCAGAGAGCAGCTAGCCATTGCGCAAGCCGTGTAGATATCCTCGAAGCTTATGAAGTTGGCGGTGCTGCCATGAAGGCTGCAGATGAGGGCGACAGCGGCAAGATGGTAGTTATTGAGAGACTATCCGATGATCCTTATCAGGCAGGAACTGAGGTTAAGGATGTTCATAAGATTGCTAATGACGAGCGTACAGTTCCGAGAGATTGGATCAACAAGGATGGTACATATGTTACTAACGAATTTATCACCTACGTAAGACCTCTTATTCAGGGTGATGTTGGACCTATCATGGTTGATGGTATTCCAAGACATTTGTACAGACCTGGTTTCCAGGATCTTCTTTGATATTGAATTAGCAAGTGACCATGGGCTACCATTTTAAGGTAGTCCATGGTTTTTAATATATTAGGAAATTCCTTCGGATTTCCTGATATATTAAAAACGCTCCGCTGTGGATGCGTACTTGCGCGCGACATTCTTTTTTTATATTGAGGCAATAATAATATGAGCAGATACGGAATTGGTACTGTAACAATAGACACAAATTTGAATATAGCAAGCATTGGTGAAGAAAACTCTGATAAGTTAGTGGTTGACCTTAATAAAAATTTTTTAGAGATGATACTTCCGGATGATCGTCATCTGATCTATGAGATGATTGAAAAAACCACAGAAAAAGAGCCTTATTCATTCTGCTTTAGATTTATGGGAGATAAGGGAGAAGAGAACTGGGTAATTGCTCTGTGCTGTAAAAAAGAGATTTCCGGAAATGATTATTACCAGATAACGATGCAGGATATTTCTGATTTGGAAGAAAAGATATCCATGGAGAGTCTGGATTTTGGAACAGGACTTTTGGATAAAAAGACGATTGTTGAATATGCAAAGTTTAGATGTGCGCATCCGTCCGGCGTTTTTAACCTTTGCATACTTGATATAGATAGCTTTAAGAATATCAACGATACTTACGGGCATTCTTTTGGTGATAAAGTTCTTAAGGATGTTAGTACAACCATCAGAAATATTCTTGGTAGCCACGGTAAGGCAGGAAGAATAGGTGGCGATGAAATGATGCTTATTATAGATGATGCACCTGATAACCCATCGCTTCGTACATTTTTAAAACCTATCCGTGAGAGCATACAGAACTTATACAGGGATCAGAATGGCAATCCGCTTATAACAGTTTCAGTTGGTTCAGCCAGGTTTCCAACTGACCTTTCTGAGTACGACGCTTTGTTTGATCTTGCTGATAAGATGCTGTATAGAGCCAAGAGCAGGGGCAAGAACAGATATGTCATGTACAATCCTGATATTCATGGGAAGATTGTCGATGGCTTATATAGGGAAGAGAATAAAACTATCAAGGATGCAGCGCCTGTCGATAAGATAAGGCTTGTGCTTGATACAATAGAAGACTTACTTGAAGCTGAAGGGGCAGTTTCAGAACAGCTTCTTAAGATAATAGGCACATACGAGCTTGATCATGTCTATGTATTTTATGGAGATGTGTCTAATAGCTTTTGTGGTTTTAAAATGCTTGAGAGTACAGAAGCTGCAACGGAGAGAGGAGTTAAGCGTATAGTAGAAGTAACAGCCGATATATCTTTTGTTAAAGATGAAGATTTTGACCAGCATTTTAATTCCAATGGTGTATTTGTGATAGATAGTCCTGAAAAACAGCTTGGGTCAGGTACGAGAGCCGACAGCTATTTTGCTTCTCATGATATTAAACATGCTTTCATCTATAAGATGAAGGGTGTATTTAATGGTGGCTATGTATTCTTTTATAATACGAACGAATTATCGAGAAAATTCCCACAACCGGATATAACTGACTTTACTTATCTGGGTAAAATGATAGAAATTGCTCTCAAAAGCAGATAAAACAAGGAAAAAAATTATAAAAAAATTAGATTTTCGTGTATTTTTCGGCATTTATAGCTTGTTTGCGGTACAAAATAGTGGTAGAATGGGCAATGTAGTAAAATATTTCTTTTTGGAGGGAAAATTTAATGAACAAGACAGAACTTATCGATGCAATCGCTAAGGAAGCAGGACTTTCAAAGAAGGACGCTGCTGCAGCACTCAACGCTTTCACAGACACAGTAACAAAGGAGCTTAAGAAAAAGGGAAAGGTTCAGCTTGTTGGTTTCGGTACATTCGAGACAACAAAGAGAGCTGCTAGAACAGGTAAGAATCCTCAGACTGGCGCTGCTATCAAGATTCCTGCATCTGTAGCACCTAAGTTCAAAGCTGGTAAGGCTCTTAAGGATCTTGTAAACAAGAAATAATTTTATACGAATGATTGAAGCTGCGTCTTATGACGCAGCTTTTTTCGTCTAAAAGTTTTTTCCGTTAGTTTATGGCATGAAAAACTCCAAAGAAACATTTAATATCGTTGAAAAGAACTTGATATTTTCGTACAATAATAATATATGACATGCTAAAAATTTTTTTTCAGTGAGGTTAACTCATGACATTCGAAAGAAGCTTCATGAACTTTGTTCAAATATTGTCTGAAGAGGAGATTACACCTGAAATATCACCAAGTGCGCTTGCCGATGTTTCCAAGGAGTATTCGCTTCGCTCAATAGTTGCCATTATTTCTAATCTAAGAGAATCAGAGCAGGCTGGTGAAGCTGATGTTATCGTGCCTTTATTTGGGCCTGTTCCGGAAAATGAGGCACCGTCCTATTTATTTAAACATACTCTTGCGGGGCGTAAGACAGTGACGTTTCACATATATACCCGCGATAATAAATCATGGAATGAAGAAGAATATCAGTCATTTGCTATCATTGTAGATATTCTTATGATGCATACAGAAAGATTTCTTTTGGGTAAATTTGTCAAAGACAGTGCACTTACACAGTATCTTACAGGACTTCCAAATTCAGGTGGTTTTATTGCGTATGCGACCAGACTATGTGAGAGCAGAGAGATAATGAACTATGATTCTTTCTTCTTTAATCTTAAGAGTTTTGGGCTTATCAGCAGGCGTTATGGACTTACTGAAGGCGATGAGATCATGAAGAGGTATTCTCAGAAACTTCGAGAATTTTGCGAGCCGGATGAAATGATCGCACATTTTGGCGGTGACAATTACACCGCGCTGATCAAAAAAGAGAGAACTCAGAAATTCCTTGATTATATAGCTTCCATTCCTGTTTATGGTATGAAGAATGGCAAGCAGGAGGAAATAAAGGTTGCGGCTGTTACAGGTGTTTACGCGGTAGATGAATCACTTAAGGAGCCGGGACAGCTTATTTCAAGATCTGCCATGGCGCTTAATTATGCCAAGAATGTTGCCAATAAGCCTTATGTATTTGTTAATAAGGCTATGAGCACCAGGATATACAGGCAGAAACAGATTGAAGACAGATATGAAGAAGCGCTAGCCAATGACGAATTCAGGATATATCTGCAGCCAAAGGTAGACATTTTTACCGGAGAGATAATAGGAGCCGAGTCTTTGGCCAGATGGTTTTGCAATGGTGTTGTACTATACCCTACGGAATTTGTTCCTATTCTTGAGCAGGAGGGAATGGTTGCATCACTTGATCTCTATGTCCTTAAAAAGACCTGTGAGTTTATTCTGGGCTGGATGAAAGCCGGAATAGAACCTGTTCCGGTGTCTGTCAATTTTTCAAGAAGAGATCTCAACTACAAACATTTGGCAAGAGAAATAGTACAGATAATTGATGATGCCGGAATAAAGAGAAACCTGATACAGATAGAGGTAACAGAGACTGCCAATGAGGATGAGCGAATACTCATGACCAATTTCCTCAAAAATCTCAAGGAAAAGGGCATAGATACCGCAATTGATGATTTTGGTACCGGTTATTCTTCCTTGTCCAATCTTAGAGATTTTCCGGTTACAATGATCAAAATAGACAGATCATTTATATGTAATGAGGCTGTTAATGACAACGATGAAATTGTTTTGAGAAATATTATCCATATGGCAGAGGATCTTGGAATAAAGGTTTTGACTGAGGGTGTTGAAAGACAGGATCAGGTAGAACTTCTCAAGAGCGTGGGCTGTCATTATGTTCAGGGATTCTTGTACGACAATCCTATGCCGGAAGGAGATTTTCAGAAACGATTAATCAAACGTAATTACTCGGAATAGCACACTGTAAGCGGTTTCACGGAAACTTCTTTTTTAATTTTTATAAAATTTTTATAATTTTCCTGTTAACATTATTGTTATATAGTGTTAATATTATCTCTGTCGCCGGTTGTAGCCTGCGGTTTTTGAGAGAGGGAAAATGATATGAGAAAAGAAGTAAAGGTATCGTTGGGATGCAAATCCCAGATCATCCAGTTCATTAACATGAACTCGAAGTCTTCATGCGAGATTGATGTTCAGGATGGTCACAGTTTTATCGACGGAAAGTCAATTGTAGGGCTTCTGTCACTGAATCTATTCAAACCACTTGATGTTACAGTAATAGGAGAGGACAGTAATATTACTGATCTTATCCACAGCTACGGTACGCATCAGTTGCTTATAAGCTAATAGGTTTATATGCATTAAAAAAGAGATTCGCGGTTGCGAATCTCTTTTCTATTGCATAGTTCTGATAAGATCAGTCGACTCTCTGGCTTCCCCAGAAGAAGAGTGCTACAGTTCCGGGACCTGTATGGCTTCCGATAGTAGTTCCGATGCTGTATATCTTAACTTTTCCCTTCATCTTAGGGAATTTTTCTTCAATAAGATCTGCAACTGCTCTTGCATCTTCATAACAATCTGAATTTGAAATATAGCAGTCACCGTCATAGTCCAGACCATTTGTGGCAAGCTGTACCATTTTCTCAACCTGAGCCTTTATAACAGCGCTCTTACCACGAACCTTGGCTCTTACGATAAGTCTTCCCTGATAGTCGACATTCATAAGAGGACAGATATTTAATACGCTACCTATTGCACCTGCAACTTTGGAAACACGACCACCTCTGATCAGATATTTAAGATCTGATACAAAGAACCAGTGTTGGCATTCAAGTCTGTGGTCAATTGTCCACTGATAAAGATCATCAATGCCCATTCCCTGATCCCTGAGATCTGCAAGCTTGTTCATAAGAAGTCCATAGCCTGCTGATGCCGCAAGAGAATCAACTACATATATTTTTCTGTCAGGATATTTATCCTTGAGCTGATCTCTGGCGATAGTGGCTGAGTTAAGAGTACCGGAAATTCCGGAACTAAGGGTTGCATGAAGAATATCTTTACCATCCTTGAGGAATGATTCAAAGTATTCTGTGTATTCACCGACGCTTACCTGTGATGTCTTGGTCATTGCGCCTTTGGCCATGCTGTCGTAGAAATTCTTAAAAGAAATTGATTTACCAAGATCGTCAGGATAATCCTCGCCATTCAATTGAAAATGAAAGCAAATATACTTGATATCACGTTCGTTAAGATGCTGCTCATCAAGATCTGCAGTAGAGCAACAGCTAAGAATATAATTACTCATGATTTTCCTCTTTTCATATAAAATTCATTTACCTATAATCCATTAAAATAATACCTTATTAAGGGCTTTGTAGCAAATATTTATTTACCTGTGAAATTGTCTGCGCATAAATACTGGAATTGTCTGAATTGTCTGAATACATAAACAATTAATTAGAGATGCTTGACAAATATATTGGCGGATGGTATATTATATATACAATCACATTGAAGATAAAACCTAAGCAGTCCAAGTGGCATAAGCTTCACAGAAGACGAGCACAGGTTATCGGGACGGCGGACATTTACAGCGAGGGTGGCGATGCTTCATCGGAGCCAGGGAATGTCGAGGTGCCGTTTAGGTAATGTGATTTATATAAATAAGGGTAGCTTACAAAGCTACAGAAAGACGAGGATCAGTCCCTTGGAAAACAACTCATGAAAACGGGTGTTCATTGATACAATGGATGCCCGTTTTTACTATATAAAAAACCTTCTTCTTTTTTAATAATATAAAGTGCCGTATTACCTTGACTTGAGCTCTTTTGAGGGTTATCTTTTTTAGATAACAATAGGTTAGGAGATTTTGGCAATGTACTTTATACTGATATTTAACAGCGTGATGCTGGGCTTGGGTCTTGCAATGGACGCTTTTTCTGTATCTCTGGCTAATGGCTTTGCTGATCACAATATGAACAGGACCAGAAAAATACAGATAGCCGGCTGTTATGCTGTTTTCCAGTTCGCAATGCCTGTGATAGGATGGTTTTTGGTCCATAATGCTGCGACTTTTTTTGTGGGCTTTCAGAAATTCATTCCATGGATCGCACTGATCTTACTTGCATTTATAGGTGGTAAGATGCTCGTAGAGGGCATTTTGGAGAGAAAGGCAGAGATTCAGTGCAAGGGTGGTCACGATTGCCGGAAATGTGACATCAGGGAATGCAGAAAATATGGCATTGATCCTGATGCCGGTGCTATATCCAACAGAGTACTTTTTATGCAGGGAATAGCTACTTCAATTGATGCACTATCTGTAGGCTTTACAATTTCACAGTATAGAACGATTCAGGTTCTTCTCAGTGCATTTATTATTGGTGGTATCACCTATGTTGTTTGTTACATTGGACTCAAATTGGGAATAGTTTTTGGTACCAAGCTTGCAAGCAGGGCTAAGATTATTGGAGGTCTGATCCTCATCGGTATAGGAATAGAAATATTTTTTAGCTGATAATTTGCCATTACTATTTTCGATTCGTATATATAGATATAAGGATGACGCATAATTGTATCTTGAGTAAGGAGGATGTTACTATGGAGAACAAGGAAATGATGTCACTAAACGATGATGAGTTGGAAGCAGTAACAGGTGGTGTAAACAAGACAAATAAAAAAGCAGGAACTCTTTTAATGAAAGGCTCAGCAGGAAAAGCTTCAAGTGTCGTTTTTAAGGGCGATAAGAAGACAGCCGGCGACCTGGTAGACAGAGACAGCTCTATTGATGGCAAGCTGATCCTTGGTGATTTTAATGATAAAGGAACATACTGCTGACAGGATATAAAATTTAATAAAAAATGTGTATGTAATTAGCTGTAATATGGTATCATGTATTAAAAAATTTATCCCTTTAGTGAGGTAAAGAAGACATGACGATATTACAGTTAAAATACATTATAGCAATTGATGAAGAATGCTCCATGCGAAGAGCTGCTGACAGATTGTACGTCTCACAGCCGGGATTATCCAGCGCTGTAAGAGACCTTGAAAGTGAACTCGGAATTCAGATATTTGAAAGAGTTCACAACGGTGTTGTCACTACTCCTGCCGGAGCTTCTTTTATTGCATATGCAAGGAGTGCTGTTGAGCAGTTTGAAAAAGTTGAGGAAAAATACTTAAATGCAGGAAATCATAAGCCTACTTTTTCTGTATCCATGCAGCATTATACAATAGCAGTCAATGCCTTTATTGATACAGTTAAAGAATTTGATCTTAAAGAGTATCAGTTCTATATCAGAGAGACCCAGACCAGCGAAGTGATTGAAGATGTCAAGACATTAAAGAGCGAAGTGGGAGTCATTGCTCTTAGTGACTTTAATAAGAATACGTTTAAAAAGATATTTGCTGATGCGTCTTTGGAATTTCATGAACTGTTTACCAGAAATACTTATCTGTACCTGAGCTCTCACCATCCGCTCGCTGACAGAGAGGTGATTTCTCTTGATGAGCTTGAGGATTATCCATGTATGGTTTTTGATCAGGGGGACAATACTTCTTTTTACTATAGAGAAGAGGCTCTTGCAACCTATGATTACAAGAAGATAATCAGCACCAACGAAAGAGCAACTTCTATTGAGCTTATGCTTGGACTGAACGGATATGCTGTAGGTGCGGCTATGCTCGGAGATAGCCTTAATTCCTCTGAGATCAAGGCTATTAAGCTCAAAGAAGAGGAGAACCTCACCTTTGGATATATAGTCAGAAAGGGCACGCAGCTCAGCGAAATGGCGCAGGTTTTTGTCAATAAACTCCAGGGATAAAAGTGTTATAATATCAATATAGCGAATGAATAATTGCATGATTTAGTGATATGGGTGAAAGAATATGTTATCAATGATTCTTAAGATGTCAGCAATTTCAGCTCTCTATATTGTGCTCACAGTCTTTTTGTGGAAATACCTTAGAAACAAAAAGATTTCTTTTACAGGGAAAATCCTGATAGGTCTTATTTATGGCATATGTTCGGTATTATCGACTCATTTTGGGGTTGATTTCGGAGATATGCTTCTTAATCTGCGAGATGTGGCGCCGCTGGCAGCCGGACTTTTCTTTCATCCGCTCTCGGGTGTTATTGCCGGCCTTATAGGCGGAATAGAGAGATACATTGTAGGTACATATTTTGGAATAGGCTCTTATACCAGAATAGCCTGCAGTGTATCTACATGCCTTGCCGGATTTGTTGCACTTTTGATGAATATTAAGGTCTTTAAGGGCAAGAAACCTTCTCCTATGTATGCTTTCTTTATGGGGGCTGTCATGGAGGTTTTCCATATGTATGCTGTATTTATTTCCCACAGAGCTGATATGAGAATGGCTTTTGTGGTAGTAAGGGCATGCTCTATACCCATGATCATCTTCTCGGGTATTGCACTTTCTGTAATGTCTATTATCCTGGAAGTAATTGCAGGCGAATGGAAGAATCCCTTTAAAAGAGCTAAAGGAGAAGACATTTCGGTTTCTCAGACTTTTCAGCGGTGGCTTTTTGTGGTTACCGTATCTGTTATATTTATCAATTTTATCTTTTCTTTTATTCTGCAGACGCAATCAGCTTATCAAAATGGTTACAGCTCTATAATCCAGACTTCAAGCGATATTAAAAACAGGTTTAAAGCAGGCCTTAAATACTGTGTTCCAGGAGCTTCTGAGTATTTCGAGATCATTAAAAGCGACGGAACTATCATTGCAGGTAAAAATATTGGCTCTGAGTTATCTGAAACTGTAATGGATGACATTACGGGAAGCATTGATAAACCCATATTTAAAGCTGATTACATGGGAGAGGATGCGCTTAATAAGGTTGATATGCTCTCGTCGGAACTGATACTTCTGACCTATATGCCTCATGACGAGCTATTCTGGAACCGCAATGCACAGGCCTATGAGACGGCATTTGCAGACATTCTGCTGTTCACCGTTATATATGTTCTGATTGCTTTCCTGGTCAGACAGATTGTTGTCAAAAATATTGACCTTATAAATGAATCTCTTGATAAGATCACGAACGGAAATCTAAATGAAGTTGTTACTGTCAGAAACTCCTCTGAGTTTGCTTCGCTGTCAGATGATATCAATCAGACGGTTGATGCTCTTAAGGGATATATTGAGGCAGCGGAAAAGAGAATAGAGCAGGAGCTTTTTTTTGCAAGGACAATTCAGGAATCATCTCTTCCAAGAAACTTCGAATTTCCCGGAAGAAATGATGAGTTTGAGATATATGCATCAATGAAGGCTGCAAAAGAGGTAGGAGGAGACTTTTACGATTTCTTTTTTGTGGACAGGAATAAGATTGCACTTGTAATTGCGGATGTTTCCGGAAAAGGAATACCGGCAGCTCTTTTCATGATGAGGAGCAAAACTGCTATAAGAAGTTTTGCTGAGACAGGGGGATCACCTTCTGAGATCCTTGAAAGGGCCAACAACACTCTCTGTGAGGGAAATGATGCAGAGATGTTTGTCACTGCCTGGATTGGAATCGTAGACCTTGAAACCGGACTTATGAAATGCGCCAATGCAGGACATGAATATCCGCTTATAAAGCGGGTCAACGGTGAATTTGAAATTATAAAAGACAAGCACAGCCTTGCACTTGCTGCTGTGGAAGAAATTAAGCCCAAGGAATATGATATTGAACTTCATCCCGGTGACAAGGTATTTGTTTACACTGACGGAATTCCGGAAGCAATAAATGAAGAGGTTGTTCAGTACGGCTCGAAGCGCCTTATTGACGTTATCAATAAGGTTAAAGACAAATCTTTTACGGAAATACTCCCGTTTATGTCTGACAGTGTTGCGGCGTTCAGAGGAAGTGCAGATCAGTTCGATGATATTACAATGCTTGGCTTTGAACTTAAGAAACTCGTCAGATAAAATGGTTGACTTTTATTATTATGACAAATAGAATATTATAGTAATTAAAAAGAAATAAATGTGTTGATGGTGTTGGGGTTGACCCACAGATGTTATATTATCCATTCAAGAGAGAGAGGTCACTGGCTGAGAGCCTCTTATGGCAATGATATATACGGAAATTTCGCACCGGAGCAGTCAGGGTGAAGGCTAAGATCAGCTTGTAGTCTTGAACGTATATCCACGTTACGGATGAAGTGGAACAGTTTGGTTACGAACTGAATTGTGAAAACTAAGTGCATGCTTTGTAATACAGAGCGTGAACATGGGTGGTACCGCGGTTAATCTCGTCCCATAGCATTTTATATGCTATGGGATTTTTTGCGTAGAAGTTACATTATTGTTAGCAGGAGGAAGGATAATTGGAAAACAGCGTATTACGTCAGAAAATTGAAGCAATCCGTGAAGAGATCAAGGCTAATTCTGAAAAACTTGACAGCTCCAAGCTCGTCTATGAGATGAAGAAGAGCTTCATGGACAACAAAACCGGCAAGATCAGTGCACTTATGAAGGAAATGAAGAATATTGCAGCTGAGGATCGTGCTGAGTACGGTAAGAATGTTAATGAACTTAAGCAGTGGGCTCTTGAGCATTTTGAAGAGCTTGACAGGAAGATGAAGGAAAAAGAGCTTTTGCTCAGATATGAGAGCGAGAAGCAGGATGTAACAATGCCTGCCAAGATTCGCTACACTGGAAACCTCCATCCTGTTACACAGATGAGAGAAACTCTTATTGATATTTTTGCCGGAATGGGATTTGAAATCTACGAGGGTACAGAGATTGAGAATGATTACTACAATTTCACAGCTCTTAATACTCCCAAAGATCACCCTGCCAGAGATATGCAGGATACTTTTTACTTAAGCCCTGAGTTCCTTCTTAGAACACAGACTTCATCAGGACAGATACATGTAATGGAGAAATCCAAGCCACCTATTAAGATATTATCTCCAGGTAAGGTATTCCGTTCAGATGATGATGCAACTCATTCACCTATGTTCTCACAGATGGAAGGTCTTGTAGTTGATAAGAACATTACACTTTGTGACCTTAAGGGATCTCTTGAGCTTTTTGCTCAGAAAATATTTGGCGAAGGTACAACAACAAGACTTCGCCCTTCATACTTCCCATTCACAGAACCTTCTGTAGAAGTTGACTGCAGCTGTTTTGCATGCGGCGGTAAGGGATGTAATCTCTGTAAGGGAACCGGTTGGATTGAGGTACTTGGTGCCGGTGTTGTTAACAAGAAGGTTTTGGAGAACTGCGGAATTGACTCAGAAGAGTACAGCGGCTTTGCCTTTGGTATCGGAATTGAGCGTGCGACAATGCTTAAGTATGGCATCAACAATATCAAGCTTTTGTATGAATCTGATATTGATGTTCTTAAGCAGATCGATCACTATGAATAATCTGTAAGATTCTAATACTATAGGAGGAATATAAAATGTTAGTACCTTTAAGTTGGCTTAAAGATTTTGTTGATATAGATATTGAACCCAAGGAGCTTGAGAAAAAGCTTTTTGATTGCGGTTTCGAAGTAGAAGAGTGTTGGGAAGTAGGAAAAGATGTATCCAAGGTTGTAGTCGGTGAAGTCCTGACTTGTGAAGCAATTCCTGATACACATCTTCATGTTTGTACAGTTAATGCCGGTGAGCACGGCACATTCCAGGTATGCTGTGGCGCGGACAATGTTCAGGCAGGTGGCAAGTATCCTCTTGCCCTTGTAGGTGCTACTGTTATAGAGACAGCCAAGGACCATGTTACTGTTGTAGGCGTTGCTACTATCAAAAAGGGTAAGCTCCGTGGCTATGACTCAGAAGGTATGCTCTGCTCAGGCGTTGAACTTGGTGTATCTGAGGATATGTACCCGGGTGCCGGTTATAACGGACTTTTGGTTTTCCCTGAAGATACAGAGGTCGGTATTGATGTTAAGCCTCTTTTAGGGCTTGATGACTGGATTTTTGATGTTTCAATCACTGCAAACAGACCAGACTGTCAGAGCATCTATGGTCTTGCAAGAGAAGTAGCAGCAGCTCTTGACAAGCCATTAAAAGAGATTGATCTTAGCTACACAGAAACTGATGTTACAAATGACGGATTTAGCGTAACAGTAGAAGATCCTGATCTTTGCCCAAGATATATCGGACATTATGTTTATGATGTCAAGCTTGCAGAAAGTCCTCTTTGGATGAAGAGAAGACTTGCTATGGTTGGAAATAACTCTATCAACAATATCGTTGATATCACCAACTACATTATGAGAGAGCTTGGACAGCTTATGCACGCTTTTGACGGCAATTTCCTTGAGGATAACAAGATTGTTGTAAGACGT
>JAEEGL015959414.1_pt1 | contig 12849 bp, 13 predicted proteins | sample 9134231 | NCBI WGS metagenome assembly JAEEGL01 (sample SAMN16246548, study PRJNA631951) | gut metagenome | biome: gut microbiome; feature: rumen; material: fiber-attached | host: Bos | place: Iran: Karaj | collected 2018-10
CGGCAAGCCTGCTTATTTCGGAAAACGCCTCGGGCCTGTCCGCCGACTGGATCAGATCCGCGCGGCCTACGAGGTATTTTATCTTGTTGAGCTGGAGCTGACCTATAAAATGAACGGTCTGCCCGTTAGCCTTGAAGAAATCGAATTTATCGGTAAGCTCCTGCGCGCGGTTCTCGCCCACCTCAAGGCAGCCCGCACGGAACGCGGGCGCGATCCTTTCGGCCTCGACGAATTTGGTCACGGCCACCAGCCTGATATCCTCGGGCCGCCTGCCGGATTTCACCGCGCTTTCGGCCACCTCGTCCCTTACACTGAGAAAGTTGGAATAAACGTCTATCGTTTCCTGTTCCAATACCTCGCCCCCTCTGAAAGTGATTCGCCGCTCTCGTGCGGCCTTACTATCGCATAGCCGTCCTCGCTTGCAAGCACGTCCACGCGAATGGAATGGTGCGAATTTGTGAGCACGAGCTCGATATAGGGCTGACTTTCTTCAAAGGTGACCGCTCCGCTTTTAACGCGCACGCCCGTTACGGCTGCGGTGATATCCGTCCTGACCGTCCTGACGTCGATCAGGCTGCCCATATCGGTGCTGAACTCGATTATATTGACTATCTCCTTGCCGCTGACGACGGGCTCCAGCCCCACGCCGCGGAACGTGCCGTGACCCTTGATGCTTACTTCGTATTCCACGCCCGCGGCAAGCCGCTTCAAGCCGCTGCCGTCGGTTATGAAGGCCAGATACCATTTGTCGGGATCAACCACGCGGCAGACGCGCGTCTTGTCGTCGGTCGTCCAGTTGGCGGCGCCCTTGCCCTTGATCGCCCTTGTCACAAGGTCGGCCGAGATCATATTGAGCTTTTCGGCGTTCAGCGCCTGCTCATAGCTGTCGAAATAAAAGCTGACAACGCCCGGGCTTTCCGCCGTGACGTCCTCCGTCCAGGCGGATATCAGATCCTCCTTGGCGTCGACCTGCGCATACAGGCCGCGAAGGTTTTCGGTCTCCTGCACCTTGCCGCGCAGATATTCCATGCGCTCCTTCAAGATATCGTCAAGGCTCCTGTAAAGCTTTTCGAGATCCTCGCCGGAATCCAGCATGACGCACGAGGTTATGCGGCTCTTTACGGCGCTTAAGCGCTCGTTTATCTCGTCAAGCTTCTGATCCTTGGTGGCGCCTATGCGCTCCATCTGCGCCCTGTAAACGTCCTCGCGCGCGTCCAGCAGCGACTGCATCAGCTCGCCGCTGTAACCCAGCTTATAGACGGTCGCAAGCTTATCGCCGCTGTTGACGCTTGCGCCTTCCTCCTTAAGGAAATCCGTGTCGGTATGCTCGGAGGCGATATAGGTGTGCTCGTCGCGAATTATCACGGCGGACTTGTCCTTCATGGAGAACATCATGCTGCCGAATTCCGCAGTTTCCTCCGTTCCGTTATGAAGCACGAGGAACAGCACCGCGCCGATCGCCAGCAGCAGGGCGAATATGATCACGGGGATCTTCGGATCTATGCGGCTGCGCGCCTTCTTTTTGCGCTTCTTGCGGATTATCATTCGGGTTCCTTCTCGTTCACGTCATAGCCCTTCTTTTGGGACCTGCCGTACTGACGGTCGAAATTCTCTTTGTTTTTGGCGATATAGCCGTTATACAGGTCTTCGGGGGTCATGCCGGCGCGTATGCACATGCTTATGAAGAAGTGGAGTATATCCACCAGCTCGCCGTGAAGCGATCCCCGATCTACGGGCTTCTCGTTCTTCCACCATTTGAAATTGACTTCGTCCAAAAGCTCCGCAAGCTCGCTGACCATCGCGAGCACGTCCTTCTGTATCCACCGCTCCATGGGAAAATCCAGGCCGCGGCGCTCCTGAATGTCGCGGTCGAGCGACGCCTGGAGTTCGAATATCACGTCAAGCTTATCCTTGTTTATTTCCATATCATTCCTCATAATTTATCAAAGCAGCAGCCGGCTTATGCGCTCGCGCGCGCCGCCGCATTTGCCCACGACCGCCGCGGAAAAATCCTCGTCGCCGCACACGGTGGGCAGTATCGCTTCAACGGCGGCTCCGTCAACGGCGCGGATGTTCGCGATTATCTCGTCCTCGGTCAAATGCCTGCCGCGCATCAGCTCCGCCCGGCCTATCGCCGAGCCCCTTGCCGAGGTGGATTCCTGCGCCATCAGGAAGCTTGCGATAAGCTGATCCTTTGCGCGCTCTATCTCCTCGCGGGAAAAGCCCTTTTCCCTGACCTTAAGCGCCTCTTCAAGCATCATTTCGGTAACCGTGGCGGCGTTTTCGGGGCTTGTGCCCGCATAAAGCGTCATATAACCGGAGCGCTTATAGGCGGTGGGATAGGCGTAAACGGAGTATGCAAGGCCGCTTTCCTCGCGTATTTTCTGAAACAGCCTTGAGCTCATGGTGCCGCCGAATGCGTTTGAGAACACGAGCTGCGCGTAATTCTCGGGCGTGTCCTTCCTGTATCCGGGAAGGCATATGCAGATATGCGCCTGCCCGATATCCTTTTCTATGAATTTCAGCCTTTTGCCGGGCTTGTGGACCGCGAATTCCGCTTCGGGAACGCTGGACGAGCCCGTCATGGTAAAGCTTTCGTCAAGCGCCGAAATAAGCTCGGCCTCGTCAAGGCTGCCCGCGGCGGATATCACCATGCGGTCGGGCAGATAAAGCCTATCCATATAGGCTCTCAGGCCGTCCCTTGTGAAGGCTTTGACGCTGCCCAGCGTGCCGAGTATGGGCCTTTCCAGCGGATCGCCCTCGTAAAAGCCCGCGACGGCCGTTTCGGTGACCAGATCCTCGGGCGAATCCTCGGTCATCAATATCTCCTCGCAGACGACGCCCTTTTCGCGCTCGATATCCTCGGGATCGAGCAGCGAATTGCAGATAAGATCCGCCAATACCTCGGAGAGCACTCCCACCTTGTCGCGAAGCACGCGCCCGTAAAAGCAGGTGCATTCCTTGCCGGTGAAGGCGTTGAGATTGCCTCCCACGGCGTCCATCACCGCGGCGATATCCGAAGCCGAGCGAGTCTTTGTGCCCTTGAAGAGCATATGCTCTATGAAATGGGCCGCGCCGGATTCGTCGCCCTGCTCGTAAACGGAGCCCGCGTTTATCCAAACGCCCATCGAAACGGAACGGTAGCCGGGCATATTCTCGCCGACGACGCGCACGCCGTTTTTGAGCTTAGCTGAAAACATCGATACTTTTCCTTCTTCCATGCGGTAAGTTTGCCGTGATCTGCGGCAGCTTATACACGGATGCTTTTGCGCCGATATAGTTTCCGACTATATCTATACATTTTAATTATACAACATTTTGTGTATCGATACAATAGGAATCCCCATATTTTTTATTTTTTCGATCAAAAAAGGGAGCGCCCGCGCGAATCCCGCCGTGGGCTGAGCGGTTATTATGCTCCCGGGCGAGAGCCCCTCGAGCCTTTCGGCAATATCGAATGCTGAGCCCCTGCCGCAGTCGAGATCGAGCGTGCCGGCAACGGTGATAAGCCCCAGAGCGTTCCCCGCGGAGGCGGCGGAAGCGATCGCGGGAGGAGCATAGAGCAGCTGCGGTCTTACGCCGGTTATGCGCTCGACGGTATCGAGCGCGGACGCCAGCTCCTCCTTAATCTCCCCGGGCTCCCCGGCGGAGCTCTTGACGGTCACCGCCAGCTCGTGCCCCTCGCCCGCTATGCGCGCAAGCGTATCGGCACAGGCTTCCGCCCATTCCCCAGTCACGGCAAACACGGCGTGCTCGCCGTTGTCCCCAAGCACGCGCAGTATGGGATCGAGCGATGAAGCGTCCCAGGTTATGGGTATCAGTATCGAAGCGCCCCCGCCGCCGTAATAGACCGGATGGGCGCGGCTGCCCGACCATGTCATCACAGAGACCGGGGACAGGAGCGTAAGATACATTATCAGCACCGCTGCAAGCACCGCGGCGTTCACCGCAAAGGCGCCGATCGTTTTGCGCATACACGCCTCCTGAAAGGTTTGTCCGCCCCGAAAAGGACGGCAGTATAGTGTATGCGGGCAAAAAAGCCGATATGCCCGCGGCAGCGCGGCCGCGCGCGAGAGGTCCGGTCCCCCAAACAAATTTATCAATATTATAAAAAAAGCGTGCATATGGATGAAAATTGAGTTATAATATAGGTTGAGTAAATACAGCTCACGGAGTTGCTTATGGAAAAGAACAAGAAATCATTCGTAAAAGGCGCCGCCATACTGGGCGCTGCCGGCCTGATAGTTAAAATAATCGGGGCGTTTTATCGGATACCCCTTACCAATATCCTGCAGAGAGGCGACCTGGACGGCATGATCTATTATGCCACGGCCTACCCCTATTATTCATGGCTGCTTGTCATCTCGTCGGCGGGCTTCCCCACGGCCATTTCCAAGATGGTTTCCGAAAAGGTCGCCGTGGGCGACAAAAAGGGCGCCACCGCCGTGTTCAAGACGGCGTTCCTGCTGCTCTTTGCGATAGGCGTCGTCACCACAGTGCTGCTCTTTGCGGGCTCGCCCCTGATCGCGCGGCTTGCCGACGTTCCCGGCGCAACGCTTTCGCTGATGGCGCTGGCTCCCTCGCTCTTCTTCGTATCCATCATGTGCGCCTACCGCGGCTATCTGCAGGGCATGCAGATGATGACCGGCACCGCCATATCGCAGGTGACGGAGCAGGTGGGCAAGCTGGTATTCTCTTATTCGCTCGCACTGCTGTTCGTGCACATATTCCCCGAAAGGCCCGATCTGTGGGCCATGGGCACGCTGATAGGCATAAGCCTTTCCGAGGTGCTGGGGCTTGCGGTGATCTGGTGGTATTACAGGCGCTGCCGCCGCATGCTCCCCTCGTATAAGCTCGAAAACATGAACGTATCCAAGTCCACCATGAAGCGCGTGGGCATGGGGCTTTTGGCGATCGCCGTTCCCATCACGATAGGCGCCTCCATAATGCCCATCACCGGCATTGCCGACACGATATTCATAAAGCGTCTGCTGCAGGAAAGATACGTTTCGCTGGGCTTTGCGCAAAGCGTGGCCGACGTGATGGCGGGCGACGGCTTTGTTGCGCTGCGTTCCTACGTCACGCCGCTTATCAATATGCCTGCGGTGCTGACCCTGGCGCTTTCCATGAGCCTTGTTCCCGCTATCGCCCCCATGACGGCGGCAAGAGACCGCCGCGGCATAAGAAAGGTCGGCGCGACGGGCATGAAGCTTGCCATGATAATCGGCGCCCCCTGCGCGGTGGGCCTGTTCGTGCTGGGCGCTCCCATAATGGCGATGCTCTATACCAAGGTTGGCGCATCCGTCGGCGAGCACGGCACCTATTACATATCCGGCTTCATCTCGCAGATACTCAACATGAAGCCCGGGCAGGAGATACCCATTTACGCGCTTGCCGGCGGAATAATGCAGATATCCGCAATAGGCGTGCTGTTCCTTTCGCTCGTGCAGACAATGACGGGCGTCATACAGGGCATGGGCAGGCAGAAGGTGCCCGTCTACTTCCTCATCGCGGGCGGCGCGCTCAAGGTCATTTCGATGGTGGTGCTGATGAAATGCACCAACCTGGGCGTGCTGGGCGCGGCGATCTCCACTGTGCTCTGCTACGTTGTGGCGGGCATCGGTGACACGATCTACACCATCAATCACGCCAATATGAAGGTGCGCTGGTTCGACACCTTCGGCAAGCCCCTGCTCTCGGCGGCGGCCATGGGCGCGGTGGTCTATTTTGCCTACACCTTCATCAACAAAGCCGGGCATCCCACTCTTGCCACGCTCGGCTCGGTAGTGCTCGGCGTGATCGTTTACGCCGCCTGCCTGTGGGTGCTTCGCGCTTTCAACAAGGACGATCTGGGCTTCATGCCGGGCTCGAGGAAGCTTGCAAAGCTGTTCAGGGTGAACATGAAATGAGCATGGACGATTCTTACAGAAGAATGATCGAGGAACGCGAAAGGCAGACGCTTTCGCCCTTTGCCTGCCTCAGCGTGAACACGCGCGGGCGCGAAAGGCCCATCGAGCCCTGCCCCATAAGGACGGATTTCATACGCGACCGCGACCGGATACTGCACTGCAAAAGCTTTCGCCGCTTAAAGCACAAAACGCAGGTGTTCCTATCCCCCGTCGGCGATCATTACCGCACGCGCCTGACTCACACGCTGGAGGTCAGTCAGATCGCCCGCACGATATCGCGCGGGCTCAGGCTGAACGAGGATCTTACCGAGGCGATAGCCTTGGGGCACGATCTGGGGCACACCCCCTTCGGGCATTCGGGCGAGAAGGTGCTGAACGACCTGGTCCCCGGCGGCTTCGAGCATAACGAGCAAAGCCTGAGGGTGGTTGAAAAGCTTGAAAACGACGGCGAAGGGCTGAACCTGACTTACGAGGTGCGCGACGGGATACTCAACCACACCTCCCGCGGGAAGGCCGCGACGCTCGAGGGCGTGGTGGTGTCCATATCCGACCGCATAGCTTACATCAATCACGATATTGACGACGCGATACGCGCCGGGATACTTTCGGAGGACATGCTTCCCGATTCGGCCAAGAAGGCGATCGGCGCTTCGCACGGGCAGCGCATAAACAACCTTATAATAAACGTGCTGCGCGAATCTTCCGGGCAGCCTTACGTGCGCATGTCGGATGACATGTGGGCGGAATTCAACAAGCTGCGCGATTTTCTGTTTGAAAACCTTTATCACAACTCCACGGCAAAGGCCGAGGAGGGCAAGGCCGAGGGCGTGATACGCTCGCTTTGGTATCATTATCTGGATCATATAGACGATCTGCCCGCCGAGTTCCTTCGCAATATCGAGCGCGACGGCTATGAGCGCATCGCTGCGGATCATATCGCCTGCATGACCGACCGTTACGCGATAGACGACTATAAACGACTGTTCGTTCCCAAGGACTGGGTATAAAAAAGGAGGATCATTATGGGTTATCTTGCCGCGATAATGGGCGCTTTCAACAAGGTCACGGACGCCGCCTCGAGGATACTCGATCAGGGCGATCCGCAGAAATTCGCCACCGCCGTCGACCAGCTGAACACAAGCACCGAGGAAAGCTTTGACACGATGAGGAAGATCATCACCGAAAGCACCACCCTCACCGAAAAGGAGAAGATCGAGGAGCTGCGCAAGCTTGCCGAGCAAGAGGCAAACACCAAGGTGCAGTATGCCGAGACCCTGGGCGGGCACAGCGAGCGCACCGCGCAGATCGCGCTGAACGTGGTGACGGGGCTTTTGACTGCGGGCTTGAGCTTTGCGCCCGAGCTGATAAAGCGCGTGAAGCTGAGCGTTGTTGAAAGAAAGGAAAACGCCCTGCCCCCCGCAAACGAGCCTCCGCTCATAGACGCCGAGGACGTGACGATCCCCAACGCGGGATACCGTTCTGACGATATCGTGGATATCGAGCCCGACGAAGTTGAAATAATCGAGGACGAGGAAGAAGAATTCTGAGTAAAGCAAAAGGACGCGCAGGTATGAACCCGGCGCGTCCTTTGATCATGCCTTTTTTATGCGTTTACGAGGAACGCGTGATAGCCGCGCATGGCCTCGTAAAGGTCGGCCTTGGAGATGATCTCCCAGGGGGCGTGCATGGAGAGCACCGCCACGCCGGAATCGATCACGTTCATGCAGTAGAGCGCGCAGATATAGGCGATGGTGCCGCCGCCGCCAAGATCGACGCGGCCGAGCTCCGCGGTCTGGAAGGATACGCCTGCGTCGTCCATTATCTTGCGGACCTCCGCCATGTATTCGGCGTTGGCGTCGTTGGAGCCGCCCTTGCCGCGGGAGCCGGTGTACTTATTGAAGCACACGCCGCGGCCGAGGAACGCCGCGTTCTTCTTCTCGAATGCGGAGGCGAAATTGGGATCGAAGCCTGCGGAGACGTCGCAGGAGAGCATCTTGGAGGCAGCCAGGCCGCGCCTGAGCTTGAGATCGCAGTAATCGCCGGTGAGGTTCATAAGCTCGGCAAACGCGTTCTCGAAATACTTTGCCTGCATGCCGGTGGCGCCGACGGAGCCGATTTCTTCCTTATCGGCAAAGAGGCAGCAAACGGTCTTTTCGGGGACGCCCTCCACGTTGAATATGGCCTCGAGCTCGGCAAACGCGCACACTCTGTCGTCATGGCCATAGCCCAGAATCATCGACCTGTCAAGGCCCATCTCACGGGCGCGGCCCGCGGGGACTATCTCGAGCTCGGCGGAGAGGAAATCCTCCTCCTCGATGCCGTACTTATCCTTGAGTATGCCCATCACGTTGGCCTTGACGGCTTCCTTCTCGTCGGTATCCTTGACGGGCTTGCCGCCGATGATCAGGTTCAGGTCCTCGCCGCCGATGACCTCGGACGCCTTCTTCTGCATCTGCTCCTGAGAGAGGTGGATGAGCAGGTCGGATATGCAGAGCACGGGGTCGTTATCGTTTTCGCCGATGACGATATTGACCTTTGTGCCGTCCTTCCTGACGACCACGCCGTGAATGGCCAGGGGCAGGGTGACCCACTGATACTTTTTGATGCCGCCGTAATAATGGGTGTCGAGGTAAGCAAGGTCGCCGTCCTCATAGAGGGGGTTCTGCTTTACGTCGATCCTGGGGCTGTCGATATGGGCGCCGATTATGTTCATGCCGTTCTCAAGGGGCTGCCTGCCGATGATGAAGAGCATGATCGTTTTGCCCATGGGCGAAGCCCAAAGCTTTGCGCCGGGAGCGAGCTTTTCGCCCGCCTTTACGGCGTCCTCAAGCGAGGTGTAGCCGTTCTTTTTGGCAAGCTCCACGGCATAATCCGCGCACTCGCGCTCGGTCTTGCCGTTGTCGAGGAACTTGCGATAGCGCAGGGAGAGGGATTCAAGCTCTTCAAGCGCCTTGGCGTCATACTTTTTCCATGCGTTTTCTCTTTCCATATTGAAACTCCTTTGGATTTGATTAACAGATCAACAAAATCATTATACCATGTTCGGACGGCGTTAGCAAGGCGAAAAGTCGTCAATAGTTGAACACGTGCAGGCCGAGTTCCTTGGAGATATGCTCCATTGCCTTGACGGCGGCTATGCTGTTGCCGTAAGGATCCAGCGCGGGGCCGTAAAAGCCGAAGCCCAGCGGGCCCTGCGCGGAGCACACAAGGCCGCCGCCCACGCCGCTCTTTGAGGGCACGCCCACGCGCACGCCGAATTCGCCGGAATAATCATACATGCCGCAGGTGAACATAAGGCTCTTGATGGTGCGCACGTTATCCAGGGCGATCAGCCGCTTTCCGGCAATGGGATCGACGCCGCCGTTTGATATGATCAGCCCGAGCGACGCAAGCGACCTTGCGTTGACCGCAAGCGAGCACATCTTGAAGTAAAGCTCGAGCGTCCTTTCGGGATCGCCCTGCAGCACGCCCTTGCTCTTTAAAAGATAAACTATCGCGCGGTTGCGGTCGCCCGTTTCGGCTTCGCTCCGATAGACCTTTTCATCAAGGGTTATGCCCCCGTCGCGGCAAAGCAGCCTTGCGTAATCGAGCAGCTCCTCAAAGCTTATATGATCCACCAGCAGGCTGACCGTCTGGATCGCGCCGGCGTTTATCATGGGATTGAAGGGCAGATTGCTTCTTGTGTCCAGCTTGAGTATCGAATTGAACGAATCGCCCGAGGGCTCCATCATGACGTGTGAAAAGGTGCCTTCAAAGCCACGGAATTTAAGCGCGGCGGCAAGTATTATCACCTTGCTCACGGACTGCACCGAAAAGCGCGTGCCCGCGTCGCCGATGGAGAGGGTCCTTCCGTCGCCGTCTATCATGCATATGCCGAACGCGTTCGGATCGGCCTTGGCAAGCTCGGGGATATAATCCGCCACGCGCCCATAGGGTATCGCGCGCAGGCCCGCGTCATAGGCGTCGCGCAGCACCTGCTCTATGCTCTTTATCACGTCATGCTGTTCAATTTTCAGTGTGTTCATAGCTCTTCACCTTATTCTTTGCCGGCACGCTCCCCGTGCGGGGAGAGTAAACGGCGGATCTTGTCGTGCGCTCTATATTTTCATACAGCGCCGGGGTATCGTAATGGATATGGTATTTCAGGGGATGCATCAGCTTGAAAAAGCTCTTTTTCATGGTAAGGCCAACGTCCACCCGGTTGATCATCATAAAGCCGCGGAACGGGGGCATATAGCTTATAAGATCGTTCACGTCGGAAAAGTTGAGGCATTCGGTGCAGACGGTGTCAAGATATTCGCGCAGGCGCTCCGTGTCCCTGTGCGCGGCCTTGAAGGGGCGCACGCTGCCGAAGGTGTAAAGATAGGGCTTTATGCCGAAATTGTAGTTTAGGTCCTGAGCGCACAGGCACGCGATGCCCGCGCCCAGCGACCAGCCCAGCACCTCTGTATGCGCATGGGGGTGCTTTTCATGTATGCGCTGCCAGCGCTTCCTGACGGTGTACTTGATGGCCTTATACATGTTTCCCCAGCCGTGATGCACGCGCAGCTGCAGGGGCCGGCCCTTAAATTCGATAGCTGCATAATACTTGCTTGAAAACTCGAACACGTTCGCCACCCAATCGGATTTATCGAGCGTGCGCTGGAAATTCAGCTGTATTACGTCCCTGTCCTCTTCATAATGGACGTCGTAATTCACCTCGTGCGCAAGGCCGATCGCGCGCTGAAGGCGCGAGGAATAATACTTGAACGCGGCATATCTGATATGGCGCGTAAGCTCGCCGGTGTGCGTGTAATCCTCGCTGGTGTTGATGAAGTATTCGCGAAACGTCAGCCTTTTGTATTCCGTATGCTCCGCCTCCTTTTCCCCGGCTGTTATTTTACCAGAGCCCGCGCCGGATTTCAACGCCGCAGCGGGATTTTTCGCGGAAAAAACCGTTTTCGAAGCCGCTTTGGGATATGGTTTTTTAACGCGCCATGGTGTATAATTGTTTTATTCAGGCTCAAGGAGGGGCAAATGGCCGTCATCAAGACAGAATTCGACGATTTTATCGCCGGCGAGATCAAAAAAAGCAAGGGCGTTTACTACCCCGTCAAGTCGGGAATACTGAGGCGTCTGCTGATGAAAAAGGCCGGATGCTCCGAAATGCATCCCAATCCCTCCGACGAATTCTGCGATCCCGCGATCGGCCCGAGCTACCGCATAATTTCGGAGTATCAAAAGCAGTTCCTGACCGATATCCGCTTTCACCGCTTCTTCGACAACGAACCCATCGTGATCGAAAAGGCGCATCCCGACGGCTATATCATTCTTAACGGGCATCATCGCTGGGCCGCGGCGATACGCATCCGGCAGGAAAAGGTGCCGGTAAAGCTCGTGACCCTGATGCACGAGGAGGACGTAAAAAGGATACTCGCCTCCACCGGGCGCTCAAAACGCGCCGTGCTCGACCTTGACGAGGCGGTGTTCACAGGCGATCTCGCCGAGCCCGCCGAAAAGCCCCTGCGCTTCCCCTTCGGCCGCATCTATACCGAGCGCATAAGGCTTGGCGTCCCCGCGCTCTTCCATTTTCTTACGACTCACGGCTATGACGTTTGGCTGTATTCTTCCGGATACTATTCCTTCGACTACGTACAGCGCTATTTCCGCAGATACGGCGTTAAGGTGACGGGCGTCATAAGCGCCGCTGACCGGCAGTCGAAGGCCGCGCGCGAGCAGCGAAGGAAGCTTGAGCAAAGCATCACCGAAAGCTATTCGATCACCCTGCATATCGATCCCGGCGCGGTGCTTGAGGTGAACAATTCGACCGGGGAATATGCCGATCACGAGCTTAGCTCATCCGGCGGGCGGTGGCCGCAGGAGGCGATCGGCGTGATAGAACGCATCGGGAAGGGCGGCGCATAGGATTTGAGGGTTTCATTCGATCTTGACGAGGTGCTTTTCGTATCGCCCCGAACGCACAAAACGGAGCCGCCCCTGCCCTTTCCCCTTAACAGGATCTATAAGGAAAGGCTGCGGCTGGGCGCTCCCGAGCTTGTGAACAGGCTGCAGGCCATGGGCTATGAGGTGTGGGTCTACACCTCGTCCTTCCGCACGGAAAAATACATAAGAAGGCTTTTCGGGCATTACGGCGTGCGCTTCGACGGCATAGTGAATGCCGAAAGGCACCTGCGCGAGGTGCAGCGGGGCAGCAGCACGACGCTTCCGCAAAAGCTTCCCAACCGCTACCGCATATCCCTTCATATCGACGACGAATCGATAGTGTGCTCGCTCGGCAGGGAATACGGCTACCGCGCGTATCAGCTGAACGCGGAGGACGATGGATGGCAGGAAAAAATAATCGAGCGCGCCGAGGAGATCAAGGCGCTCGAGGAAAAAACGTAAGCGAGGTCAATATGGAAAACGGCGATATCACAGGCACAGCGCCCCTAAGCGATTACGATCGGGCCAAGATCGATATGCTCAAAATGAGGGATTCCTTTATGAAGCTCAACAAGGCCGATCAGGAACGCCTCATAAAGGAGGCCGTCGCAGTGTGGGCGCCCGGCGCGGATCCGTTCAAAACGAAGATCATCGTCGGCACGCTGACTAAATTTATCGGATAAAAACGGGAAGAATGCGCGGGGAGCGTCCGCGGCTCAATTCGATTGAGCTTTTTTATTCCGCTCTTTTTATAACAAAATATATGATCGAAAAAGCTTTGCCATCGGCAAAGCTTCCTCAATTATTCATTATTCATTATTCATTATTCATTTTCCATGAGCCCTGCTCATGGCTTTTCCATGAGCCCTGCTCATGCCTTATCCACGTCCATTACAAAAGCGCTGAAATTAAAGCCCTCTATCGGATCGTCGTGGGAGGTGCCGACGTAGTCCTTGCCTAAGAGGTCGAAGAAGTCGCCGGAGATGGTAATATCGGGCAGGCGGCCGACAAGCTCGCC
>JAEEGL016103804.1_pt1 | contig 12849 bp, 9 predicted proteins | sample 9134231 | NCBI WGS metagenome assembly JAEEGL01 (sample SAMN16246548, study PRJNA631951) | gut metagenome | biome: gut microbiome; feature: rumen; material: fiber-attached | host: Bos | place: Iran: Karaj | collected 2018-10
AACCGTAAAAAACGCCTGTTTTGTTAGACGCGGGCGCCTTCTCTGAGTCTAAAATGAACGAGAGCCTGCCGCCACGTCTAACAAAATCGTAAAAATCGCCTGTTTTTTTAGACGCGGGCGCCTTCTCTGAACTTAGAATGAGCGAGAGCCGGCCGCCACGTCTAACAAAATCGTAAAAAACGCCTGTTTTGTTAGACGCGGGCGCCTTCTCTGAATTCAAAATGAGCGAGCTGCATTCCTGCTTTCTTGCAAGACAATGAAAGCAAGGAAGTCAGCAAGAAATTCAGTGTACCAAGGCTTATATTAAAAGAGCGAGAGCGCGGAGCGGCCGGTGAGTTCCCGGCCGCGGATCAGGACAGAAGGTGCGGCCGACCTTTTTTGCAATGATCATGAGTGGATTTCTTGCAAAGAGGCCCCCAAAAATTGATTTGCAAGAAAAAACATTCTTCAGTCACTATTCGCGTGGGCGCGCCGGTCACCATTTGCAGCCCGGCCTGCTTGAAACACTTGACAACACCCGGAAAAAGAATAAAATAAACTCACACCGAACAACGGACCGCCTGCGGCACGATGCCGTGCCGTACCGGACCGGATCAGATCAGATCAGATCAGGAAAGGATAATCATTATGAAAAACATATTAAAAACTGCAGCATTGCTGCTGGTCATCTGCCTGGACGCCGCGGTATTCGGCGCGTGCTCCGGTAAAAACGCGAACACCGAACCCGCCGCCACGGACGAAAAGATCGAGGAGATCGATCCGAGATTCACAGACCTCGTAGTGAGGGGCAAGACCGTCGAGATCAGCACCCGGGAGGAATTGTTCACCTTTGCCAAACACATGAACGACGTGGATCCGGACTACTATTTCAACGGATATACCATCAAGCTTATGAACGATATTGACCTCGACCCCGCGCTGGAGGGCGGAAAAAACTGGACGCCGATGTTTGTTGACCGGCTGCTGAACAACGCCGTGTTTGACGGGCAGGGCCACACCGTAAACGGCGTGACCGTGACGCCGGACGATCTCGAAGCGACCGGATACGCGGACGCGGTATACGGCACCGGCTTCTTCGGCCTGGTAGGCGTTCCGTTCACCGTTAAAAACGTGCGTTTCACGAACGAACGGCTGGAAGCGGATTCCAAACATTGCGGCGGCGTGATCGGTTCCGTGGAAATGGGCGCGGATCTCGTCGAGCTGGACAACGTCACCGTATCCGGCCTCGTGCTTAACGGCGGCACCGGTTCCGAGAACAATTTGGCGGGAATCAGCATCCGGGTCGGCGGCCTCATCGGCGCCAACATCCAGGATTCAGAGGTAATTATCCAAAACTGCGTGGTCGAGGATTCTAAGATCACCGGTTTCCACAACGTTTCCGGTTTGATCGGCTGCAACAACGAAGGCCTTTACACGATAAAGAACAACAAAGTCAAGAATGTTTCCCTGAACTACTCTGCCTCTTACGCGGAGAATGAAAACTATAAGAATCCGGTATATTCCAGATATTTTGCCGATCCGTTTTACTGTGTCAACAGCTTCTGGGGCGAGTACCACACGGATTACGATCTGGATAACGGCAATTCATTCGAAGGCCTTGATTCCTACGACATCCGGAACGACATTCATTACAGCGGCGAGGAAGGCAAGGACAAAGACTGCACGCCGAACAGCGACGGCATGTTCCCGGCGGTCGGAGGCAGCGTGATCAGACCGAGGAGCGAGAGAGGATACTGATCCATGTGAAATGCGCCGGGGCGTTTGAGACCGGCGGGATCTGACGATTGTATATTGAATTTATATTTCAAAGGGGGATTACTATGAAAAGAGTATTGGCTATTGCGGTCGCAATAATGCTATTGACCGGATCGCTGCTGATCGCGACGGTCCACGCGGATGACGAGATGCTTAAGGTGGAAATTGCCGACGGAACGCTGACCGTTACCGTGGAGGGCGATTTCGGAAGCACGGACTGGATCGGGTTTTACCCGGCGAGTCAGGCGGGCGATTATGTGGGATCGATCCTGTGGTGGTACGTCGGGCCGGACGGAGATACGTGGGTCCTGCCGGATGACGCCTACGTCGTGAGCAGAAATACTCCGGGCGTTTTCGATGATGACGGAGAGCTGGTTCCGGGCGAGTACTGCGTGATCCTGCTGGCCAACGACGGGTATGAGCCGCTGGACGATATGGAGCCGGTGTTCTTCGAAATAAAGGATCCACAGGAGGCCGGCGAACCTACCGAAGCGCCTACAGAAACTGCCGAAGCGCCTACAGAAACTGCCGCTACCGAGGCGCCCACTGAAGCTCCCACTGAGGCACCTACCGAAGCGCCGACGGAAGCTCCCACCGCGGCACCCACCGAAGCCCCGACCGAAGTTCCGGCAACGGAGGCTCCCACCGCCGCGCCGGCTACAGAGCAGGGCGGCAATGATCAGAAGGATGATCAAAACGACAAAAAAGGCGGCGCCAATACCGGGCTGATCATCGGCATCGTATGCGGTGTTGTGGTCGTCGCCGCGGCAATTGCGGCCGTGCTGATCCTCCGGAAAAAAGCCGGAAAAGGTAAATAAAAGGCAAATAAAAAAGAAGCCCGCCGGTGCGCATCGCGCCGCCGCGGGCTTCCGTAGCCGCAATTAATTAATGCTTTGGGTCAGGGAAGGGCTGTATCGGATCAGCCCTTCTTTTTCTTTTTGGCAATGATCACGCAGACCGCCGCTATCGCGCCTGCAGCCAGCACGCAGCCGCCGATGATCCAGCCGGTCGCGCTGCCGCCGCGTTTAACGTTGTCGGCGGGCTCTGCGGTCTTAGCCGGCGCGTCCGTTGACGCCGGAGCCTCGGTGGGAGCAGCGGTGGCCGGAACTTCGGTGGGAGCATCGGTGGCCGGAACTTCGGTGGGAGCATCGGTCGCCGGCACTTCGGTGGGAGCTTCTGTTGCCGGCACTTCGGTGGGAGCTTCGGTGGGCGCTTCCGTGGGAGCATCGGTAGCCGGAGCGTCGGAAACGGGCTCCAGGGTACCGGTGGTCAGAATGATGTTGTCCAGCAGTATCTCGCTGCCCGCGCCGTCCATATCGAACCGCAGGGCGGTCACGCTCGCGAACTCTTCCGGATAAACGCAGGTGCTGCCCTGCACGTGTTTGCCGTCAATGAAAAACTCATATCTGTCCGAGCCCGCCGTCAAAGCTACGCCGATATTGTACGCACGTCCCGGCTCCAGCTCCGCGATCAGCTGCGACTTCGTACCGGTGAGTTCCAGTTTGCCCGTGCTCGAGCGGGTAACGCGGAAGACGAGTCCTCCCTGCGACTCGCTGCTCGTCGAACCTTCGTTTCCGCTGAAGTTCGAAACGCACATGTCGAAATAACCGGTGAGATTTTTCACGTTCAGATCGATGGAGGCGAGCACCGAATCGCCGTCTTCTACCGGATAATTGATGCTCCAGAAACGCATGTCGGCAAAGTCCTTAAGCGCCAGCGTCTCGCCGTCGATCCCGTCGGAACCGCTCACGACTTTCACATACGACATCGGATTGATAAACGGCGTTTTAGGCACCTGGATGAAGGGCAGACCGCCGTTGTACATAAAGGGCGGCGTGTCTTCCGCAGGCTGCGCGTACTCGTCGGTGTCTTCCAGAATTTCAAAATCTTCCGCGTAATACTCTTCGAAATCGTCGAATTTATACGATTTGTTCAGGTCTGGATCCGGAGTCCCTTCCGGCGCCGCGGTCAGGGAGATGTCGTCGAAATACACTTCGTTAACGTGCACGTCTCCGGGCTGCGAGCGGGAAATATCGCATTCGTATGCCCAGTCGTGGCAGTCGATCCGGAGGCCGGTCACGCCGGTCATTTTGCCGATGTATTTGTACGTGCCGAGGCTCTCGCCGTTCAGCAGCACTTCGTACTCGTCCGAACCGAGCGTGAACGCGGCGGTCAATTTATAGTCCGTTCCGGCTTTCAGCGTGTCGCATACGAGGATGCGGTCCGCGCTGCCGTCGGGGTTGACAACGAATATCGAATCTTTTCCTGTATTCATATCGGTCTTGACCGCGAAAATGTTGCGCGTCTCCTGACCGTAGTTATCGAGGTTGGGCGAGGCGTCAATACCCGAAAGTATCGCCGTAAATCCGTAATTGCCCAGCACGGCGTAACGGAAGGAAAAGCTGAAATACAATTTTGAGCCGGTACCGAGGGTGCGGGTGTTGAGACCGCTGATGCGGATGCAGCCTTCGCCGCCGTCGATGCGCATAAGTTTGAGCGACTTCGAGCCGCCGACTTTGCCGGCGCTTATATTGCCGCCGCTGTTCTGGCCGTTTCCGATGAACTCGGTCATGCCGGCGGGCTTGTTGCCGCGCTCGTCGCTGAAGATGTCGTCGGGGGAGGCGGAAACGTCGAAGGATTCGAAATCCTGACTGTAGATGACGTGCGTCGCGGTTTCGGCCGCGGCGGCGGGGACAAACGAGCCGGCAAGCGCAATTACCATTACTAATGATAGGACAGATGCGGCAATTTTGATCAGATCGGTTTTGTTCATTTTGAGTGCTCCTCTCATTTGGTGTGTGCATTATACCACCGGCGGCGCGGATTAACAACCTCACGACAACTAACGACAACGAATTAAATGTCGCCTTAGTGCTTGAGTAAATGAGAATGTTTATCGGTTTGAGGTTTTCAAGTGCTGTATCAAGGCGAAGATGTAGCCGCAAATCCTTATTTTGCGATTTGCGGCTACAGGAGAAGGACCAAAAACGAGCGAGCGCGCCCGAAAACGGACCAGGGCCGTCCGGCAAGCCGGAAAAACGCCCGGATCTGTCGGCAATTGTATTTGCCCGCCCTATATGGTAAAATAACCTCACAATAAAGGGCAATTGACCGGCCCGAAGCGGGAGATTTGAATTATGGACAGAAAACTTGCCGAGATCAGCCGAGGCCAGGAAGCGAACCGCATATTGCCGTTCTTCTGGCTGCACGGAGATGACAGAGAAAAATTCGCGTCGGAACTTGACCGCATTGAAGAAGCGGGCATCCACGCCGTATGCCTGGAATCGCGGCCGCATCCCGATTTTTGCGGGGACGGCTGGTGGGGGGACCTTGACCTCATCATGGACGAGGCGAAAAAGCGCGGCATGAAGGTGTGGGTGCTGGACGATAAACATTATCCGACGGGCATTGCCAACGGAATGATCGCCAAGAAATATCCGGAGCTCCGGAAGTGGCACATGATTGAAAATCATGTTGACGTCACCGGGCCGCGCTCCGGGGCGCTGCTGCTTCATATTGACGACGAAGCGGCGGCAACGCGGGACCGGCAGCTGTTGGCCGCGGTCGCCTACCGCCGGACCGGACCGGAAGAAAAGATGGCGGGAGAGGCGATCGACCTGACCGCGAACGTGAAAGGCGACCTGCTCTACTGGAACGTGCCGGAAGGCTGCTGGCGCGTGTATATGATCTCGATAAGCCGCGAAGGCGCCGCGGGACATATGGCGGACTACATACACCTGATCGATCCCGAGTCGGTGGACGTTCTGATAAACGAGGTGTACAAACCGCACTTCGACCATTACGGCGCGGAATTCGGCAATACCTTCGCGGGCTTTTTCTCCGACGAACCGGCGCTGGGCAACTCGTTCCTGCGCGGCATGCCGATAGGCGGCTACGATTACAAGATCGGACTGCAGCTCCTGGCGCTGCCGTGGCGGAAGGATATGCCGGAGATGCTGGAAGCGAAGCTCGGACCTGACTGGAAACTGCTGCTGCCCGGCCTCTGGCGGGAAGTGGAAGGCGTTACGGCGAAGGTGCGGCTGGCGTATATGGATATCCTCACCGGGCTGTACCGCGACTGTTTCTGCCGGCGGATCGGCGACTGGTGCCGCGCGCACGGCGTGGAGTATATTGGCCACGTGATCGAGGATATGAACTGTCACGCCCGGATGGGCGCGGGCACCGGCCACTATTTCAGGGCGCTGGAAGGGCAGGACATGGCTGGAATCGACGTCGTGCTGCACCAGATCATACCTGAAATGGGGCATTACGACCATAATTCCACCGCGGGCTACGGATGCGTTGACACCACGTTCTACAATTACGCCCTGGCCAAACTCGGCAGCTCGCTGGCGTACCTGAAGCCTCATATGCGCGGCCGCACCATGTGCGAAGTGTTCGGCGCGTACGGCTGGGCGGAGGGCGTGCCTATGATGAAGTGGCTGATCGATCATCTGCTGGTGCGCGGCGTCAATCATTTTGTCCCGCACGCGTTTGACACCCATTTTCCGTGCAAGGATTGCCCGCCGCACTTCTACGCCCGGGGCAACAACCCCCAGTTCCGCGATTTCGGCACGCTGATGTGCTACACCAACCGGGTGAGCCACCTGTTCACCGACGGAACGCCCGTGCTGTCCGCCGGAATTTTCTACCACGCGGAGACCGAATGGACCGGCGACAGATATTCATATTCTCAGGTACCGGCAAAGGCGCTGTACGACGCGCAGCTGGACTATATGTTCGTGCCGGCGGACGCGCTCCTGACGGCGGAGCTGAACGCCCGCTGCGAGCTGGTGCTGGGAACGGTCAGCGTGCCGTGTCTGATCATACCGGAGGCGGGAACATTGCCCGCGAAAGTGCTCGCCAAATTGACGGAGCTCTCCGGGGCGGGATTCCCGGTGGCGTTCACGGACTCGGAGCCGGAGCGTACGGAAAACGGCGCGGTCAAAATTGCCGATTCCCTGAAAACCGTTCCGCTGGCTGACCTTCCGGCGTTCGTGCGCTCTGCCGCGGGGGAGCGGGCGGTCAATATCGCTCCTGCCTTCCCGCTGCTGCGCGTATTTCATTACACGAGAGGCGGCAATGACTACTTTATGCTGTTCAACGAGGATATGCGCGCATTCCGCGGGACCGTATCCCTGCCCCTCGCGGCGGACATGAGCGGCGCGCGGCTGGACCTCCTCAACCTGACGTACCGGCGCCTGCCCGGCAAGGTGTTCCCGCTGGAATTGGCGCGGGGCGAATCCTGCATCCTCGCTTTCGGTGCGGATATCGAAGCGGAGATCTGCGGCGAAGGCTCGCTGCTCCGCGAAGAAGCCGCGGAAATACCGGCGGACGCGGTGAAAAGGACCATAGCGCTTGAAACTTTCCGCATTTCCCGCTGCGCCGCGGCGGAATATCCGGCGTTTTCGGCGGAAAAATCCGCAAAACTGTACGACCTGACCGGACCCAAAGGGGACCAGACGTTTTGCGGATATGCGCGGTACGAAACTGAATTTACCGCGGGGCCGGACGAAACGCGTGGCGAGATACGGCTGGGCGAAGTGGGCGAGACCGCGCACGTGTGGCTGAACGGGAAATATATCGGCAGCCGGATCTGCAAACCGTACCGCCTGCGTCTGGACGGCGCGCTGAAGGCGGGCGTCAACGAGCTCCGCATCGAAGTGGCCAATTCCGTGGCGTACAGCCGCCGCGACCGCTTCTCTAAAGAGCTTATGCTGCCGGCGTCCGGACTGCTGGGCCCGGCAGAAGTGGAGCTGGCATAATAATATCGTTAGTACGGACGGAGGCGGAAGTATGAACGGAGGCAGAGAAACGAATGACAAGACCCGCAAATGGAGAAGCCGGCTCAACCGGGGCCTTATTGCGCTGCTGGTGTTCGTGCTGCTGTGCGCGGCGTTCGTTGTCGCCGCCGGAATTTACGTAAAAAGTCTGCCGGACAAAATGATAAAGCTCGCGTACGAATATTATAAAACGCTTGACCCTGCCGAAGGGATCCCCGCCCGCATCTACCAGCACGCCGAGATAAGGCAATGGGACGATCTGACCCACGCTACGGTAACATTGTACGGGAAATTGGAGAGCGGAGAGAACGATCTGCCTATACGGGAGGCGATGTACTACGATCTGTTCGATCAGTTCGACGTCGAATTCAAGGCGGGAAAATGGCGCGTGGTACGTGTATCATACAGTTTTCAGGGCCGCCGCGAATTGTACGATGAATATATGGAGAAAAGAGGGCTGAACTGATGGGCGGCGCAAAGATACTGGAAGTCAAAGGGCTAAATAAAACGCTCGGCCGCCGTCATATAGTGAAGGACGCCTCTTTTGACGTATTTGAAGGAGAGATATTCGGGTTTTTGGGACCCAACGGCGCGGGCAAGACCACCACGATCAAAATGATACTGGGATTTTTGTTCCCGGATTCCGGCGAGATCCGCATCTGCGGCAGGGACCTTCGGACCGAGTACGAGGCGGCAATGGCGTGCGTGGGCGGTATCGTGGAAAATCCCGATATGTTCCGGGATTTCAGCGGCCTGGACAATCTTAAAATGTACGCGGCGCTTCACGGCGGGATCAGCGGGGAGCGCATAAATGAAGTCGTGCGCCTCGTGGGCCTGGAAAAACGCATCCGCGACAAAGTCCGCAAGTATTCGCTCGGAATGAAGCAGCGGCTGGGCGTTGCCCAGAGCATCCTGCACCGGCCGAAACTGCTGATCCTGGACGAACCCACCAACGGGCTCGATCCGGGCGGCATCCGGGAGCTGCGGCTGCTGCTGCGCAGGATGGCCGCGGAGGAAGGCACGGCGGTGTTCGTATCCAGCCACCTGTTGTCCGAAATGGAGCAGACCTGCGACCGCGTGTGCATCATTGACAACGGCGTGATCAAGGGCGAATTGACCGCGGAAGAGCTGAAGAGCGCCGGCGGCACGGCACGTGAATATGAATACAGCGTCACCGACGCTGCCCGCGCCGCGGAAATACTGCAAAATCTCGGCCTGGAACTTGTCCCGTACGGTTCAAATGACGGCGAGGCCCGCGGTCAACAGGACGACGTCCTCAGGGTGCGGATGGACAAGGCGCGGCTGGCGGAGGTCAACAGCGCGCTGATCTCCGGCGGCGTCAATATCCTTACGGTTGCGGAAACCGGCCACTCGCTGGAGGAGCTGTTCATGGCGCTCACGGAGGGAGGCGGCAGCATTGAATAAAACGTTTGCTCTCTATAAGAACGAAATGAAGCGCGTGTTCGGGCGGCCTCTGATATGGGCGGGACTTGCGCTGGCGGCCGTGTTGATGCTGACGGAAATGTTTACGGAGCGGAAGAATATCATAGGCAGAAAATTTGCCGGCAGTGTCGGCGAACAATACATCCGGGAACTGGAAGAGCAGAAAAACAGCCTGAACGAATCAAACGAGGAGTATGCTCAGCTGCTCGCCAAAACCGAAGGAAACCTTGGCGGACTGCGGGCGGAATATGAGAGCGCGCTCAGTGCGCTGGAAAACGGCGGAGAAGACACAAAAGCGCTTAAGGAAGCTAAGGACAATGCCGAAAAGGCGTATATCAACGCGCTGAACTATGCGTCCAATGCAATATGCCGAATCTCGGTCAATAAAATCAACATAAAAGTAATCGAGATCCTTATAGAATATAAATTGTCCAGACAGGACTACAGACCGGTGCCGCTAAACGATATTCGGGAACGGTTCGAACGGACACATCCCACCCAGCTTGCTGAAACTAAGCTCGCCGGTGCGCTGAAACGCTATGAAGATCTGAAAGCCGGGATCGCCGCCGAAGAGCAGGAGGTATTCGATAAAATAGAAAGCTACCGCGAGGCGATCGCAAAAGCGGATTTCGGCTTTTTTATGAACGAACTTATAAGGATCGCGGAAAACGAACCGGATTCGTTCGAACGTACCGCGAAACTGGAGGCGTACGGATATATTATCAGCGCCGGAACGGAAAACGTCGGACTCGCCGCCGGTCAGGAGGCGGCGCGGAAGGCAAATGAGTACGTTATTGCCCGGGCGGAGCAGCTGGATCGGCAGGAACAATACAGAGGGGTCGAGGAATTGACCACGAAGAAATTGAACCTGTCTGTCAAGCTGCTTGCGGAGGATCTGAAAAACGGTATCAGCGCCGGGCGGGCGGAGCGGGTCGTAAAGCTGGACGGGCGGCTCTGGCCCATGGTGGGGGGCACCGATCCGAACGATATCATCAACCTGTCGCTGCCATTGGGGCTGTTGGCGGTGCTGCTGACGGTGGCAATGATAGCGGGAAACGCCATTGCCGGCGACATAAGAAGCGGCTCGATCAAGTCGCTGATCGTTGCGCCCGTCAAGCGCGGCAGAATATTCTGGGCCAAAGTGATGATGCTGCTTACCGTGACGTTTTTGATGACCGCGGCCCTGACGGTATTCGCGCTGCTGGCGGGTTCTGCCGTTTCGGGGGTATGGGATCACGGGCGCGTGCTGTTCAATTCGGGAGATTCGCCGCGGATCCTCCCGTTCTGGCTGGCCACTTTCTTCTCTTCGCTCATCGACGCGGCCGGGATCTTCTTTTTCGCGCTGCTGGCGCTGATGCTCTCCGCGATCACAAGAAACGCAGTAGTTTCCTCCATCGTTCCGGTCGGCTACTTCGTGTTCGATCTGTTCAGCAGCGCTTTGGGCGGGATGGGATCCAACCGGTTTGTCAACGCGGTGCTGCCTATGCGGAATTTGGGCAATCTCTGGTTCAGCCGCGAGGTTTCGACGCTTATGAATCTGGTCGGATTGTTTGAGAACAGACTGGACAATTACTATGTGCAGTATATTATCCACCCGTTCAGCCGTGGCTATTCGGTGATATATGTGGCAATATTGGCCGCCGCGACAGTCTGGGCCGCGAGGGACGCGTTCTGCCGGCGGGATATCATGTAGATGGCGGAAATTGACCGCGCAAACTTGAAAGGAATGATGATCATGGAAAAAAAGCAGTTCAAAAACGATCCACGCCAGAAATACCTGAAGGCTGCGGCGGTGATATTGGCCGCGGCAATTGTGATCTCCGCGTTTTGCGCGTGCTCGAAAGGCGGCGGAGATCCGCACAGCGCCTCGTACGAACTTAATGATATGCCCGGCTTCTCCGACGGTCTCGCAAACGATTATGAGAAGCCGCAGGAAGGTCAGGAGGACTCCGCGGGCCAGAAGGTCAACGAAAAGCTTATTAAACGCGTCGAGATAAACGCGGAGACGCTGAAGTTTGACGAAGCGAAGAACGATATCCTCGAGCAGGTCTCCCTCGCGGGCGGCTATATCAGCAATTCCCGGATCGCCGGCGGCGAGCGCTACGGCTACGACCGGCGCACGCTTAAGTCCGCCGAACTGGAGATCCGGATCCCGCAGGAGAAGCTGGACACGTTCTTAAAAGAAGTCGGAGGACGGATCAACGTTTATTCGTCGCAGGAGAAAATCACCGATGCCACGGAGACGTATTACGACATACAGGCCCGGCTCGATACGCTGAACAGCAAAAAAGAGGCGCTCAGCGGGATGCTGGAGAAGGCGGAAAATACGAGCCAGCTTCTGGATATTCAGGAGAAACTTTACCAGACTATCGCCGAGATCGAGTCGTATAAAGCGCGGCTGCTGGTCATTGACAGCCAGGTCAATTATTCCACGGTGTATCTGAAGCTGTACGAAGTGGAGACGTACACGCACGTGGAGGAGGAATCTTTCGGCAAGCGGGTCGCCAATTCTTTCAAAGAAGGCTGGAAAGGGTTCGCTGATGGCTGGAAAAACTTTGCGGTGTGGTTTGTCGGCGCGCTGCCGGGGCTCATCGTATTTGCGGCGTTCGTCGTCGCCGCGGTCTTTATTATCCGCGCTCTCGTGAAGAAAAGCCGGAGGAAAGCCGCGCAGAGAGCGGAGGAACTGCGAAAAATGCGCGAAATGAACCAGTACCAGAACCCGGAACCTAACCAGAACCAATACCAATACCAGAACCAGGGGCCGGTCAATCCCCAACAGTAACACTTCCGCCGTTTTGCCTTCCGGAGAAATAGGAGCCTGCATATGCGCATACATATCATTGCCTGCCGTATCTTCGCCAGAGAACTTGGTCAGCTTAGCGCCGAAAGCGCCAATCAGATCGACATCACCTGGATCGGCCGCGGCCTGCACAACACGCCGGAACAGCTGCGCAAACGGCTGCAGGACGAGATCGACCGGGTGTACGAGCAGTTGACCTCGGGCGAACTGGAGCACCGGCCCGATTACATCGTGATGGGATACGGGCTGTGTTCAAGAGTAGTCGAGGGCATCGTCTGCCGGGACATTCCGATCGTCATTCCCCGGACGGACGACTGCATCGCGCTGTTCATGGGCTCCCAGGAGCGGTATCTGAAAGAATTCGCGGAGGCAAAAGGGGCATACTGGCTCAACAGCGGGTGGATCGAGCGGAGCGCGCGGCTGTTCGACAGCGACGATCTCAAGCGGCGCCGCTGGATGGAATACGCGGAAAAGTTCGGCGAGGACAATGCCGATTACCTGATCGAGGTCGAAAGCAGCTGGGAAAAGAATTATTCGACGCTGGGTTATATCCACTCGGAAATATACGATTCCGAAGCCAATCTGCAGCGGGCCCGGGAAGAGGCGCGCAAAAAGGATTGGCGCCTGCGCGAACTGGACGGCGATCTGCGCATGCTGCGCATGATGACGGACGGCACGTGGAACGACCGCGAATTTTTGATTCTGAAGCCGGGCGAACGCGCGGTAACGGATTATTCCGGACTGAAAGTGAAGGCGGTCCCGGCGGACGGGACGGGGGACAACTGATCTCCGCGCATTACCGCACGTCACCGCGCGTCGCCGCGCGTCACGCCTGCATTATGCGGGAAGCGGCCTCCATCACACGGCGCTGACCGTCGTCAAAACTGCCGTCCCGGTGCAGGCACATATCGACGCTGACCACGCCGCCCATCCGGTTGAACGCCCCTATGTACGCCGCCAGATATTCCGGACTGTATTTGCAGCCCGGTCTGCCCCAGGCATTGTACACTTCCCACGGCCTCTCGGGTATTCCCAGGAAAGAAAGCACATGGGGCAGCGCGCTCCAGC
>JAEEGL014477834.1_pt1 | contig 12848 bp, 11 predicted proteins | sample 9134231 | NCBI WGS metagenome assembly JAEEGL01 (sample SAMN16246548, study PRJNA631951) | gut metagenome | biome: gut microbiome; feature: rumen; material: fiber-attached | host: Bos | place: Iran: Karaj | collected 2018-10
CATCGGCATCATGGGATGCTCGGCCGGCGGACACCTCACTCTCATGGGCGCGACGACCTCGCAGACGGCCGCGTACGCGCGGATCGACGACGTCGACGACCTGCCCTGCAACGTCAAGTGGGCGATTGCAATCTATCCTGCCTACGCTCTCACCGACGGCGCAGACGGGGAGAACACGAACGGCGGAAATCTCGACACGGACGTCCTTGTAAATGACTTTGCGTTCGACGCGAGCACCTGCAACATGCTCTTCATGCACGGCGACGCCGACAGCTATGCGGCCATGAACTCGGTCAAGTGCTGGGAGAAGCTGCGTACGATGAACATCGAGAGCGAGCTCCACACGCTCGCCACCCGCAGGCACACCTTCCAGCAGAACGCCTCGCCTGGAACGGCCAGCTACAACATCAACGACATCATCTGGGAATACGTGGACGATTTCGCCGCCGCAGCGGTCGCTCCCGAGGCGGTCGACGGACAGCCCAGCGGAGACCAGTCCGGCATCACCGACACGAAGATGATCCAGGACCTCATCGACGCCGCAGCTCCGACGCACGGGACCGTCGAGCTCTCCGCGGGCACTTTCTACGTCAACGCGCAGCTCAACGTCACGAACGGCGTGACGCTCGTAGGTCAGGGCTGGACGAACACCGTCATCAAGCAGGTGTCCACGCCGAACTGGAACGAGACGGCGCGCTGCGCTCTTGTCGACGGCGGGGCTAAGATCGAGGGCTTCGCCCTGACGGGCGGATACATCAAGAACGCGAACGACTGCGGCGCCGGCGTGTGGGTCAAGAACGGCACCGTCTCCTGGTGCTGCATCACCAACAACGTCGGCGGACACCACTATGCGTCCGGCTACGGCGTCTCGTTCTCCGGCGGACAGGGTGCGATCGACCACTCCATTATCGCGAACAACGTGTCGGCGAGCGGATTCCAGGGCGGGTCCGGCGCGGGCTTGGCGGTCAACGCCACTACGGGCGCCGTGACGATCGACACGTGCCTTGTCGTCGGCAATGTCACTGCGAACAACGGCGCCTCGGGCGGCGGCGTGTACGTGAAGGACCTCGCCGGCAACTGCACCGTCCGCAACTGCACGATCACGGGCAACAAGGCGGTTGCAAATGCAGGCGGCATCGACATCGCATCGGCGTCCGGAGCCGGAAAGCTCGTGCTCGTCAACAGCATTGTCGCAGGCAACAAGGTGGGAGATGCGGAAGGCAACCTGAGGACCAACACTTCGTTCTTCGACCCCGTGAACTCGAAGAACTGCTTCGTCGGCCTTGCGTCCGAGACGAAGACCAACATCGGCGGCGTTAACTACGATCTCACGGACTTCAAGTCCGGCGATCCGAAGTTCGTCGATCCATCGAACGGCGACTACCGCCTCCAGGAAGATTCTCCGGCGAATGGCGCAGGCGCGACATACGACGGAATAGGCAATGATCTCGACGGCAAGGCGTTTGCCGCGCCGCCGTCGATCGGATGCTACGAATATGGGGTCGGCGAGCCGCCGGCCCCTCATACCCATGATTGGGGTGCGCCGAGCTATAGCTGGGCGTCCGACAACTCGACTTGCACTGCGACGGCGGTCTGCACTGAAAATTCCTCGCACGTCACGAATGAGACCGTCACGGCATCCTACCAGGTCGTCCAGGCCGCGACTACCGAAGCGGCTGGCACTGGCCGCTACACGGCGACTTTTTCGAGCGCGCTTTTTTCGACGCAGACCAAGGACGTCGTGATCCCCCAGCTGGAACCTCAGCATGAGCATGTCTGGGGCGAACCGAGCTATGGCTGGGCGTCCGACAATTCGACTTGCACGGCCTCGGCCGTCTGCACTGGCGATTCTTCTCATGTGACGAACGAGACCGTCACGGCATCCTACCAGGTCGTACAGGCGGCGACGACCGAAGCGGCTGGCACTGGCCGCTACACGGCGACGTTTTCGAGCGCGCTTTTTTCGACGCAGACCAAGGACATCGTGATTCCCCAGCTGAACCCGGGCCCAGGGCCTGAGCCCGCGGACGCAATTCAGCCGGGCGCAAGTGCGTCTGCGAACCGTCTGACGATTCAGGACGCGATCGACGCGGCGGCTCTGACCCATGGCACGGTAACGCTCGGTTCGGGCCTCTTCGAGATTGACGCGCAGCTCAATGTTACTGGCGGCGTCACTCTCGTCGGCCAGGGATGGACGAACACCGTGATCAAGCAGACGACGGCACCGAACTGGAACCAGAACGCCCGCTGCGTGATGATTGACGGTGGCGCGAAGGTCGAGGGCATCGCCCTCACGGGCGGCACCATCAAGAACACTGGCGACGGCGGAGCGGGCGCGTGGATCAGGAACGGCACGGTCTCCTGGTGCTGCATCACGAACAACGTGGGCGCTCAGCACAACACCTATGGCTGCGGCGTTTCCTTCTCCGGCGGACAGGGCACGATCGACCACTCCATAATCGCGGACAACATCCAGACTGGCGGCGCAAGCTTCTACGGCGGCGGAATCGGCGCGCTCGACACCGCAGGACCCGTGACGGTCGACACGTGCCTGATCGCCAGAAACTCCCTTACAAGTGGAGCGGGCGGCGGAATAGGCATCAAGAATCTCGGCGGCGACTGCGTCGTGCGCAACTGCACGGTCGTCGGCAACACGGCCAACACGCATTCGGCCGGCATCCGCATCGAGAACAGGGCAGCGGGAAACTCCACTGCGGTGGGCGTGATGATCAACACAATCGTGGTCGGGAACATGAAGAGCGGCGCCGAGGTGAACTACGCGGACAACTATGTCGTCGACAAGACAAATTCAAGCAACTGCTTCTTCGGACTCGCGGATGAGGCGGCGCTCTTCGCAGACTCCCTCTCCGGAGACCCGAAGTTCGTCGCCGCGGCAAATGGCGACTACCGGCTGAGCGGCGAATCGGCGGCGAAGAATGCGGGCGTTGTCTATTCGGGCATTGGCGTCGACCTCGAAGGCGTGGCGTTCGCCGCGGCGCCGTCGATCGGTTGCTACGAGTATGACCCAAATGCGGTGCCGCCTCCCAGCCCAGCTGAGTGGGACATTCCCGGCGCGAGCGGCGGCATCAAGGCGCTCGACTACGGCGATGGCGTGAAGTACGTCGTGTTCACGTCGATCGCGCTCGACGGCTCGGCGCTGACGGTCGGTTTTGCAGCTGGCAAGGTCGATGGCAATGGACAGGTCTTCGGGCTTCTCTGCAAGACCGACCTTGCCGACACCGCGACCTTCACCATCAACGCGACGCTGAGCAACGGCGCATCCGATACGCTCGGCACGCTTAGTGCGGTGCTGGACCAGTCTTATTCCAAGCTTTTCGTCGTCGGAATCGGTCCGGCGGCCGAGTAAGTCAAGACTCGGAGGTGCTATATGTTTGCAGGCAAAGTCTTTCAGCGTTCGTGTGACAAGAGACGATCCAGAGTGCGGCCGCGCGGCAGGATTCGGATTCTGCACGCCGACGACCACTTGCTTATCCGCATGGGGGTTTCGGCGCTGGTGCGGACGGCAAAGGACATGGAGATGGTTGGCGAGGCAATGAACGGACGTCAGGCCGTCGAACTTGCCGACTCTCTGAAGCCGGACGTTGTCATCATGGACCTGATGATGCCCGAGATGCTCGGTAGCGAGGCCACGCGGCTGATCCACGAGTCTCACCCCGAGATCAAGGTGCTTGTCCTCACGACGCGCGACACAACTCTAGAGCTTGGAAAGGCGATCATGGACGGCGCGGCGGGTGTCGTGTTCAAGGAGGATGTCGACAGGGGGCTGATATGGACCATTCGGTCCGTCGCCGCAGGACAGAAGGCGATACCCGCCCGGCTGCTCTCGCAGATTGAGGAGGACAACGCGTTTTTCAATCTTACGGCGCGGCAGCTGGACATCCTTGACTCCATTGCCGACGGGCAGTCGAACCTCGACATCGCAAGGCAGTTCGGCCTTACGGAGGTGACGATCAAGAAGCATCTTTCCGCGGTGTTCAGGTGCCTTGGCGTCGCAAACCGGTCGGAGGCCGTCGCGCTTGCCATGCAGAAAAACGTAATCAAGCCCCGCGACTATCTTTCCGAAACCAGGACAGGCGTCTTGGCGGGAAGCAGGGTCTCGAGCTCGATGCGGTCCTCGGGGGAGAAGGATATCTTCTTCTCGGCGAGGAACGAGCGCAGCTTCGCCGGCGTCTCGTAGTTGCCCTCGGCCGCGCCGACGGGCGAGAGGATGTCGTAGCGCTTGAAGAACTTGCCCTTGAGCGAGAGGTCCGCGTACTTCGCGGCGCGGTGGACGACGAGGGTGAACTTCGGATGGTCCATCACATAGAGCTTCTGTCCGATGCGGAGCTTGTCCGCAGACGGAAGCTCGTTGAGCCTCAGAAGCGAGGCGAGGGTGGATCCGCTCTCGTTGGCGATGCGCGTCGCCGAGTCACCTGGACGCACCTCCGCCTGGCGCACCCACTGGCGGCTGCGTCCGGTGAAGAGCCGATTCACGTTCAGCTCGCCTAGCTGGCGCGCGAGTTTGTCGTCGAGATCGGCGACGGCCTCGCCCGGGAGGGCCCTGAGCTGCTCGATCGTCGAGACGGCCAGCTCGACGTCGTTCGCCTCGACGGCCTTCTCGAGCCTGAGGAGGAGATTGCGCGCGGCCTGCGGACGGTTCCGGTCCGCGTCGGGCGGAAGCGGCGGCGCTTCCACTATTGGCTTCGGCGGTTCGGGTCTGTCGACAGCGGCGGGGGCGGAGTTTGTGGCTCTAGCGGTCTCGGTCGTTGCCGGCGGCGGCTCCGGCGGCTGGTCGTCGCGGGAGGAGAGGAATCGGCGCACGCCCGCAACGACGAGCAGTGCGACCGCCGCCAGGATGATGGCGGCGACAAGCCATCCCGCGCCCTTGGACTCTTCGTCGTCCGGACGCGGGAAGTACTCGATGCCGAATTTTCCCCTCGCGATCATCTACGGCGTCACTTTGCGGCGGGCTCTTCGGGCGTGACCACGCCCTGAACGCAGCTGCGGAGGATCTCCATCTCGGTTCCAGCGGACGTCTGTACCGTGAACGTCTTCTCCTTCGCCTCGACGATCTCGCCGATGATTCCGCCTGCGAAGATGATCTTCGCGCCGGCGCGGAGCTCTTCGATCATTTTGCGGCGCTCCTTCTCCTTGCGCTGCTGGGGGCGGATCATCATGAAGTAGAAGATCGCGAGGATGAGCAGCATCGGAACCATCATTCCGAAGCCGGACTGCTGAGGGGCCCCGGCGGGGGCGGTTGGCGCGGCCGCGGGAGCGGCGTCGCAGAGCATGGTGCAGTTATTCATTTTTCGTTGTGTCTTTCCTTACTTGTTCCTTCCAGTCGGAGAACGAGCCGTCCTCTATGGCGGCGCGCATCTCCTTCATGAAGCGGTTGAGTGCCCAGACGTTGTGGATCGTCAGGAGCCTGAGGCCCAGTATCTCGCCGCAGGCGAGCAGGTGGCGCACGTAGCTGCGCGTGAAGTTGCGGCAGCAGTAGCATTCGCATCCCTCCTCGACGGGGCCCTGGTCGAACGCCCACTTCGCGGCCTTGATGGCGACGTTGCCGTGGCGGGTGATCGCCGTGCCGTGGCGCGCGATGCGCGTCGGGATGACGCAGTCGAACATATCTACCCCGCGCGCGACGCATTCCGCCATCTGGTGCATCACGCCGAGCCCCATCACGTAGCGCGGGCGGTCCTTGGGGAGGTACGGCACGGACGCGTCGACTGCCTGGTACATGCATTCCTCCGGCTCGCCCACCGAGACGCCGCCTATGGCGTATCCGTCGAAGCCGATCTTCACGAGCTCCTCCGCGCAGTGGCGCCGGAGGTCGTCGTAGACTCCTCCCTGCACGATGCCGAAGACGAGCTGCCCCTCGGCATGCGGCTGGTCCTTCGAGACCTGCGCCCAGCGGAGGGTCTGCTCGACGGACTTTTCGGCGCGCGCGCGTTCGCAGGGGTACGGCAGGCACTCGTCGAAGACCATGGCGATGTCGGACCCGATCACGCGCTGCATCGCCATCGACTCCTTAGGGCCGAGGAAGAACTCGTGCCCGTCGATGTGCGAGTTGAAGCGGCATCCGTCTTCGGTGATGCGGCGCATTTTCGCGAGCGAGAAGACCTGGAATCCGCCCGAATCGGTGAGGATCGGTCCGTCCCATCCCATGAAGCGGTGAAGGCCGCCGGCGGCCGCGAGCACGTCCGCGCCGGGGCGCAGCATGAGGTGGTAGGTGTTCCCGAGGACCACCTGCGTTTCGAGCGCGGCGAGGTCGCGCGGCTCCAGCGCCTTGACCGTGCCAAGCGTCCCAACGTCCATAAAAACGGGGGTTTCCACGGTTCCGTGGGCGGTGAAAAGCCGTCCCAGCCGTGCTTTGGTCGCTGTATCCTCCTTTTTTACCTCAAAAATCATAGTGAATATTCTACCAAAAAACCGTTGCGTTTAGAACGAAAATGGTGTATCATTTTACCCGAAACGTAGAGGAATACACTCATATGAACAAAGCACTGCATGTACTTGTTTACCTGTTCTTGATCCTTTCGGCCACTTCGCTGTGGTTCGAAATCGAGCTCAATAAGAAGCGCGAGCTTCTTAGAGACCGCCAAAGGATTCAGGAGGAATACCTTATAAAGATCGCCAGCACGGTCGAGAAGGCCGAGCCGAACAAGGACGCGACGGCGGAGATCAAGAAGGACATCTCCCCTGTCGAGGCGAAGCTCGTGGACATTCCCGACACCGAGAATATCCTTGAGGAGTACAACGCCTACCTCGAGCAGGACAACCTCGAGACGTTCAGCTGGGACACGCCGGAGATCAAGAAGCAGCTCCGCAACGTCTACGTGGTCGACTTCGAGGGCAAGGTTGTCATGGACGGCAACATTCCCGAGACGAAGGGCCCCGGCACGGAGCGCGAACTGCTCGAAACCCTCCTGGATGCCTCGAAGAAGATGCAGTCGAAGCTCAACTCGACCCGCGCCGAGCTCGTCAAGGTTCACGGGCTTCTCGACGCTCAGGTTGCTGAGCTCAACAAGCTCAAGCCCGAGGCCCGTCAGGACAAGGTGACGATCGTCGAGAAGAACGAGAAGATTTCCAAGCTCGAGGAGATCAAGGCCGACCTTGAGAACCAGATCGTCAAGATCAAGGCGCAGATCGACGAGCTCAACGCCGAAATCACCTCTCTCAAGGACGAGGTCGTGACGGCGCAGGACGAGACCGAGGCCGCCAAGGAAGAGCTCCAGAAGAGCCAGAAGCTCGTCGAGCAGCTCAAGAAGCTCATCCAGGACATGATCCAGGACGCCGAGCGCACCAGGGGCGACAAGAGCAACATCACGACTCTCCCCGCCGGCGAGAAGGGCAAGGTCATCGAGGTCGACAACGAGAACATGTTCGCAATCGTCGAGTTCTCCGACAAGGCGATGAAGGAACTCAAGGGCGACAACCTCGACCACCCGATCCCGAACCTCGAGTTCGGCGTGAAGCGCGTCGGCTACAACGGCGCCGCCGGAGAGTTCGTCGGCCGCATCCGCCTCCGCCAGGAAGTCCGCGAGAAGAACTACATCATCTGCGACATCCTCGGTTCCTGGAAGCAGGACGACCTCAAGGCGGACGACATCATCTTCGCGGACTGACGAAGGTGAGAAGTCCGACAATGACTACCGCGCTACGCGCGCACGTTCCGTCGCCGGCGAAGCTGCTCTGCTGCTTCGCGGCGGCGGTCGCGCTTGGGCTCCTCTCCGGCTGCATAGCCGACACGGCCGAGGATACCGACCTTCCGTGGTCCTCGAGCAAGTCGTGGGAGGGCATGGCCCCGATCGCCCCGTCTGTCATGGACAGGTATGAATAAACAGCTTAAAAGTTCAAGGGCGTAAGGGTTGATCGAAGACAGAACATTCACGGTACAAGAAGGCGGCGTCAGGCTTGACGCCGCCCTTCTTCTTATGTTCCCCTCGAGCACGCGCGCGTTCGTGCGAGAGGCGGTCGCGGACGGCGCGGTGCTTGTCGACGGACGCCGCGCGGCGAAGGGGATGAAGCTCCGCGGAGGCGAGAAGGTCGAGGTGCGCGAGCTCGCCGAGGAGCGCGACAACGTCGCCGCACCCGATCCGTCCGTGCACGTTCCGTGCGTTTTCGAGGACGAATCCCTCCTCGCCTACGACAAGCCCGCCGGAATGCCCGTCCAGCCGCTTTCGCGCAGGGAGCTCGGCACCATGATGAACGGAGTCGTTGCCGTGCATCCAGAGTGCGCTCCGCTTGGGGACAGGCCCCTCATGGCCGGCGCGATCCACAGAATCGACGCCGACACTTCCGGACTCGTCCTCGTCGCGCGCACCGCGGAGGCGTTCGACGCGCTGCGCGGACAGTTCGCCGCGCAGACGGTGAAAAAGACGTACCTCGCGCTCGTCGAGGGAACGGTCGCGGCGGGGGGAACGCTCGAAAACGACCTCGTGCACGACCCGACGCTTCCGTTCTGCCGCATGATCGACCTGCACCACAACCGCCTCACGCGCGCGCAGTGCGCCGGACTGAAGCCGCTCCACGCGGTGACGGCGTTCCGTCCGATCGGCTTCACGACCGTCGAGAACGAGGAGCGCACGCTCCTCGAGGTGACGATCTTCACCGGCGTGACGCACCAGATACGCGCGCAGCTCGCGCTCGCCGGGATGCACATCGTGAACGACAGGCTCTACGGGGCGTTCGCCGTGGAGAACCAGACCGGACACTGCCTTCACGCCCTCGCGGCGTCCTTCCGCCATCCCGCGTCGAACCTGCCGGCGGAAATCCGCACGCCCCTCCCCGCCTGGGCCGAGACGAGGGGCGCGTGAATTTGCTATAATATCCGAAAAGGAGCGCCCAATGACATTCCTTCTCGCAGCGAGCCTCTTCTTCACCGGCCCGGCACCTATGGAGATGCCGAGGGCGCAGGCTTTCCTCGTGAAGGAGCGCGCCAACCGCAGGGAGCGCGCGACGATGCGCCTTGAGGACCGGTTCGACAAGACGGACCTGTGGATATCCCGGTCCGTCGACGGAATGTGGCGCGATGCGGACGGACGCGAGTTCATGCTCGCGACGCTCGGCACGATCGCCCCCCCGCTTACGGGTGACAGGGCGGTGACGCGCTCGGACTACGTCGCGTCGTGCGCGCCGCTCCTGCGCAAGGACGACAAGGAGCTCTTCGTCGCCGTCGACAAGCTCGCGCCGATTCCGCCGTCCGAGGAGTTCGCGCGTCCGCACCAGACGCCGCGCGGATACCGCGACGTCCGCTACTACCACGGCACGAACGAGACTGCCGTCATCTGCGCGTTCAACCCCGAGAAGTCCGAGCGCTGGTTCCTCGCGACATGGACCCTCGCGCAGGGAGACGTATTCGACGACTGCGTGAAGCTCTTCGAGAACGAGTTCCTCGAGAAGCGCGACACGTGGCCGAAGGGCTGGGCGGAGGAGCCGAAGGCGAAGAAGGGGCGCGAGAAGGATCCGCCTCCTCCGGGCGAGCGCGAGCTCCTGCGCGCGGACGCGCGCCACTCCGTCGCGCTGTACGACAACTGGCGCGTCACGGACGGGGACGAGTTCACCGTGCTCGACGACATACAGAACTCGCGCGCCTTCACGGTGACGCTGACGAACGACCTCAAGCGGATGCGCGGCGCATACGCCGCGGCGGTGCCGTCTCCGATAGACGGGTCGAACGTGCTCGCCGTCGCACGCATCTTCGCCTCGCGCGAAGAGTACGTCGACGCGCTCGGGCAGAACGACCACTCCGACATGGAGTGGAGCGCGGCCTACTGGAGTCCGCAGCGCCGCGAGCTCGTCGCGTACCTTCCGCAGGACGGATCGGAAAAGCTGATCGAGACCATCCGCCACGAGGCGTTCCACCAGTATCTCTCCTATGCTACTTCGATGATTCCGACCTCGCCGTGGTTCAACGAGGGATATGCGCAGTATTTCGAGGGCGGGCCGGAAGGGCCTTCCGCCGTCGACTCCGAGGGGCTTGTCGCCTGCGCGGAGGCGCTTCCGGGCGTGATGATGATGGACTACGACGAGTTCTACGCGGGGACGGACGAGGAACGGAGGCTCAAATACCGACTCGCGCTTTCGATGGCCGTATTCCTCGAGCGCGGCGCGCCGAAGGTCAGGTTCGAGCCGTTCAAGGACGTGAAGCGCGACTACGTGAAGTCGCTCGTCGCGACGAAGGACATGCGCCAGGCGACCTCGATCGCCTTCAAGGACCAGGACACGCTCGACCTCTTCGTGCGCGAGTGGACGAAGTACTGGAAGGAAAGATGAGCTACGTCGGCAGGCTTGCGCCGAGTCCGACGGGGGCTCTCCACCTCGGCAACGTCCGCACCTTCATGGTCGCGTGGCTGCGCGCCCGCTCCCTCGGCGGGAGGGTGGTCTTCCGGATGGAGGACCTCGACCATCCCAAGGACAAGCCCGGCGCGGCGGCGGACGCTGTCCGCGACCTCAGATGGCTCGGCTTCGACTGGGACGAGGAATACGTGCAGTCGGAGAGGAAGGGCCTCTACCGCGCGGCGCTGGAGGAGCTTGTGGCGAAGGGTCTCGCGTATCCGTGCGTCTGCTCGCGCCGCGACGTGGAGTCCGCCCAGTCCGCGCCCCACGCCGGCGAGCAGCTGCATTACCCCGGGACCTGCCGCGGACGCTTCGCGTCGTGGCGCGAGGCATACACCTACCTCCACTCCCCCACTCCTCCACTCCCCCACTCCTCCACTTCCCGCTCCCCCTGCTGGCGCTTCCGCGTTTCGGACGGCACCGCAGTCGCATTCGACGACGCGTTCGCCGGTCGCTACGAGCAGGACGTGTCGAGGACGCTCGGCGACTTTCCGCTCGCGCGCGACGAGTTCGGCGCGGGCTACACGCTCGCCTGCGTCGTGGATGATCTCGACATGGGCATAGCGGAGGTCGTGCGCGGAGACGACCTTCTCCCCGCGACGCCGGCGCAGATTCTCGTCGCCCGCGCGCTCGGAGGCTCCGCGCCGTCGTACTGCCATCTTCCGCTCGTGGTCGGTCCTGACGGACGCCGCCTCGCGAAGAGGCACGGCGACACGCGCGTGGCGTCGTTCCGCGAGGCGGGCTGGAGCGCGGAGCGCGTCATCGGACTTCTCGCGGCGAGCTGCGGCTGGGCGGAGAAGGGCGAGGAGCTTCCGCTCGCGGCGCTTCTGCCGCGCTTCGACCTCGCGGCAATCCCACGCGCCCCGTTCGTCTGGCGTTGGAACTGCTGCTCCTTCCTTGGCGGCAGTGCGCTTCCCCGGGCTTGACCGCCTTTGCCGCAATATTAACGATACCTGTCTACATCTGCGGCCTCTGCGACAAAATCTGCCGCGCGAGTTCCTCGTTTTTTCGTCCACCCCCTCGGCAACGTCACAAAGATTTGCTACAATACCTTCAACGCGCCCGTTAGCGTGACGGACGCGAACGGAATCGTGACGAAGTACGCCTATAACGACGCGGGACTCGTAACCCGCATGGAACGCCTCGACGGAAGCGAGACGCTTACTTCGCTTTCCGTTGCCTATGATGGTTCGGTTGTGGGTATTTGGAATCCCTTGGGGGGTGCAGTGATTGCGATTACCGCTGCTGGGTTTAGAGACGTGATCCGAGCATTGGATGGAAATACTGTTACAATTGTTGTGGGAGATGGTTGGACGTTTAAGGGCAGGCAATGCATAGATAGGCGTATTGAAGTTAAACTTGTGGAGTAATGGTAGTTGCCAGGAAGGATAATACTATGAGGAAGATATTAATCGTTTCAGCTCTTTTGTTTTTGGGGTGTGCTGCATTTTGGAGTGTCATACACGGGTGTTGTTCGATAGGATTAGAGCCTCATAAGTCGGTTCTGAATGCAAATGTGGTTAGATTGCCGCAGCGAATTTGCGGCGTTGAGATCCCTGCGGGTGCGGCACCTTCGGCTAATGTGAAAAATGTTGAAGATTGGGTTGAAGACACGGCACCCGTTTATGTTGCAGGTTCCGTGTTCAAGACTATGCACTGCAGATACAACGCTGAAGACAGACATACTGTCGGCGTGATGCTGAGACGGGTGTTTGACTCGGGCGAAAGCAAAGAGGAGCGGGGGGAAGTTGTTGCATCAGCCATGAAAGAGGTTGCTTTGCTTGTCGATGGGCACGATCTGATCAGCGATGAGAGCTCCAGCTACGAACATGGTGTTCGGCGTGAAGTAAGTCGGAGCGACGGTATGACGATAGCATTGGACATAAGGCGAGAAACGGAGTTGCCCTTCAATGGTGAGAAAGACAATGCGGCGGTAAGTTTGTTAGTTGGGGTGCCAAATATGCGACAATAGGCGCAAAGGGGTACGAGGGGCTGCTCGGTGCTATCCACTCGATTTGGAGGTCATTTGCAACGTGAAAAGCCGGATGCCATCAAGCGCTGCCGGGGCTGGCGCGTAGTGGAGTTCGTCGCCGGCGATCTTGTCCGGCAGGGCTTCGGCTTTGCAAATCCGAACCACGCCGCCGCCGCGATCTGCGCGTTGTTCCCGTTCTGCTGGGGATGGGGCGGCTCACTGTGCCCTGATTTTCACCCGTTTGCAGGGGCGGAAATTTGATATAATAGGCGTGTATCCCGATTCGTGTGTAACGTAGGTAATTCAGAGGAGAGGGAAAAGATGCCTAAGAGTTTTCAGAACGGCAGGCGGAAGACCGCCAGATCCGTCGTCGGCAAGGCGAGGGCGGGGCGTTCTGCATCTGCTATGAAACCGGAGTATCTCGCGGAGATCGAGCGCTCACGGCTCATGGACGACGACATCATGTCGGAGGGCCTTGAGAACGCGACGGAATAGGCAGGGTGGTGCATGATTTGCAGTGTGCTGATGCGGCGAGGAG
>JAEEGL015438043.1_pt1 | contig 12848 bp, 13 predicted proteins | sample 9134231 | NCBI WGS metagenome assembly JAEEGL01 (sample SAMN16246548, study PRJNA631951) | gut metagenome | biome: gut microbiome; feature: rumen; material: fiber-attached | host: Bos | place: Iran: Karaj | collected 2018-10
TCGGGGAGTACGGTGTCTGCATCGACGATATCGGCGGAGGCAAATTCCGCTATCTGATTGCGGGCAAGTACACGGGCGGAGCTGTACCGGAGGGAATGGCGGTCTATGAGTTTCCAAGGAACGAATGGGCAGTATTCGACTGCATCGGTCCGATCCCGGATGCGCTGCAGAGCGTGAACACGCGGATCTTTTCTGAATGGCTGCCCGGAAATCCGGATTATGAGCTCAGCGGAAACGCAACCGTAGAGTGGTATGACTGCGTGAACGGAGAAAAAGCCGATCCCGACTACCACAGCGCGATCTGGGTGCCGGTGAAGAAAAAGCGCTGAGACAGCGGAATGATGAAAAGAGGAAGATGATCTGCACGTTCACGTGCAGATCATCTTCTTTCTTGCTGCCGACCAGGGAGAACCTCTCCCCGGGCCTTCAGACTGTCAAAGAACTGCATTGGAGGTCCCGACGTGTGAGCAGCAGGGGAGCTCGAGGGGTAGCGAAGCGACGCTGCGGGAGTGAATGGCGTGCCGGGGGCACGCCAGAGCCGCAGCGTGACCGAGCCGCAGCGAGAAAAGGCCCGCCTCGAATTGGAATCCGCCGCGGGCTGAAAAGCCATGTGTTTCACGGCTTTTCAGCCCCCACGCATTTTTGCGGCGAGCAAAAACGCGCGGCGCCCAGATTGTCAAAAAGCCCCTAATGGGGCTTTTTGACAATCTGGGACGACCCGGGGAGAACATCTCCCCGGGTCGTCCGTGATAAAAGGAGGAAAACCCCGCCGAAACAGGGTGTGCTGCTCATTCCTGACGCGATCCGACGGAACGCGGGCACGTGATCCTGCCGGATCATCCGCCTCAGGGCCGCAGGAGCTTCCCCTCCGCCAGCTCCCCGGCGGCCCGCGCCTTCAGGGCTGCGTGGAGCTTTTTCCCGGAGGCGTTCCGGGGCAGCTCCTCCGTGAAGGCGTAGAACCGGGGGCGCATGTAGCCCGCCAGGTCGTCGCATTCGACGCACCAGCGGTTCACCTCCGCCGCCGTGAGCCCGGGGGCCGCCGGAACGATATAGGCGGCCACGCTCTCCCCCCGGGAGGGGTCGGGCACCCCGATCACCATGCAGTCGGCCACCAGGGGGCAGCGGTTGATGATCTCCTCCAGCTGAGCGGGGTAGATGTTCTCCCCCATGCAGACGATCATGTCGTCCTTCCGCCCCAGGATGGTGACATAGTGGTTTTCGTCCCACACCCCCACGTCCCGGGTGTAGAACCAGCCGTCCCGGTAGCGCTCGGCGGTGAGGGCGGGATCGTCCGCGTAGCAGAGGGAGGACTTCTCCGGGGCGTAGATGATGATCTCCCCCTGGGTGGTGCCGTCCGTGGGCACGGTCTCCCGGGGATCTGCGCCGCCCTCCTCCCGGAGGGCTACCAGGCGCACCTCGTCGCCGGTGCAGCTCCGCCCGGCGGTGCCCGCCATCTCCGGCAGGTCGAAGGGGCGCAGGAAGCTGTTCCAGAAGGTCTCCGTGGTGCCGTAGCCGTTGAAGATGTTGGGGGACAGCAGCCGCTGGCAGCGAATGCAGTCCGCCTTTTCCAGGGGGCTCCCCATGGTGACGATGCCCCGGAGGCCCGAGAGGTCGGAGGGGTGCTTTTCCTGCCGGGCGGCCAGCTGGTTCAGGGCGGAGGGCACGCCGATAAGGAAGGTGACGCCGTATTTCTCCACGCAGTCCATGCAGGTCTTGGCGCTGAACATCCGCAGGATCACCAGGCTCGCCCCGGCGTAGAGGGTGGGGCAGGGGCCCCCGGAGTGGAGCCCGCCCCGGTGGAACCAGGGGGTCATGTTCATGGTCACGTCCCGGGGGTTCAGGGGAAAGTGCATGATGACGTCGTGGGCGGAGAGGACTTCGTTGACGTTGTTCAGAGGCACGCCCTTGGGGGTGCCGCTGGTGCCGCTGGTGCACAGCCGTGTCACCTCGGCGTACATGTGGGGGGTGAAGTCCGTTTCCGGCGGCGCGTCGGGATAATCCGAGAGCAGATCGTCAAAGTCCCGGTGGCCCTCCGGCAGGGCCGGACGGAGCCCCCGGTGATCCACGGCGGCCACCAGGGCGGGCTTGTGGGCGGAGAGGGCCAGGGCCCTTTGGGCCATGTCCTTCACGTCCAGGTCGTAGACGTAGGCCTTCGGCCTGTCCCGCTCCAGGAGCCGGGCCGTCTCCCCGGCGGAGAGGTTGAAGTTCACGGGCTCGTTCACCGCCCCCAGCTTCTGGGGGGCGACGTAGCAGAAGACGAACTGGGGGGAGTTGTTGAGCTGATACAGCACCCGGTCTCCCGGCTCCACGCCGTGGGCCTGAAGGGCCCGGGCCAGCCGGTCCGTCACCCGGTCCAGCTCCCGGTAGGTCCACCGCCGCCTCGCCGCGGGATCGATGAGGGCGGTCCTGTCCGGGCTGCGGAACACGTTGCGCCGGAAGCCCGCCAGCCAGGTGAAGCTCTTTTCAAAGACGGCCCGGAAGCCCGCCGCGTCGTAGGTGCAGCTCATGCTTCTCCTTTCCCCACGATGAGGCAGGCGTTCTGCCCGCCGAAGCCGAAGGCGTTGGTCATGGCGGCGGCGACGGCCGCCTCCTGCCGTCCCGCCGTCACCAGCCGGAGGCCGCAGGCGGGGTCCTGCCGGGTGAGGCCCAGGTTGGGGGGCAGCAGCCCCGTCTCCAGGGCGAGGACGCAGGCGATCAGCTCCGTGATGCCGCCGGCCCCCATCATGTGGCCCGTGGCCCCCTTGGTGGAGCTGACGAGGGGCCGATCCTCCCCGAAGACCGCGTGCATGGCCAGGGCCTCCGCCAGATCCCCCTTGGGGGTGGCGGTGCCGTGGGCGTTCACGTAGCCGATGTCCGCGGGGCTGAGCCCCGCCATGCGCAGGGCCAGGCGCATGCAGGCCGCCGCCTGCTTCCCCTCCGGCTGGGGGGAAACGGGGTGGAAGGCGTCCGTATTGTTGGCAAAGCCCAGGAGCCGCGCCCGGATGGGGGCGAGGCGCTTTTTCGCGTGTTCCTCCGTTTCCAGCACCACGGCGCCGCCGCCCTCGCCCATGACGAAGCCGCTGCGGTCCTCACTGAAGGGGCGGCTCTCCCCCGTGGGGGAGAGGGCACGGGTGCGGTGGAGGCTCAGGATTTCCTGGGGGCTGATGGCTGCCTCCCCGGCCATGACCACCGCCGCGTCCGCCATGCCGGAGATGAGCAGCAGGGCCGCCGCGGTGACCGCGTCGCCCCCGGAGGAGCAGGCGGTGCCCACGGTGAGGCTGGGGCCCTGGATGCCCTTGTGGATGGCGAACTGGGCGGCGGCCAGGTTGCCCATGTACTTGATCATGAGCTTGGGGTCGCCCCCCTTGCCGCCCTCGTCGTAATCCTTCTGCACCCGGGCCAGGTGGTCCATGCCCTGCAGGGCGGTGCCCATCACCACGGCCACCCGGTCCGAGGCGGTGGCAAGGCCGCTGGATTCCACGGCCTGGGCTGCCGCGGCGTAGGCGTAGCGGGCGAAGGGGGCCGTGTCCAGCATGAGGGGCTTGGGCATGTAGTCCCGGGGTTCAAAATCCCGCACCTCCCCGGCCCGATGGATGGGGAGGGCGGCGGTGTCGATCCCGGCGATCTCGCCGATGCCGCAGGCCCCGGCGATCAGGTTGTTCCAGTATTTGTCCGCGCCGGTGCCCAGGGGCGTCACGGCCCCCAGCCCGGTGATCACGAGCGTTTTTTCCATCATGGGCTCAGTCCCCGATCTTCGTGAAGGCCAGGCAGGCGTTGTGGCCGCCGAAGCCCAGGGAGGAGGAGAGGGCCGCGTCGAACTCCGCCCGCCGCGCCGTGAGGGGCACGTAATCCAGGTCGCAGTCCGGGTCCGGCTCCGTGAGGCCGATGGTGGGCGGGGCGATCCCCTCCCGCAGGGCCAGCACCGCGGCGATGGCCTCCACGGCCCCCGCCGCCCCCAGCATGTGGCCGGTCATGGACTTGGTGGAGCTGATGAGGAGCTTTCTCGCCCGTGCCTCCCCGAAGGCCTTTTTCACGGCGATGGTCTCCGCCCTGTCGTTCATGGGGGTGCCGGTGCCGTGGGCGTTGTAATAGATGCGGTCCGTGTCCAGGCCCGTTTCCGCCCAGGCCTCCGCGATGGCCCGGGCGCCGCCCTCCGCCTCCGGGTGGGGGGCGGTCATGTGGTATGCGTCGCAGGTGGCGCCGTAGCCGCTGAGCTCCGCGTAGATCTTCGCGCCCCGGGCTTTGGCGTGCTCGTATTCCTCCAGCACCAGCACCCCGGCGCCCTCGCCCATGACGAAGCCGGTGCGCCGCCGGTCGAAGGGGAGGGAGGCGGCCAGGGGATCCTGGGAGAAGCTCAGGGCCTGCATGGTGGAGAAGCCCGCCGCCGCCAGGGGATTCACCGTGGCCTCCGCGCCTCCGGCGATCATGGCGTCGGCGTAGCCGTGGCGGATGAGGCGCATGGCCTCCCCGACGGCGTTGGAGCCGGAGGCGCAGGCGGTCACCGCCGGCATGGCGGGGCCCTTGCAGCCGAAGCGCATGGCGATCATGCCGGAGGCCATGTTGGCGATCATCATGGGGATGAAGTAGGGGGAAACCCGCTTGGGTCCCCGCTCCAGGAGCTTCTTGTGCTCCTCCATGAAGGTGGCGATGCCGCCGATGCCCGTGCCGATGTACACCCCCACCCGCTCCGGGGCCACCGTGTCCCGGAGGCCGCTGTCCTCCATGGCCTGGCAGGCCGCGGCCACGGCGAACCGGGTGTAGATGTCGCTGTGCAGCACGTCCAGCTTTTCCATATAGTCCCGGGGATTGAACTCCCGCACCTCCCCGGCGACCTTGACCTTGTAGTCCGTCGTATCGAAGCGGGTGATGGGCCCGATGCCGCAGACGCCCGCCGTGAGGCTCTTCCAGAAGGTCCCCACGTCGTTCCCCACGGGGCTGACGACGCCCATGCCCGTAATGACCGTTCTCCTCATTTGCTCTCTCCGTCCTCCTCGCCCACCATGCGGGAGAGGAGCTCGCCGTATTCCGGCATGTATTTTTTCAGGTTCAGGGGCTTCCGGGATTTCGCGTCGATGAAGCAGTGGCCCGTCTCCCCGGTGACGATGAGGGCGCCGGTCTCCGCGTTGCGGACCTCGTATCCGTAGCGGAGGCGCACCCCGTTGAAGGAGAGGACGCGGACGGTGACGGCCGCCAGGTCCCAGTATTTCGCCGCGGACTTGTACTCGCAGCGCAGGTCCGTCACGGGCATGAGGATGCCGTGGGCCTCGATCTGCCCGTAGTCCACCCCCCGCTCGCGCACGTACAGATCCCTGGCCTCCTCGAACCAGCGGATGTAGTTGGAATGATGGACGATGCCCATCTGGTCCGTTTCGTAGTAGATCACCCGGTGAAGATATGCGCTCATGTTCCCTCCATTCCGATGCGCCGGAAGCGGGCGTACCGCGCCTCCGTCAGGGCTTCTGCGGACATGGCCCGCAGACCTTCGTATTCCGCCGCCAGCTCGGCCCGGAGGCGGTCGTGGAATTCCGGCCTTCCCAGGCCCTGTTCCGGGATGATCCGCTCGATCATGCCGTTTTCCAGGGCGTCCCGGGCGGTGAGCTTCAGCTGCTCCGCGGCGGCGGGAGCCAGCTTCGGATCCTTCCACAGGATGCTGGCGCAGCCCTCGGGGGAGATGACGGAGTACACCGCGTTTTCCAGCATCCACACCCGGTCCGCCACGGCCAGGGCCAGGGCCCCGCCGCTGCCCCCCTCCCCGATGAGCAGGGAGATCACGGGGGTGCGCAGGGTCATCATCTCCATGAGGTTCTCCGCGATGGCCTGCCCCTGGCCCCGCTCCTCCGCGCCGATGCCGCAGAAGGCGCCGGAGGTGTCCACCAGGCAGCACACGGGCCGGCGGAACTTCTCCGCCTGCTTCATCAGCCGCAGGGCCTTCCGGTAGCCCTCCGGCTGGGGCGCGCCGAAGGAACGGAGCATCCGCTCCTTCACGCTGCGGCCCTTTTCGATGGCGATGACGGTGACGGGCAGGCCGTTCAGCCGCGCCACGCCCCCCACCACCGCCGGATCGTCCGCGAAGCGGCGGTCCCCGTGGAGCTCGAAGAAATCGGTGAAGAGCCCGCCGATGAAGTCCAGCCCCGTGGGCCGCTTGTTGCTGCGGGCGGTGCGCACGGTCTCGTAGGCCGTCTGGCTCATGGGATCAGCCCTCCTTCCGGGGAATGCAGCCGGAGCAGGGCGGAAATGACCTCCCGCTGACGGCTCCGGGGGACGATGGCGTCCACGAAGCCGTGCTCCAGCAGGAATTCCGCCGTCTGGAAGCCCCTGGGCAGGGCCTTCCGGGTGGTCTGCTCGATGACCCGGGCCCCGGCGAAGCCCACCGTGGCCCCCGGCTCGGCCAGGATGACGTCCCCCTCCATGGCGAAAGAGGCGGTCACCCCGCCGGTGGTGGGGTCCGTGAGGACGGTGAGGTAAAAGAGCCCCGCGTCCCCGTGGCGCTTCACGGCGCCGCTGGTCTTGGCCATCTGCATGAGGGAGAAAAGCCCCTCCTGCATCCGGGCCCCGCCGGACACGGTGAAGCCCACCACGCGCATGCGCTTCTCCAGGGCGTATTCAAAGAGGCGGGTGATCCGCTCTCCCACGGCGGTGCCCATGCTCCCCATCATGAAATTGGGGTCCATGAGAAAGAGACAGCAGGCTTCGCCTCCGATGGACGCCGTCCCGCAGAGAACGGCCTCCGCCTCCCGGCTGATCTCCTGGGTGGCCTCCAGCTTTTCCGGGTAGCCGGGGAAGCCCAGGGGATCGGCGCTGCGCACCCCGGAGAACATCTCCCGGAAGCTGTCCCTGTCCGCCAGATACCGCAGCCGCTGGCGCACGCCCATGCGGAAGTGGTAGCCGCAGGCGCACACGTTCAGGTCCGCCCGCAGGCGGCTCAGGGGAACGGCCTTGCGGCAGTTGGGGCAGGTCTTTTCCGGCTCCCGCTCGTCCGCCTGCACGGGGGCGGCGCTGCGCCCCCCCTGTTCCAGCTCGTTTTTCGGCTGGAAGAGAAATTTCGGCAAGGCCATGGCTACCGTCCCTCCATCAGGGTCAGATCGTAGTCCCCGCTCATGAATCTCTCCCCGGAGATGATGCGGAGCTGTTCTTCGATGTTGGTGGGGATCCCCTCGATCACCAGCTCGCAGAGGGCGGCCTTCAGCTTCCGCACCGCCTCCTCCCGGGAGCGGGCGTAGACGATGAGCTTCCCGATGAGGGGGTCGTAATAGGGGCTCACCTCCACCCCGGAGACCAGGTAGGTGTCGAAGCGGACGAAGGGGCCCCCCGGCACGTGGAGGGTGCCCAGCTTTCCGGGGGCCAGGGCGTTGATGCGGCACTCCACGGCGGAGCCCCTGAGCATCACGTCCTCCTGCCGGAAGCGCAGGGAGATCCCGGCGGCGGTGCGGATCTGCCACTTCACCAGGTCCAGCTTGGTGAGCATCTCCGTCACGGGGTGCTCCACCTGGAGGCGAACGTTCATCTCCATGAACCAGAAATCCCCGTTTTTGTCCAGCAGGAATTCCATGGTGCCCACGCCAACGTAGCCCAGCTTCTTCACCGCGTCGGCCACGTCCGCCATGAGGGCCTCCCGCTGCGCCGGACGGACGCCGGGGGAGGGGGACTCCTCGATCAGCTTCTGGTGGCGGCGCTGCACGGAGCAGTCCCGCTCGCCCAAGGATACCACGTTTCCCGCCTCGTCCGCCAGCACCTGCACCTCGATGTGGCGGGCGGGCCATACGTATTTTTCCAGATAGAGGGCGCCGTCGCCGAAGGCGGCGGCACATTCGGCCACGGCCAGCGGCCAGGCCTCGGTCAGCTCCTTCGGGCCCCGCAGAAGGCGGATGCCCCGCCCGCCGCCGCCGGAGCGGGCCTTCAGCATGAGGGGATATCCCAGCTTTTCCGCCTCCGCCAGGGCCTCCTCCGCGTCCCGCAGGACGCCGGTGCCGGGGATGGGCTTCAGGGCTGTGCCGGCGGCCAGCTTCTTCATCTCCGTCTTGTCCCCCAGGCGCTCCATCAGGTCCGGGTCCGGCCCGATGAAGACGATGCCGTTTTTCCGGCACTCCCGGGCGAAGGCGGCGTTTTCCGAAAGAAAGCCGTAGCCCGGGTGGATGGCCTGGGCGCCGGAGATCATGGCCGCGGAGAGGATGCGCTCGAAGTTCAGGTAGCTGTCCTCCGTGGCGGCGGGGCCGATGCAGTAGCACTCGTCCGCCAGGGCCGCGTGGAGGGTGTCCCGGTCCGCCTCGGAGCAGACCGCCGCCGTGGCGATGCCCATCTCCTTGCAGGCCCGGATGATCCGCACGGCGATCTCTCCCCGGTTTGCGATCAGGATCTTAGAAAACATTGCTTTCTCCTGCCAAGAATAGAATCAGACGACGGCGAAGGAGAACTCCGCCTTCACGCAGAGGCGGTCCCCCACCCGGCCCTCCCCCTCGGCGAAGTAGAAGGGCTTTTTGATGCGCGTCACCCGGCAGCGGGTCTCGAAGAGGTCCCCCGGACGCACGGGGGATTTGAAGCGCACGTTGTTGAGGCCGGTGTACATGGGGGTCTTCCCCGGCTCCAGGGCCCCGTAGAGCAGCACGCACACGCTCTGGGCCAAAATCTCGCAGAGCACCACCCCCGGCACCACCGGGTTCCCGGGGAAGTGGCCCTGCAGGAACCACTCGTCCCCCCGGATGCGGAGAGCGCCGAGGGCCTCTCCGTTCTCCTCCCGGGCCTCGTCCAGCAGCAGCATGCCGTCCCGATGGGGCAGCAGGGCTTCCAGCTCCGCCCGGTTCAACGGCAGTCCTCCATGCGGAACAGGGCGGTGCCGTATTCCACCACCTGCCCGTTGCCCGCGCAGACCTCCGTGACGATCCCGTCCTTCTCGGCGGCGATCTCGTTCATCAGCTTCATGGCCTCGATGATGCAGAGGGTGTCCCCCTTCTTCACCCGGTCTCCCACCGCCACGAAGGGGGCGGCGTTCTCCGCCGGGGCGGCGTAGAAGACGCCCACCATGGGGGAGCGCACCAGGTCCCCCGCCGGCTCCGGCAGGGCGGCGCTTTCCGCCGGCAGGGGGATCGTCCCCGCCGCGGGAGGGGCCCCCCGCTCCAGACGCACCACCGTGTTGCCCTCGGTGATCTCCAGGCCGGTCAGCTCCAGCTCCCGCATGAGCCTTGCGTATTTGCGGATATTCGCTTCGTCCATGTCCAAAACTCCTTACATTGCCATGCCGCCGTCCACCCGGAGCACCTCTCCGGTGACGTAGTCGGCCTGCACCAGAAAGGCCACCGCCTCGGCCACCTCCTCCGGCCTGCCCGCCCGTCCCAGGGGGATGGCGGCCTTCAGAGCCTCCGGAGACTGGGGCAGCCCCCGGGTCATGTCCGTGTCGATGAGGCCCGGGGCCACGGCGTTCACGGTGATGCCCCGGGGGGCCAGCTCCCGGGCCACGGATTTCGTGAGGCCGACGAGCCCCGCCTTGGAGGCGGCGTAGTTGGCCTGGCCCGCGTTGCCCATGAGCCCCGCCACGGAGCTGACGTTCACGATCCGGCCCCATTTGGCCCGCAGCATGAGGCCGCAGCACTGGCGGATCATGTGGAAGGCCCCCTTCAGGTTCACGTCCAGCACGGCGTCGAAGTCTTCCTCCTTCATGGCCGCCGCCAGACCGTCCCTGGTGATGCCCGCGTTGTTCACCAGGATCTGCACCCCGCCGAAGTCCTTCCGGATCTCCGCCACGGTCTCCTTCACCGCTGCGAAGTCGGAAACGTCGCAGCGGTAGGGGAGGGCCTTCACCCCCAGGGCCCGGCACTCCGCCGCCGCGGCCTCCGCCAGGGCTTCGTTCCCGGCATAGATGAGGGCCACGTCCGCCCCCAGGGCGGCCAGCTTCTTTGCAACGGCGGCCCCGATGCCCCGGGAGGCCCCGGTCACCACCGCCGTTCTGCCCGTCAGCATGGCTTCACCTCCCGCAGCAGCGCCCGGACTTCCTCCATGGCGGACACGGGGAAGCAGCGCACGGAGGGGTCCGTCTTGGCGATGAGGCCGCAGAGGGTCTTTCCCGGCCCCAGCTCAACGAAAATCTCCGCCCCGGCCCGGATCATGTTCCGCACGGCGGTCTCCCACCGGACGGGACGGCACATCTGTTCCTTCAGCAGGGCCTTCGTCTCCCCGGGGCCGTAGGGCGCGCCGGTGCAGTCGGCGTACACGGGGATGCGGGGGTCCGTGAGGGCCGCGGCGTCCACCGCTTCGCCGAAGGCCTTGCCCGCCTCCGCCATGAAGGGGGAGTGGAAGGCCCCCCGGACCTTCAGAGGGATGGCCCGGCCTCCCGCGGCCTTCACCGCGGCGGCGAAGGGCCCCATCTCCTCCTCCGCGCCGGAGACGGTGATCTGCCCGGGGCAGTTGTAGTTCACGGGCCATACCTGCCGGAATCCCGCGCAGAGCGCCTCCACCCGTTCATCGGTGAGCTTCACCACGGCGGCCATGGCCGTGGGCCGGGCTTCGGCGGCCTTCTGCATCAGCTCTCCCCGAAGGCAGGTGAGGCGGAACAGGGTCTCAAAGTCCGCCGCTCCCCCGAAGCACAGGGCGGAGAGCTCTCCCAGGGAGAAGCCCGCCGTCAGGTCGGCGGTGAGCCCCGCTTCCCCCAGGGCGGCTGCGGCGGCCAGCTCCATGGCGAACATGCAGGGCTGGGTGTTCTTCGTCTCCCGAAGCTCCTCCTCGGTGCCCTCGAAGCACTGGCGGGCGGTGCCGGGGCGGAGGGCGTCCGCCGCGTCGAACACGGCCCGGGCCGCCGGGGAGCTTTCGTACAGGGACCGGCCCATGCCGGGGGCCTGGGCCCCCTGGCCGGAAAACACAAAGGCTAGCTTATCCATTTTCCCGCGCTCCTGAGGAGGGGCTCGGCCTCCTCCGTCACCTCCCGCACGATCTCTGCGGCAGGCTGGATCCGGTTCACCATGGCGGCGATCTGACCGGAGAGGAAGCAGCCCTTTTCCAGGTCCCCCTCCTGCACCGCCAGGCGCAGGGCCCCGGTGCCCATCCGGTCCAGCTCCTCGTCGGAGGCGCCGCCGTACTCGGCCTTCCAGTAGGCCCGGGGGAAGCTGGTGCGCAGGGCGCGCACGGGATGCCCCGTCCGCCTGCCCGTGACCATGGTGCAGAGGTCCTTGGCCTTCAGGATCTTTTCCTTGTAGACCGGGTGGATGCCGCACTCCTCCGCGGAGAGGAAGCGGGTGCCCATCTGCACCCCGCAGGCCCCCAGCATGAAGGCCGCCGCCATGCCCCGCCCATCGCCGATGCCGCCGGCGGCGATCACCGGCAGCTCCGTGGCGTCGCAGACCTGGGGCACCAGCACCATGGTGGTGAGCTCTCCCACGTGTCCGCCGCTTTCGCCGCCCTCGGCGATGAGGGCGGAAGCCCCCGTGCGGGTCATGAGCTTCGCCATGGCCACGGAGGGCACCACGGGGATCACCTTGATGCCCGCGGCCAGCCACAGGTCCATGTACCGGGCGGGGTTCCCCGCCCCGGTGGTGACCACCGCCGCCTTCTCCTCCGCGGCGACCTTGGCCACCTCGTCGGCGAAGGGGCTCATGAGCATGATGTTGAGGCCGACGGGCTTCTCCGTCAGGCTCCGGGCGATGCGGAGCTGCTCCCGCACCCAGTCCGCCGGGGCGTTCCCCGCGGCCACGATGCCCAGGCCGCCGCCCTCGCTCACCGCCGCGGCCAGGCGCCCGTCGGCGACCCAGGCCATGCCCCCCTGGAGCACCGGGTATCGGATGCCCAGCAGGTCGTTCAATACGGTGTGGATCATGGTTCCCTTACGCCCGCTTGCTCTCGATGAAGGCAGCCAGCTCGCCCACGGTCTCCACCTTCTCGTCCAGCTCCACCTCGAAGCCGATCCGGTCCTCCAGGTCCATCAGCATCTCCACGGTGTCCAGAGAGTCGATGCCCAGATCCTCAAAACGGCTGTCCGGGGTGATTTCGGAAACGTCGATGTCGTTGCGGTCGGCGATCAGTTCGGCAATGGCTTCAAAGATCATGGTCTGTTCCTCCAAAGATGTGGTAATTGCGGCGGCACAAGGCCACCTAATATTGTTATACCATGGATTTTGTGTTAGTCAAGAGGAAATCTAATGTTTGACACTAGTTAGCGGACTATGCAGCACAAGAAGGGGCGCGACGACGGCGCGGGGGCGGGGCGGGCGACTCCCTCTTTACGGGGACGGCCGCCGGTGCTATACTGTGTACTGATATATTGCTGCGGACGCCCCGCGTCCGCGCTTCGGGAGGAACGAATATGGAAACGAGACCCTATGTCCCCTGGGATCTGATGAATTCCTTTATGATCGACGTGTTCAAGGCCTACGGCGTGCCGGAGGCGGACGCGGCCATCTGCGCGGACGTGCTTCTGGAGTCCGACCGCCGGGGCATCGAGAGCCACGGCTGCAACCGATTCAAGCCCATCTATATCGACCGCATCGTGAACGGCACCCTGCTCCCGAAGACGGAGCTGGAGATCGTGAAGGAGACCCCCACCACCGTGGTCATGGACGCCCACGACGGCATGGGCATGGTGGCCAGCCACCGGATGATGGAGCTCCTCATCGAGAAGGCCGGGAAGTACGGCATGGCGGGGGGCGCCGTGAAGAATTCCACCCACTTCGGCATCACCGGCTACTGGACGGATATGGCGGCCCACGCGGGCATGATCGGCGTGGCGGGCACCAACGCCCGGCCCAGCATCGCCCCCACCTTCGGCGTGGAGAACATGATGGGCACCAACCCCCTGACCTTCTCCCTGCCCACGGACGAGGACTTCTCCTTCTGCATCGACTGTGCCACCAGCATCGTGCAGCGGGGCAAGATCGAATACTACGCCCGCA
>JAEEGL011024917.1_pt1 | contig 12847 bp, 8 predicted proteins | sample 9134231 | NCBI WGS metagenome assembly JAEEGL01 (sample SAMN16246548, study PRJNA631951) | gut metagenome | biome: gut microbiome; feature: rumen; material: fiber-attached | host: Bos | place: Iran: Karaj | collected 2018-10
CAGAAAGCACACTCTCGATGATCTTCTGCATAGCGATATCAGACATTGTCTTATCTGCTATCTTCGTTAGGATTTTCTTGCTGATGGCCATATTAATCTAATGAATTTATTACTGTTAATGCATCTATCGAATTGATTGCATTTTCTGCAATCTCTCTGAGACGGGTTTGTTCTTTAACTCTTATTTTGCGTTCCAATGCAACATAATCATCATCCACACAATTTATCGTATCTACGCAAATATCGTACAAATCTGCAGATAGTTTATTGGGACTCTGGCGAATGATGCGACCTATACGCTGGATATATTCACGCGGGTTGGTACTTGATGCCATCAATATTCCCACATCTGCCGTGGGAATATCTATTCCTTCATCCATACACTTGATGGCAACAATAACCTGGTAGTCCTTTGATTTGAATTTAGAAATGATGTGCTCCCGCTCTGACTTGTTTCCAAAACGTTTTTCGGCTTTAGTCCCCTCTTTCTCCGTCAATTTGTGGAAGATAATACCTTTTAAGGCGAGAATGTTAAGGACTTCTGTTATTTGTTGCGGTGACACGAAGATAATCATATTCTCAATTCTTCCCTTTGCCTGGAGGTCATCAAGAATCACCTCCAACTGATGGTATTTGGCAGAAGCATTCTTGATAATATTAGCTCTCTTTTCCATTAGCCTTTCAAGAGTCAGGGCAGCTTCAGGATCGTTGTCTTTCATGTTCCAATATTTGCTGATTCTTGCAGAGACCTCCTTATATTGTTCTGTTTCAGATTCGTCAAGAGAGACTTTGGATATGAGATAGTGGTAATTGACAAGGAAGTGTTTCCCTGTCATCGGGTTGTATTCTGTCAAAGCATCTTTGATAGTAAACTCAAAGTTCGCATTTCCATAAAACGCTACAAGTTTAGCTGTACCTGAATCATCAAACCAACGGCTGGGAGTAGCACTAAGACCTATTCTGTATTTATAACAAGGTAGTAGGGCCTGTTGGAACTTGCGAGCTCCAAGCCAATGTGTTTCATCGCCAACAAACAAGACATCAGTACCAAGATGTAAGTTTTGTTGAATAGCATTGGTGAATTTCTCAGAAGAAGCAGTGTTGTGAGTTGTATATAGACAAATGTGATCTGCCATACCAGCACCATTCTTTAGTAGAAGTTTGACGAGCAAGCCGTCCCATTGGGGTACAGATCCATCAACAATGACACTCTCGTCAAAGGACAAATTCTGACCATCAACTTCGTCTTTCCATTGCTTGGAAAGTGTATTCTGAGGTGTTGTAATAATTGTAATCAGGCGTTTTCTTGTTTCGTTCAGATACTTGATTCCAGCAATAGCAGTCCTGGTCTTGCCTGTGCCAGTAGCCATTTCAAAGAGTAGCTTATAGTCATTTGCTTTCCATTTGTTTAAAGCATCTGCCTGATAGAAGAATAGTTTCTTGTCATTCTTGAAATTGAAACTCTTCATTCGGATGGAACGATATTTTTTAAGCGAGATGCCTTCTAAATCGAAATCAGTTGAATAGCGGACAATGTTTGACTTAATTGCTGTGGGGAGGTTGTAGACTTTCACATTCTTACGTTCTCCATTCCATATTTCATCAAAGCGTTTCTTGTCTCTCACAAAATATTCGCAGGCATCTGTCCACTCTTTGAACACCTTAAATTCTTCATCGTTGTTGACCCATGCAGAAGCCGTCTCATTAATGGAACCGCTAAACGACATTTCGTTCCCTTCTGCATCTCTGAGTATTCCCACTTTCTGATGGAACAAACCTTTCTCTGATATTGTCTCGTTATCACAGATGCTACCGTCATCATTAAAGACAACGGCCAATTTCATTTCGAGCAAGCCCGAAGCGAGCATCCAGCCAAGAGCTTTTACATGATTCTTTTCAAATTCATTTTCAAGATTATCCAAGTCAAGCCCAAAAACGGATATATTCAGAGATGGGTCATTATCAACTATCTTCTTAACGATATCAATATCCTCCCCGTTTAGGCGAGGACTCGTTATGAGTCTCATTTTACCGCCATTAGTAATAAAGTCAGCAATGCCGCGAGCAGCAACTGCCAAGGAAGTAGAGGAGAAAAATCCAGCTATGCGGTCATATTGAACCGCTGCACCAAGGACCGGCACATAATAATCCTCTATTATGTCATCTATACCAGATTCATAACATGATTTTATATGTAAATCCTTAAAGCTCATATTCTATTGATTCCTTTATCGTCTGAATGATAGTATTGACATTGGAACGCCTCCTTACCTGTGTGGTGAGAGACAATATACTGAGAATTTCATCACGAACCTCGTCTGTTGCTCCAGCCATGAAGTAGTTCTGGATGAATGGAATATAAAGACATAACTTTGGTAGTATATTTCTTCTATCAGCTTCGCTCAACTTAATAAAATTGCTGCCCAGGGCATTAGGATTAGCCCTGCACTTCTCAAAATGGCACAAACCTAATTGAGCCGCAGTCTTCATGTGGTTTTCGCCATACTTCTTGTCTGCAACATCTTTGCGCTTTTCATCACGCAACATATATCCCATCTTCGAATAATCAACATCCTTGAATCCACAGTTCTGAAGCATATAGGGTACTGTGTAGTATGCATCTTTGAAATCGCTAAACTGAGAGATGTCCTTCTTATCAACCTCTGCAGGAGTAAAGTCATCCTCAATTATCTCCAGAATGTCGCTACATTTATGCTTCTTAAGCACTTCCAACAGTAATGCACTTTTCGTATCATCCTCAATAAGGCTGACATCTGAATGTGTATAGAATGCCTTTAATAGAGCACGTTCATTTGCCGCGTTTCCGATTAAGTTGTTCCAGAACTCACTATTCATAGTGTATTTCACTCCATTTAATGTGATTTCTGTATCACGATACCATAAATTCGAATCAATCATCTGCTTAAAAGACATGTTGAAAAATGACAAAAACAAATCTTTGTGTTCCTTGAATTGGTTCAAAAAATCCACTACGGTTCTCAGAGGGGTAGAGATTCCTATCTCATCATAATACCCATTATTATAGTCCTCCATGAACTCTTCATAAGTCTTTAGCCTTGAATGTTCACGGCCAAGTGTATGCTCTTCCCAAAACGTTTGATTCTTATAGCAGAATTGCCAAAAAGACAGGTTGCGGAAGAAGCCTGGCTGGTTACACCATCTGGCTATCTGCACATAAATATTGGAGATAGGTGCCTTCTTGTAATCCTCATGTCGCATGATGTATGGAAGGCATCCATATCTCATCAACACGCAGATACGCATAAAAATCTCTGCCACATCCAACTGGAATTTCTTATAGTCTTTCTCCGACTGCCGGAAACCACAGAACAAGTAGAACTTTGTTTCTTTCTTGGGACAATAGAACTTCCATATTTTGAGGGCTTTTACTATGAGTTTGCGGTCAAACCAGTTGTCAAAAGCAAAGATGAAGTCGCCATGATAGTTTGCACTTGCCAGCTTCTTAGCCATATCCTCACCACGCTTATGCTGAGCCAGCAAGCGTTCATCAAGTCCCTGACGGAATTGGAATGGGCGCTTTGTTGCTATAAGTTCATCCAACAATTGTTCCCAATATGGCGAAGCGAGGAAGTTGTCATCCCAGAGGTAAATGTATGGACGCTTAAGCTTTCCGGTTGTTTCGTCAATCTCGTTATCAAGGAAGTCGCTAAGTTTGGAGTATGGCATAGCCTTGCGTTCCAGCTTATTAACGCAGAAAGGACAGCGGCGGAAACAGCCTCTCGTTAAGAAGCCGATAGAGTATTCTTTGTAGTCTTTGTAATACACATCAGATGACTTGACATTCTCCATAACGCTTACAAAGTCATCGTATAGGTGATAGTCAGGCATCTGGGTCTGCATGTTTATGCCATAACCACCAGACTTATTCTTAAGCGTATTCAGAAATGCGTCTTTCTCTAATCGGTGCATGTCTTCTTCACGCTTCTCTGCGAAACCTTCCTCCACTGAAAGATTGGCGTAAGTGCCAGTACCACCCATGCGGACTCGTTTTGAGAGTTTCTTGTCGTTGAGAAGAGTTGTTAGCACAAGTGGAGGGTCATCGATGGTAAATGTAAATACACATGAGACATAGAAATAGTCGTACTTCTGCAACTCCTCGAAGTTGCTTTCATTCGTAATCAGTTCATAGCAGCTGGCGTCGTCAGTATAGCCACGTACATAACCATTATCCCTGAAATAACCGGCAATCTTCAATAGAGCAAGGTTAGGGTGCCGTGTCCCATTACAAAGCAGGTCGGCATCCACAAGCCCTATTTTGATTTTTCGTTTCGCCATATTTCTCAGTCAGTCATGTTATGCTGCGTCAAAAATGACATCGCGTGTGTCTGGGTCAGGCAGACAAAGTAGCAGACCTTCATCTACCAGAATCAGCAAATCCGTATCTTTTGACCAGTCAGCAAACTCGTTAAAACCAAGTTCGTCATTCTCGCTTGCAATATTTTCCTTGCAAACAACACTAATGCCGTGACTATCGGAAATGAATTTCTTCATCTCTTCAATATCTTTAGTCATGCTTTGGGCCAAATCATCATCTCCATAATCTCCATTGGGATGGGTGATACACATTAGCCCATCGCCAAACTGAAAGGCGATTTCCTCATGCTCAATGTAGTCGAGCAGTTTATATCGTGATATAGTTTTCATTTCCGTCTAACACATCCCACCAACGGGTAATTCTTAATTATTCTCTAATTGCTTTTATCAAGTTCTTCAAACCTGACGAGGTCATTCAAATCCACGTCAAGCAGTTTAGCTGTCTTCATCAGCATCTCTAATGGGGGTTGTGATGAATTAGTACACCATTTCGATACCGTTGTTGGCGCACATCCCAGTTGTCTGGATAGCCAGAGACTGGATTTCTTTTTCTCTACAAGCACCACCTTTAGGCGGTTGAGATCTTTGTTAGCTGCCATATTGCACATTTTAGATTAATGGCACAAAGTTACAAAATTCTTCGCAGAGTAAAGACTCCAACCTCTTAAAAGTTGCAAAAATCAACGTTTTTAATGAATTTTATTCATTTTATGCACAAATAATCTATTGTTTTTAAAGAAAAAGACTCTATCACTTATAAAAAATGGTTAAACTGCGATATTATTAGAATTAAATTTGTATATTTGCAACAAAAATAGGTTTCGCGAATATTTGACGCTTGAGATGGAATTCATTAGGCGACCGAAAAGCAGATTGATATGATGAAGGCGAATGAAAAAGAAAAAGACTTGGAGCGCAACACGATATTGAGTTACAGACTACGTATTGGTTATGATTTGCCCATGACATTAATGATAATAATTGATGCTTGGGTAATGAGAAACAGTAGATTTAAGATACGTATTATTTGAGAATGAAATAATGTGTTTTATCTGACATTTGATTATTTATGGCAAATACAACTTTTCAGAACGGAATGACATGGCTTCGTGCAGATTTTCATTTGCATACCAAAGCAGACAAAGAGTTCATATACACAGATATACCAGAGCAATTTAATGGTAAATATGTGGAAAAACTTGTGGATGAAAACATCTCCATAGGTGTAATAACTAATCATAATAAGTTCGACCGAGATGAGTATAAAAGTTTAAGAAAGGTTGCCAACAAAAAAGGAATATGGTTATTGCCAGGTGTAGAGCTATCAGTTAATGACGGTGCAAATGGAATACATACACTTATCGTGTTCGACAAAGAGAGTTGGATAAGTGGTGATGACGATTATATAAACCAGTTTCTTACTTCTGCATTTGAAGGGGTTGCTAACCGTGAAAATGAGAACACTCCGTGTAGACTTGGTATAATGGATGTTCTGAAAAAATTAAATGAACATAGATTACAAGGAAGAGACTCTTTTGTTATTTTGGCTCACGTTGATCAGGATAAAGGATTCTTTAATGAGTTGGATGGCGGAAGAATCATGGCCATCGGGAATGATGAACTTTTCAAATGCTCAATTCTAGGATTCCAAAAAGTTACAAAGCGAGATACTATCAATAATTGCATTACTTGGTTTAATGGATGGATGCCTGCATTTGTTCAAGGTTCTGATTGTAAATCAATAGTTAATGTTGGTAAAGCTCATGTTATAGACGGTATTGATGCTAAAATATACATAAAAATAGGGGATTTTAATTTTGAGGCTCTTAAATATGCCCTAATTGACCATCAGCACAGGCTTAGTCCTATAATCCCGACCCAAACAAAGTCGTATATAAAATCTATCTCATTCAGTGGTGGGAAATTAGACGGTAAAAATATCGAGCTCTCATCAGATCTTAATAGTTTTATAGGTATTCGTGGAAGCGGAAAATCTGCCATAATAGAAATTCTAAGAGATGCTCTTGGAATAAAGTTGAATGATGCTGCAGCAGACAAGTCATATAAAAATGACCTCGTAAACTACATCCTTGGAAGCGGTGGCAAGGTGACAGTTGAGTTGAGAGGTAACGATGGAAAAGAATACCGTGTAGAACGGATACTTGGTCAATCATCTTCTATATACGATAATGCCAACAACAGACTTGATTGCTCTCTATCTGCCATTTTCATGATTCCTGTTTATTTTGGACAAAAAGACCTTTCAAATAAAAAAGAAACCTTTGAATCAGAATTGCTTCATCGATTAATATGGTCGCATTTAGAATACCACAAATCGATTATTGACGAGAAAAAACTTCAAGTAAGGAATTGTGTATTAGAATTACAGAAGGTAAAAGACATTGCCTCACAAAAAGAAGAAATTGAAAAGACAATTAAAGATACTGAACAAAAACTTAAATTCTTTAAGGACAATGGGGTGGAGGATAAATTAAAAGTCCAAACTCAATTTGAAAAGGACAAAAAAGAACTACAGTCAAGGATAGCTTCAATCAAACAATTCAGGGCAGAATTATTGAATATTGCTAGTTTATCAAATAAATACTGGGAACCATTAGTTGGCTCTGATGAAAACAAGGTACATTTCGAGAAGGTTAATTTAGAACTAGTGGAGTTGAGCTCAATTTCCGAAGAAATAAAGTCTTTGGCAGAAAAACTTTCAATGGGCATTGAAAGGATTGAACATGCATTAAGTGAGGTAAAGGAGAAAGAAGAATCAATGGCAGAAGATTTTGCCAAAATAAAACGCGAGCTTAATTCTGATACGATAAATCCTGATACTTTTTTGAAACTTAACAGTTTATTGACTGAATCAAAAATCAAAATAATAGAAATTGGGAAACAAGAGGAGATAAAGAAAGAATTAAATGCAAATCTCAATAAAGCCCTTGACGACTTAAATGAGGCTTGGCGACAAGAATTTCTTGCATTGGAGAAAGAAGTTGCAAAGATTAATGACTCCAACGGAAATTTGACAATAGATGTAGTATTCAAGGGACGGAGAAATGACTTTATCAATCATCTCAAAGGATTCTTAAAAGGAACTGGACTAAGAGACGCAACATATCAGAATATTGAAACAGATTACAAAGACTATATAGAGATATTCAGGAATTGGGAGGATTTCAAAAATGGTCTTAATGATAATGTTGTTGGAGAAGTAATTAAGAGGTTTAAAGAATCTCTTGGTGATTTGCTTACTTATAAAGTGGAAAATAAGGTTACCATCAAATATAAAGGAAAGGCTTTGTCCCGTCATTCATTAGGACAGAGGGCTTCTGCTTTGATTCTGTTTTTATTGGCACAAAAAAATGCCAATATATTGATGATCGATCAGCCAGAAGATGATCTCGACAACCAAACCATTTATGAAGAGGTAATTATGGAAATAATAAAGTTAAAGCCCCAGATGCAATTCATTTTTGCCACACATAATGCTAATATTCCCGTGCTTGGCGAAAGCGAGAAAGTTATAGCATGTGATTTTGAGGATGGTGATAGCATAAAATTGAAAGACGGTTCAATTGATACACCCGATATACAAAAGGCAATTGTAAGCATTATGGAAGGAGGTAAAATAGCATTCAACCGGCGTCGTGACGTCTATAATATGTGGAAAATAAGCTAATTATGTACAATTATTGCTCATGACGATGGCACAAAGTAAAAGCGTGGAAATGCTTGTTGAGATATTCGGTAGTTTTTCATCAGAATACCGAAAAAACGTTTGTTTTTTCTGGCGATATGTGGAAAGGCATTAAATTGATGGAAATGAAAGAACAAAAGAAGTGTTTGTCCAAGGTGCTATTAGCTTTATCTGAGGCAGTATGGGCATAAAAACAGTATTAATAATAAAAAAAGTATTCATGTCATTTGGAATAGTAGGAATAAAGATTCTTAAAGATTGCGCTCCTTATATAAGGAAGCGTTTGAAAGAAGGTGAAGTGTATCTGCTTTCGTCAAAATATGAAATTGATAAGAGTAATGAACATTTAGTATGTATTAAGCGTGATTGCAATAATAATTCATTCGCCCAAAAGCTTTATGACATTCCTAGAGAAAGTGGAAGTTCTATAGAAGTCACCATCAATGCAATAGTAGGCAAAAACGGAGAGGGTAAAAGTTCCCTCCTCGAAGTAATACTTCGTATTTTGAATAATTTTGCTTTTAAGTATGGCTTTCTGGAAGATCAACCTTCACTGAATTATGTAAGTGGTGTTGCCGCTATTTTATATTACGAAGTCGATTCGACAATCTATGCTATTAAATGTGTCGGTGACGATGTGTCATGGTATAAAGATGGTGATGTAATTATTTTACTACAGGGCTCGGATAAGGAAAAGAAGAAATACCTTAAAGAGCATTATGTTAATATTTTATTTTACACGATGGTCATCAATTACTCACTCTATGCTTATTCACCCGTGTCATTAGGAGGGGTTAAGAATACAGAAGGGTTTTGGATAGATGGTCTGTTTCATAAAAACGATTCTTACCAGACACCGATTGTTTTGAATCCGATGCGAACAAAAGGTAATATTGATATAAATAAAGAAGAGTATCTTTCCAAGCAAAGGTTGATGTCAATATTCGTGAAAGGCAAAGAGAATGATAAATCAAGGATGGTGAGCTCTGACGAAACTGCTGTAGGCTATGCATTCTCATTGGAAAAAGAGAGCAAGTTAATTAAGAAATGTATACGAGAGTATTTTTTTGAGCATTGGCAAGATGAAATAGTCTGGAAAGATATTTACATGCCCGATAATAAAGACGGATTAGCCTCAAAGGATGTTGTTGCTGCTTTTCATTCTTTCTGGAAAGACTTCAGACCAGAACTTGCAGAGAATCCAGAATTGGTACGCTTATGCAGTGGAATCTTAGACGAAAGAACACGTGGCAGGAAATCCGATTTGCGAAGATACCTTACTCTGATAAATGACACTGCATACCCAATTGACAAAAAAACGAAGAAGAGACCTCGGAATGAATTCGGAAAGGAGTTTGGCCTGCTTGTAAACACATCGAGGGAATTATCAAAACTAAATTATCGCCAGTTTTACCGTATATTATTGATATTGTTAGTTTGGCGTTGTCTAACTGAAACAGATCAATATGCTATGAAGGACGTTGCGTTAAACGAGGTCTTGAAAAATACTAACGACCCAAGGAATGCTGCCATGTTATATGTGCTCTACAAATTCATCTCAATCGTAGAAACATATAATGGATTCTGTAATGGCTATTATCTGAACGACGAGACCTATATTACACTTGTAAGAGAATGGCCAAACAGAGACGCTATAGGAACGATAAGACAGGATTTGATATTGATTTTGAAAACAGATGATTATCGTACACTTAAAATCAGACAAGCTATCAACTACTTAAAGCAGAATAAAGACTATTATGGGGCTAATATGTGTGAGATCTCTGATATAGATTATGACTACTATCTTTCGTTTAACAGCCTTAACATGTTGATGCGAGGAAAATCGTTAAAAGAAATTCAATGGCATTTGCCATGCCCAGTTTTTGAGGGAGATATTATATTGCACGACGGGATGAATTATTTCTCAATGGGCACTTTAAGTTCTGGAATGATTCAACGTCTGAATTCTGTTGGATCATTAATCTATCATTTACGTAATCTCGACAATGAACAGAAGGGAAAGACTCAATTAGCATACGAAAATGTGACCGTTGTACTTGAAGAGGTAGAACTTTATTATCATCCAGAGTATCAGAAGAGTTATCTGAATTACTTACTTGAACAGATAGAAAGAGCAGAATTGAGAAGGCTTAAGAGACTAAACTTAATCTTTATTACGCACTCTCCATTTATCTTATCTGATGTTGTGCGGAGCGAAATCCTCTGTTTGGAAAATGGAAAGCAAGCAACATTTGAACTTAGATCATTTGGTGCAAATATACATGACATGCTTAAGCATCCATTCTTTATGAAAAATGGGAGCATTGGTGATTTCGCACAAAAAATTATCAACAGGATAATAGTATGTCTTGTTATATATGATACCATGAAAGAAAACGGTAAGAAATCCTTTAATTGGAATGAGTTTAAGATAGGCAACAATGAACTTGCAGAATATATGGAATTTGTCCCACTAAATGCTGACGGTTCATTAGATTGTGTGAATTTTGAGATATTATTCTCTAAAAGATGGCTATTTGAGGTTATTTCGCTAATTGATGAACCAATTGTTAAAGATGCTCTTAAGAGAGAGTATAATAGAATTTTTGATAGTTATGTGGTATCTTAAAAAACTTCCAGATGAAACACTAAAATGGTATAAGGATACATTCTTGGATTCCATTTTTCAATCTGTGCAGAATTCTTCCATCAAGAAATCTGTAAAGGAAATACTATTGCCAAACGAAAGTTCTGATGTGATTGAACAATTGTTACTTTGGCCACCAGAAAGGCTATATTCTTTGAATGCCGATTTGGAAAAGAACATAAGATCAAAAGGAGGTGAGGCTATTTCAAAAAGGAAGATATTCAAAGCCTTCAATTATGATGGGCGCATTTCACGTAATAAGGCAGTTTCATACGATTTGGCGGGAAGGATCGGAACAAGAACTTGCGTATACTGTAACAGAATATATGCTTTTACAGTAGAGGATAAAAATGGTACTGCAATATCAAGGCCAGATTTTGATCATTGGCTCTCAAAAGAAAAGCATCCACTTCTATCAATGAGTATTTATAACTTGATTCCATCATGCCCCATCTGCAATAGAGGCATTAAGCTACGAAAGGAATTTAAATATGGGAGCCATGTACATCCATATTGCTCAACAGAGGATATGACAGCAAAATTTCAATATGCTCCCTTAATTAGAGGGAAGTGGAAATTGACGTTTTCTGGTGGTACCGAAGAGGAGAACGCAACTGCCAGCATTTTGAAGATAGAGGATGTATATAGACCATATGCGAATAGCGAGGTTAAAGACATTTTGGATTTCGCCTATGCAAACCCGCCTGACTATTTGATGGATTTGAAAGAAAAGGTAATGAAGGCATACGGCGGAACTATTTCAAAAGAACAAGCATATAGATTGATCTTTGGAACAGAAATGAAAGCGTCTCTATTTTCTGACCGACCTTTGAGTAAAATGAAACGAGATGTACTGAAACAACTACAAGAGGCATTGAAGATAGATTTGATTTAGGTATGAATGAAAGAAAGAATAATATGAAATACTTATTTTATACAGATACTTTTGGCGCTACAAAGATTCGAGCAAATATATTGGAAATCCATAGTAGGAGATAATGCAACTATATATGGGAATATTTTGTTCTTAGTAAGATAGATAAGCAATAAAGACCAGAGCAGAGAAAAACACTAAAGAGAGTAAAGAAGACAACATCTTTCGTTAGCGAGGAGAGATAACTCTTCTGGATATTGCGCCTCAAATAGATATTTGATGAAACGTCTTGTATCTATCTTTGCACCAAATATTCGACGTACTATCAGCCTATTCTGCCAATCCTTCTCGTTGGCACAAATTGCATCCTCTACAACCGCATGAACATTTTATGATTAGCCTCTACAATGCACGAATATTCCTTTCTGTATTGTCTTTTTTACTTACAACCTTGCCAAATTACTCAGTCTTCTAAGCAAACTCACTCTTGTCGCTTTCTACAAATATTTCAATTGCGGATTTTATACAAACATAAAGAGCGGAAAATACCGCAGAATGAATATGTGGAACTATTCGGTAGAGGTATGCCACTATTCCCGCATTATTTTCCGCATTAGTTTACTCACTATAAAGATTTACATGGTCATTGTTCATTCTCGGCATTCTTCTCTTTACACTCGATGAATGAAATTTCCGCATAGAAATCAAACGATAATAGTTGGTCACCGAAGGACTGTGCTCCATGATAACATGTAACTCCAAAGAGGGTGTATCTGATACGCTATTTTGTCCCATTGTTTGCACAATCGAGAAATCATCAGCCAGACATGTCAGCTACCCAATATTAAACAAATTTCATCAACAGGAAAGACCTTGATGGGATACAATATCATCATGGACTTGAAGAGGAACTTTTCTGCGACAACCAAACAACTTCGAAATCATTTCTTGCCTATGATAAAACGTTGATCAAGCAATTTCATTTCTATTCAGGCCCGTCATCTACGCTAAGATTCTCATCACAGATTGCTATTGCTAATCATCAACCAGAATGCAGACCCTTGGGAAAGGTTATTCTTCGTCATTTTTCTTGTGCGCTTAGAACTTCGTCGAAAAACGTTTTGGTGCGGGGTCTCGGGGTGTCCCTAAGCCTATTCAGCCAATGAGCTTGCTCAACCCTGGTTTGTGGCGGCTGCTTGCGGGATTTTTCCCCAAGGCAGGTATTAGGCTACCTCTATTGCGGAATTTTCGCAATAGGCGC
>JAEEGL012259916.1_pt1 | contig 12847 bp, 10 predicted proteins | sample 9134231 | NCBI WGS metagenome assembly JAEEGL01 (sample SAMN16246548, study PRJNA631951) | gut metagenome | biome: gut microbiome; feature: rumen; material: fiber-attached | host: Bos | place: Iran: Karaj | collected 2018-10
AGGAATCGTCGGCGCGGACAATGTATTCTCTTCCGTTGTATTCAACCATTCCGGTGTACTCGGTCTTCATGCCTTCCGCATGCCAGAACATCTCAAAAGCTTCAGACATACGAACGGCCTTGGATGCGCCGTAGCCTACGTTGAACGCGATCTTTTTGTCCACCGAAAGATTCCATTTCATGGAGCCCGCATCACACATCCATTCGGGATGAAGCTTGACTTCCTCTTCGTCGATGTTGACGCTGCCGGCTATACGACCTTCGGAGCAGTAGCAATCCTCCGCTTCAAGTGAAAAAGGCGAATTGGGTGTGATCTTAACATCCTTCCAGGGGAAATACCTGTGAAGCTGTCTTGCATCGGGTCCCCAGGCACCGCATTTTACCATGACATAGGAAGGCTTTTTGCCCATTTCCTGGTTCTCGGGATCCTGTCCGAGAACAGGCTCATCCTCCGCAAGTGCCGGGTTCATGGTGAAGTATTCAACGAAGAACGCCTTCTCCTCTCCCGTCTCCTTATCGTGTCCGGTGAAGCTGTGCCACCACCAGTCATATCCGTTGCTTGCGAATCTTCCCTTGAGCATGAACTCGTCTCTTGTAAGGTCGGAAGCGCTGAACGTGGCATTCCTTGCCGCATTTCCCATAAGGTCGTCAACGGCGTCCATGGTCTTGTCGTAAGCCTGGTCAAGGCCTTCCTTGATCTTGGGATAATAATCGTTCTTTATTGCGGGAACAACATCCTTCTTGATCTTTGTCACCGCATCATCTATCGTTTTCCTGATCTCGTTAATCATGCGATCCACTCCCTTCTCTATGCCACATTCGAGAACTCTTTCTATTAATTATATTACTTTCATTCTTTTAAATCAACTAAGAAAGAGAGGGTCCTGCCGCAGTATTGTATTTTTTCTCGTGTCCTATGGTTGTGCTCTCGCCGTGCCCGGGACAGCATATCATGTCATCGGGAAGGGTAAAGAGTCTGTTCCTGACCGAAGAAACTTCCGTATCCCAGTCACCCGTAGGCACGTCCGTCCTTCCGACAGTGCCCTCAAAAAGCGTATCGCCGGTAAAAAGTATATTCTCGGCTTCGATCTCGTAGCAAACGCAGCCCGAAGTGTGTCCGGGAGTCTCGATGACGCGTATCTCAAAGCCCGCAAGATTCAGGATGTCTCCGTCGGAAACGGTCTCATCCGGAGTCACGGTCACGGGACGCTTGAATCTTGCTGAAAGGTTCATGATCTCGTCCCCTAAGAGTTTCCTCTCCTTTTCCGAAGCGATAACCTTGATACCAAGATCCTGCAGCATCTTTACGCCGTGGATATGGTCAAAGTGTCCGTGAGTAAGAAGGACAGCAACCACCTTAAGGTGTTCCTCCGAAATAAAGTCGGTGAGCTCGTGGGAATCCCAGCCGGGATCCACCACGAGGGCCTCTGAAGTTTTTTCGTTAATGATAAAATAAGCATTTGTACGGAGCGAATTAAGCTCCATCCTATGTATCTTCATTCTGCCGCCTTATGAACGAAGCTCCGCGCCGAGGTGGAACTTAAGGTTCTTCAAGATCTTCTGTACATAGCTGTCAACGGTACCATCGCCGAAAGCTTCATCACCTGGCGTGAACGTAACGGTGAAAGCCATGGATTTCTTGTCCTCTCCGATCTGTGCGCCCTCGAATACGTCGAAGAGCTCAACCTTGGATACGAACTTGCATGCACCCTTAATGATGCTCTCTGCCTGACCGCAGGTGATGTTCTTATCCATAACGATGGCAAGATCGCGCTTCTCTTCGTCAAACTTCGGAAGAGGAACGAACTTGGGCTCGATGCTGTAATACTTCTCAAGGCTCTTAAGATCGATCTGTGCTACGAAGCCGGGCGTTCTCATGTCTTCCGCCTTCTGGATCTCGTAGGTGATCTGTCCCATGAAGCCCACTTCTTCACCGTTGCAGAGGATCTTTGCGGTCCTGTAGGGATGAAGGAAAGGCTTCTCCGAGGCCTCGTACGTGAACGAAACATTGAGAGTTGCCGCAACCGCTTCCGTAAGGCTCTTAAGAGTGAAGAAGCTCTCTTCGTCGCCGAACACGCCTATGGAAAGAGTCGCTCTCTCATCGGGATAATCGTTAAGAGGAAGTTCCTTTGCGATGAAACGGTTACCGAGTTCGAAGAGTCTGCCGTAAAGCCTTCCTCTCTTCTCGTTTCTTCCCATGGCATGGATCATCTGAGGAACAAGTGTGGTTCTCATGATCGAGAGTTCCTCATTGATGGGGTTCAAAATACGGATAGCCTTTCTCTCTTCCGCATCTACGGGAAGATTGATAAGATCGAAGTCGGAGGGCGAAATGAAGGAATAATGTATGCCTTCGGATGCTCCGAGAGCGCAAAGTGCTCTCTTAAGCTTGAGCTCCGTCTTCTGCTTTAAGGTAAGGCCGCCGGATGTAACGGTAGCCGCCTTAAGGAATGTGGGAACCACATGATCGTAACCGTACATACGGATGATCTCCTCGGAAATATCGGGGAAGTCCTCCATATCCTCACGATATGCGGGAACCTGTACAGTAAGCTCGTCACCCTTTACAACGGGTGCGAAATTAAGATTCTTAAGTATGCGCTCAACATCGCTTACAGGTACTTCGATGCCGAGAACATCATTTACCTTCTTAAGGGAAGCCTTCATCTCACGGGGCTCAATGGAATTGCCGGAATTGACATCCACGTGAGTCGATGAAACCTTACCGCAGCCGAGCTCCTCAACAAGGTGAAGCGCTCTCTTCATTGCCATAACGGTAGTATACTCGTCAACGCCCTTGGAGAAACGTGCGGACGAATCGGAAGACTGTCCGAGAGCTCTCGAAGACTTTCTGATGTTGTCACGCATGAATTTTGCAGCTTCGAAAACGACGCCTGTCGTGGTCTCCCTTATCTCGGAATTCAGACCGCCCATGATACCCGCAAGGGCAACGGGCTTAACACCGTCGCAGATAACCAGGTTATTGGTCGTGAGTTCAAATTCCTTCTCATCAAGGGTAACTATTTTTTCTTTATCCTTCGCGCGGCGCACGCAGATCTCACCCTTCTCGAGGAATGCTTCGTCAAATGCGTGCATGGGCTGACCGAGTTCGATAAGGATATAGTTTGTGATATCAACGATGTTGGAGATCGCATTGATGCCTACAAGGGAAAGTCTTCTCTTCATCCATGCGGGAGAATCGGCGATCTTAACATCCGAAATGTAATGACCGATGTATCTGGGGCAAAGATCGGGTGCTTCCACCGTAACCTTGAAGCCTTCCTTCTTTACGCCGCTTTCCGTATAAGAAAGATCGGGAGTCTTAAGAGGCTTTTCAAGAACGGCCGCAACCTCTCTTGCAATACCGAAAATGCTCTGGCAGTCGGGTCTGTTCGCAGTGATCGAGATATCGAAGATCCAGTCGTCAAGTCCGAGGATGGGCTTAACATCACTTCCCACTACAGCATCGTCGGGAAGGACCAGAAGTCCGTTATAGCCCGCGCCGGGGTACATATCCTCGCTCACACCGAGCTCGGTGCCCGAGCAGAGCATACCGAAGGAATCATATCCTCTGAGCTTGCCCTTGCCTATCTTCATGACGCCTTCTACAGTCACATGATCCTTGGCTGTTGCATAAACCTGTGCGCCAACCTTCGCTACCGGGAATTTCTTCCCTGCGCATACATTGTCCGCGCCGCAGCAGATCTGTACAGGCTCTCCCTCACCGAGATCCACCTTGCATACATGAAGGTGAGTGTCGGGGATGGGATCGCATTCGGTAACAAGTCCCACAACGACTCCCGAAATGTCTTTTCCGACCTCGTTCAGCTCCTCAACCTCAAAACCGCAGCCGAAGAGCTTCTCTTCCAGCACTTCGGGCGTAACATCTATATCAACGTAATCTTTTAACCAACTAAGCGGTACTAACATATTTGTCCTCCTTATTTATCCCACGATATCAGTCATCGATCTGTTCAAGTACTCTTAAGTCCGATTCGTAAAGCATCTTTATGTTGTTGATGCCGTATTTGAGCATTGCGAGACGCTCAAGTCCGCAACCGAACGCAAGTCCGGAATACTCGTCGGGATCGATGTTGCAGTTTTCGAGGACTTTTCTGTTCACGATGCCTGCGCCGAGAACCTCTATCCAGCCTGTTCCCTTGCAGAGTCTGCAACCCTTGCCGCCGCACTCGAAGCAGCTTACGTCAACTTCTACGGAAGGCTCGGTGAAAGGGAAGTAGGAAGGACGAAGTCTTGTCTTGGTGCCCTCGCCGAAGAGGTTGGCAACAAGAACATCCAGCATGCCCTGGAGATCGCAGAGGGTGATCTTCTTATCCACAACAAGTCCTTCTATCTGATGGAACATGGGTGAATGGGTGGCATCGTCATCGGAACGGAACACTTTGCCGGGTGCCGCAACCATCTTGATGGGAGGCTTCTTCTTTTCCATTGTGTGGATCTGCGCTGCAGATGTCTGTGTTGCAAGAAGGAATTCGGGAGACAGATAAAACGTGTCCTGCATGTCTCTTGCGGGATGATCCTGGGGCGTGTTCAGCGCCGTGAAGTTATAGTAATCGTTCTCGATCTCTTTCGTCTCAACCACCTCAAAGCCCATGGCCGAGAAGATATCGATCACTCTGTTTCTTATCTGTGTAACGGGATGAAGATAGCCCTTCATCGAATGGGTAGCGGGCATCGTAACATCGATCTTCTCGCTCTCATAACGGAGCTTCGCCTCGGAAGCCTTCATCTTCTCATCAAGTTCCGTGAAGCGCTCTCCCGCCCAGTTCTTGAGCTCGTTCACGCCCTTGCCGAAATCGGCTCTGAGCTCACCGGGTATGTCCTTCATACCTTTCATGAGCTGGCTGATCTTGCCCATCTTGGGATCAAGGAAGTTCTTCTTAAACTCGTACACTTCCCTGGAGCTCTTTAGTTTATCGGCTCCGCTTAAGATCTCTTCCTTAATAGCGGCTATGCTTGCCTTTAATTCGTCTAAGTTCTGCATATCTTCCTCCGTAAAAAATGATCATAGTAAAACAAAAATCCCATATGAGTTTCCACTCATATGGGACGTGATTTTTATTTATAAATCCGCGGTACCACCCATTTTCAGGACAAGCCTGCACTCATTGGGATTCAGTTTTTGCTCCGATGGCGAACTTCGTTCTTCGGAACCCGACCTGCTCACACCTTCCGCAGGCTCTCTGAATTTGCCGTTCTTCAAACTACTGTAACATCTTCAACGCTTCAATCGAGAATACACTATTCACCCTCAAAAGTCAAGGCTTTATTTCTCCATTACAGCCCTGTACACCTTTTCGAGTTCTGCCCTGTCCCAAAGTGCGGGAACGGGATAGAGAGGATTGCCTTCCTTGTCCGCATGGGCAGACATTTCGGGAATGTCTTCCTCTTTGATGCCCTTAAGGGTTGTGGGTATATTCATATTTGCATTCATCTGCTTGATCTTTGCGATGAATGTTTCGGCCGCTTCCTTCGTATCTGTGTTCTCTCCGACAAGTCCTACAGCCTTTGCAAGGGTCGCAAGCTTCTTATGTGCGGATGCGCCGTACATGTCAAGGACATGGGGAAGGATCACCGCATTGGCGAGACCGTGAGGTATGCCGTATTTACCCCCGAGACTGTGTGCCACAGCATGAACATATCCCACATAGCTTCTTGTGAAAGCGACTCCTCCGAGGTAGGACGCACGGAGCATATTCGCTCTTGCTTCCCTGTCTTTACCGTTCGCATAAGCTTTTTCAAGATTATCCAGTATGAGACGGACGGACTCTATTGCCGCCGCTCTCGTCTTCTTCGTTGTGGCATGTCCTATGAAGGCTTCCACGGAATGGGTCATGGCGTCCATTCCCGTGGTGGATGTGAGACTGCCCGGAAGTCCGAGAGTCACATCAGGCTCGAGGCATGCATATTCGGGGATCAGTGGGAAGGAATTGATGGCATATTTAAAATGTGTCTCGCCGTCAGTAATAACAGCGCTCACCGTTGTCTCACTGCCGGTTCCCGCAGTGGTGGGAACAGCGATGAGAAGCGGCAGCTTCTTACGCACCTTCATTATGCCCTTCATCTTCTGCAATGAGAGGTTGGGGCATGCTATCCTTGCGCCGAGTCCCTTGGCGCAGTCCATGGAGGAACCGCCTCCGAAGGCAATGATGGCTCTGCAGCCTTCCTTGAGGTAGAGCTCTCTCGCCGCTTCAACATTTGCGATGGTGGGATTTGCAACAGTATCATCAAATACGGTACAGCGTATCCCTGCTTCCTTAAGATGCTCCTCTAAGGGCGTTGTAAGCCCGAGGCCACGTATTCCCTTATCCGTTACGAGGATAACGTTGTCGATGCCGTGCTCTTTAAGGCACACGGGGATCGACTTTACACCCTCAAGGAGCTTCGGCTCCCTGTAGGGCATGAAGGGCAGAACAATGTTCATGCCGGTTTGAAAAGTTCTGCACCAGATTTTTCTGCATAAGTTCATAATTCTTCTCCTTGTGAACGTCCATTCACGTCTTCAAGATGATTATATCACATCGGAACATCTTTTCAAGAAAAATCATTCTTAAGAACCTGCGATCTCCTTGATCAAAAACTCCGTTCCCTGCAAAAGATAGGTATGCCCGCTTCCGCAATGTGGGCAGGTCCTGCCGTATCTCACGGTATCATAAGTTTTTTTGCAGTCCTCGCAAAAAGTGACTGCCTCGATGGGTTCAATGATAAGCGCCGCCTCCTTAAGGAGTTCGGTCTTTTTGATCGCCCATTTCCAGCAGTCAGTAAGATAGTCGGGTATCACCGAAGACACCGTACCGAGCTGCAATGTAACGGATTCGACGGAAGAAAGTCCGTTCTCCCTGCCGATCTCCGTTACATCGTCTATTATGTGAAACACTACTCCGAGTTCGTGCATGTGTCACTCCCGCTCTTTATTTATTCGGTCAAACGTTACTTTATTCCCACGTCTCCGTCTTCTTCGGATGAAGCCTTACTTTGACAGCCTGTTTAAGTCCGTTCGGAAGGATGTATTTGAGCTTATCCTCACTCTTCCTCATGGTGGAAGCCTCCGGACAATCTCTTTCGAGATGGATGGCATCAAATTCGCATCTCGTCGTGCAGAGTCCGCAGCCGACGCACTGGTTGGGATCCACTATGGTAGCGCCGCAGCCTAAGCATCTCGCTGTTTCTGTCTTTACCTGCTCTTCCGTAAGAGTCTGTAACGTGTCTCTAAAGGACTTTTTACTGTACCTGCCCTTACGCTTCGGCACCTGACGGGACGAATTGTCATAGCTTTCGACAAGAATATCGTTCTTGTTAAGCTCAACATAATAGTTTTGATTACGTCCTATGGTAAGGGACGAATGAGGCTGAACGAAGCGGTGGATGGAGGTTGCGCCTTCCTTGCCGGCAGCGATGGCATCGATAACGAACTTCGGGCCCGTGTAAACATCGCCGCCCACGAATATATCGGGTTCTGCCGTCTGATAAGTCTTGGCATCGGCCAGCGGGCCGTTTCCGCGTCCCAGTTCCACACGGCTTCCCTTGAGCAGGTCGCCCCAGATGATGGACTGACCGACAGCAAGAACAACATGCTTACACTCGATCCTCATGGTGTCATTCTCATCGTACTCGGGAGCAAACTTTCCGTTTTCGTCTTTTACGCGGGTGCACTTCTTGAAGACTACAGCACAAACCTTGCCGTCATCGTCAAGCTCGATCTCCTTGGGTCCCCAGCCGCCTTCAAGGATAACGCCGTCTTCCTCGGCCTCTTCTATCTCTTCGGCGCTTGCGGGCATAATATCTCTTGTCTCAAGGGAAACCTGAGTGACCTTGGGCGCACCGACACGAACGGAATCTCTCGAACAGTCGATGGCAACGTTTCCGCCGCCGATAACGACCACATCACCCTCTATGTCATATTTTTCGTCGGTATTGATCTTCTTGAGATAATCAACGGCCGTAACAACATTCTTGCCTTCTTCGCCCGGAACGCCGGTCTTTCTGCCGCCGCAGCATCCGATGGCGATATAGAATGCCTTATAACCCTGTTTTCTGAGATCGTCGAGAGTCACATCACGGCCCACTTCCACGCCGCATTTGATCTCAACGCCCATGATCTTCATGATCTCGATCTCGGCGTCGATGATATTCTTTTCCAGCTTGTAGGAAGGAATGCCGTAGGTGAGCATACCGCCGGGGCGATCGTTCTTCTCGAATATGGTGGGACGATAGCCGCGTTCCGCAAGATAATAAGCGCATGAAAGGCCCGCAGGTCCCGCACCTATGATGGCGATCTTCTCTTCGAATTCGCCCCTAACCTTGGGGATAACCTTCTTGGGTATGAAGCGCGTAGCCTCATCCATATCCTTCATTGCGATAAATTTCTTTACTTCATCGATGGCAACAGCCTCATCCACCGTGCCTCTGGTACAAGCCTCTTCACAGCGTCTGTTGCATATGTGTCCGCATACAGCGGGAAGGGGATTGTTCTTCTTGATGAGGGCAAGGGCCTCGGTATATTTACCCTGGGATGCGAGCTTAAGATAGCCCTGCACCGCTATATGCGCGGGACATGCCGTTTTGCAGGGTGCGGTACCCGACTCATGGGTCTCTATCCTGTTATTGTCTCTGTAATCCCAATCCCAGTCTTCCTTGCTCCATGGCTTGTCGGAAGGAAGCAGGTGTTTCGGATATTTGACGGGGCTGCCGTCCTTTTTGCAGAGCTTCTGTCCCAGAGACAATGCGCCCGCAGGGCACACTTCAACGCATCTTCCGCAGGCTACGCACTTTTCCTTCTCCACATGAGCGCGATAAGCAGAGGCCGACATGTTGGGAGTATTGAAAAGCTGGGAGGTTCTTAAGGCATAGCAAACGTTCACGTTACAGTTACATATCGCAAATATCTTGTCCTCTCCGTCGATATTGGTGATCTGGTGAACAAAGCCGTTCTCCTCGCCCTTCTTAAAGATCTCCAGTGCCTCTTCTTTGGTAATATATCTTCCGCCCTTATGGGTCTCGACAACGTAGTCCGCCATGTCTCCCACGGCTATGCACCAATCGTTGAAATCATCGGCGCAGCCTTCGTCGTAGGTCATGCGGGAACGACGGCAGGAGCAGGGAGATGCCGCATATTTGCCCTCGTATTTGTCAAGCCAGTAGGATATCTTTTCAAGAGAGATGGACTCGTTGCACATGTCCACTTCCTTTTGAACGGGAATGACATGCATACCGATACCCGCTCCCCCGGGGGGAACCATGGGAGTCACCTTCTCAAGTGGAAGACGTGTCATGTGTTCGAAGAACATGCCCAGCTCCGGGTGCTTGTCAATGAGCTCCAAGTTCATGTTGGAGAATTCGCCGGATCCGGGAACGAACATGGGAAGTACCCACTGTTTTTCATGCTCCGGATTCTCCCGGTTGTATTCAACGAGGCCTGTGTAGGAAATCTTATCGAGGATCTCGTTAAGCTCATCGTCCGGCAAACCCGAGCTCTTCTTAAGGTCCGCAAAGGTCTTCGGTTTTCTGATCTGTTTGAAATTATCGATGACGAATTTGGCGATGGAATCGTCATCATAGCAAAGGATCCTTACGGCCCAGTATTCGGGATCGTCTTTTGTGACCTTGTTCAGTTTTAACTTGATGGGGATCCTGTCGGTTATGAGAGCACCCAGCTTTGCGATGTTCTCTTTGATGGGTTCGCTTACGTCAACATAATCGGGTCTCAAAGGATAATTGGGATCTTTTCCTGCCATGTTTTCCTCCTTATTTCATCCATTCGTCTATCCTGCCTGCCAGATACTCGGCAAGCCTGTCCACGCCTTCTCCCGTCTTCGCACTGATGGGGATGATCTCGGCTTTTTTGTTCCTGTATTTCACGTTTTCAGTGCACCTGTCCATATCAAAATCAAAGAAGGACACGGCATCGATCTTGTTTATGATGACAAGGTCGCATATCGAGAACATGAGGGGATATTTTAAGGGCTTGTCGTCTCCCTCGGGCACCGAAAGGATCATAACGTTCATGATCGCGCCTGTGTCAAACTCCGCCGGGCATACGAGATTACCCACGTTCTCGAGGATGATGACATCGCACTTTTCGTCTCCAAGATTCCTAATACCCTGACGTGTCATATCGGCGTCAAGATGGCACATGCCGCCGGTATGGAGCTGGATCGTGTTTATTCCCGTGGCATCCAGTATCTTCTTGGCATCCACGTCGGAGTCGATGTCCGCTTCCATGACAGCGATCTTATATCTGTCCTTAAGGCGGTTTATGAGCTGTACAAGGGTTGTGGTCTTGCCGCTTCCCGGAGAGGACATGAGATTGATGAGGAATGTGCCTCTCTCCTTAAGCTCCTGCCTTAATCTTTCCGCGTCCTTGTCATTGTTCTCAAAGACGCTCCTTTTGACTTCTATTATTTTTACCTTCTCCATAAATGACCTCTATGCGGTTTCTTTATCTTTCTTAAAAAGAGCCTTCACTCTGCCGTTGGGATCCGACACAAGAAGAATTATCACCCAGATCACAAGTCCGAGGGCTACAACCGAAAGCCCAAGGAAAGCGTCGTTTACCATGTCGGCAAACTCAGGCTTAAAATAATCGACTCCGTCCTCAAAATACTCGAACAAAGCATCAACAAACCACATGATGGAAGCGGTCCAATACATGTCGCAAAGAAATCCCAGATGCATTTTTTTGTCTTTATCGTTATACCATTTGACTGTAGCAATAACAGCCGCAAAAACAGTTATAAGTAAAGTCATACGCCCCTCCTGTCACTCAACGTCTTTGGCATCTTTGGCTTCACGTTTTGCAATAGCGTCCTCAACAAGGCACATAATGCCCCAAACCGCCGTAACAAGACATGCCATGCATACTCCGACGGTAGCGATCTCATGGAGCATCTCCGCCATATCCGCAGGATCGTTCATTGCGGTGAGGAACGGGAACCAGGGAACAATCTCGCCGTGCCATACATGCTCAAATGCAAGGAGTGTCGAACCACCGAGCAGCATTCGCGAAAGTCGTCCGAGCTTTTTGCTCATGGGAATAGTCACACGATCCCCATGCTCACCCTCTTTGTGCTTCTTCTCCGAATGCTCCGCATGTTTTTTAAGAGCCGCAACAGCAGCGGCTTCAACCAAAGAAACTGTAAAACAAGCCATAAAAACCTCCCAAAAATATTTTTAGAATATTGTACCATTTTTCTGATCATTTGTCAGTATCTTCGGATAAAGAGCACAAAAAAAAGGCCGCAACTTTCTTACGGCCTCTTTTCGGTATTATTCATTACCTTTTTGCAAGTACTTCGGTTTCATATTTTTGGATCACGCTGTAGTAATCCGACGCAACGTTCTCACGCTTAAGATATTCATCCCATACGATACCGAAAGGCATGGTCTTGAGCTCTTCCTGACGCACCATGAGCTCGGTGAAGTTTCCTTCGTCCTGAAGCTTCTTGAGGGATGCGGGCTCAAGGAGAGCGTAAAGCAGTGCCTTCTGTACGGAACGTAATCCCGTTACCCACGCGCTGATACGGTTGATGGAAGCATCAAAGTAGTCGGTCGCAATGAAGACTCTGTCGGTAGCGTTTGCACGAACGATCTCCTTCATGATCTCCTTTGTCTCGTCGTCAAGAAGAACAACGTGATCGCTGTCCCATCTCATGGGACGGGTAACATGAAGAGCGATACGGTCATTAAACAAAAGCATGGAAGATATCTTATCGGAAACCATCTCTGTAGGATGATAATGTCCGTTATCCATGAGAGGTGTTATATGACGGGAATTTACATAGTTCATGCAGAACTCCGCAGAGCCTGCCGTATAAGCCTCGAGTCCGATACCGAATACCTTGGATTCAAGTGTTACGAACACCTTGTTCCTGTCGAAGGGAACGGAAAGGATCTCGTCGAGAGATTCCATGTAACGCTTGCGGGGACCGAGTCTGTCAGCGGGATAATCCTTGAAGCCGTCGGGGATCCAGATGTTCATTACGCAGGGAATGCCTGTCTCATTAGCGAAGTACTCGGAGATCTTAAGGCACTGCTTGCCGTGGTTGATCCAGAATTTTCTTACCTTCTCGTCGGGAGAAGTAAGGGTAAGTCCGTCCTTTACCATGGGATGCGAGAAGAAAGTGGGGTTAAAGTCGATACCGAGCTTTCTTTCCTTAGCATAACGTACCCATGCTGCGAAGTGCTTGGGTTCGATGACATCGCGGTCCGCATACTCACCGTTCTCAAAGATGGCATAGCATGCATGAAGGTTCAGCTTCTTCTTACCGGGTGTGAGTTCCAGCACCTTGTCGAAATCAGCCATGAGCTCTTCGGGTGTTCTTGCCTTTCCGGGATAATTACCGGTGGTCTGGATACCGCCCGAAAGGGATTCCTTGGAATCGAATCCCACAACATCGTCACCCTGCCAGCAGTGAACGGAGATGGTGATGTTCTTCAGGGTTTCAAGTGCCTTCTCGGTATCTACTCCGATAGCGGCATAAGATTTCTTTGCTTCATTATACATAGCAATCCTCCTGTAAAAGAATATTTCCCAGCGCGGTGGCTTCGGGACTGCCCAGAACCACCTTTTTGCCTGCTATATCCTGCGTAAGTTTGTTTAAATATGTATTGTTGGAGCCTCCGCCGATGATGCAGATATTATCGTAATGTTCACCGGTGATCCTCTCAAGTTCCTTTGCAGCCTCATCGTAGCAATGGGCAAGACTTATATAGATGACATGGGCGAGGGCGCCGGGAGTTTCGGGAACGGGATAACCTTTTTCCTTACACTCATTTTTGATAACGTCGATCACCGACTCGGGTGCCATATACTTTTCGGCATTCACATC
>JAEEGL012436668.1_pt1 | contig 12847 bp, 11 predicted proteins | sample 9134231 | NCBI WGS metagenome assembly JAEEGL01 (sample SAMN16246548, study PRJNA631951) | gut metagenome | biome: gut microbiome; feature: rumen; material: fiber-attached | host: Bos | place: Iran: Karaj | collected 2018-10
CCCATGGGGCTGTCTATGGATGCGTTGATTACCTCGTCCGGTGCGCCGCACTCGACGTCCTTGGGATAGAATATGCCGATGAGGTTCTCGTCAGGTATGTCGACCTTCTGAACCCCGTCCTTGCCGTATTTGATATCGATGTTCATGGAAACCTCCCTCTGTATCTTTAAGAGATTATAAAAGGGATATGTCCGCGTTCAGTCCTCGGGGTCGGGGATTGCGGCCTCTTCAGCATCATCGCGGTCATTATCGAACTTGCTTTCCTCGTCGGATGATTTCTTCTTCCTGAAGAGCTTGATCCTGTTGTACAGCGACAGCTTGGATTTGGCGCTGTTGATGCCTCCGCGTCCGATGAACTCCACCCAGAATCCGGGGGTGAATATCGCCAGGACCGCCAGGATCTCCATCCTTCCCAGGAACATCAGCATGCATGAGAACAGCTTGATCCATCCGGGCATGTTGGCGAATCCTGAGAACCAGTCGCCTGCACCCGTTCCGGTGTTGGTCACCATCGCAACTGACAGATAAACGGAATTATCGAGATCGAGGACATCGTAGATGTTCAGGACTGCCGCACCCACCGCGATCACGATGATGAATGAAAGCATCACGACCATGGCCGAGTGGACGACGTCATGGGTCACTCCCGTCTTGTTGTATCTGACGGTGTAGACGGCGTTGGGATGGACCTCCTGGCGGATCTCGTTGAAGATCGCTTTCATCGCGATGGTCACCCTCGAGATCTTCACTCCTCCCGAGGTCGATCCGGTGCAACCTCCGACGGCCATCAGGATTATGAACAGCGAGAGATCGACGAACGGCCAATGCGTGGTGTAGTTGTCAACGGTGGAGAATCCCGATGTGGTCCCTACCGAGACTATGCTGAACATAATGTCCACGAACTTGTCGCCGTCCCCGCCCGGCAAGTCCGACCATGTGCCGCTCAGGATGCACTGGGCCACGATCAGGACACTGATGATGAAGAACCAGAGCACCATGGTCTTGAACTCCTCGCTCCTGCCGTATCCGCGGATGTCCCCTTTGAAGAGGGCCCTGTAGTGCAGATAGAAGTTGGAGGCGCTGATGACCATGAATATCATAACCGCAACCTTGACGAAGATGTCGTACCCGAGCAGGCTGTCGTTGGTGTTCAGGAACCCTCCGATGGATATCGAGCTCATAGCGATGGTCACTGAATCCAGCAGCGAGATCCCCAGTAAAAGCAGGATGACCGCGAAGATCGTTGTGAGGATCACATACATCGCCATGAACTGCTTGGCCGCATTACCGAGTTTCATGGTGAGGTTTCCTCCGCCGGAACCGGACATCTCGTTCTTGAGGAGACCGCGCCCTCCGGAGACGACCATCGGGATGATGAACATGAACATCATGACGATGATGATACCTCCGATCCAGTTCGTGATCGCCCTCCACAGCAGGAGCGAATGGGGCTGGGCCTCCACGTCGACGATTATCGTCGCTCCCGTGGTCGTGAATCCGCTGATGGATTCGAAGATCGAATCGACCAGAGAGAAACCTGAGATGAGATACGGGACGGTACCGAAGACGAACAGCAGTATCCAGACCGAGAACATCATCATCAGCCCGTCAGCCGGACGCATGTTGTTGGGCAGGCGGTACTTGAAGACCATGTAGACTGAGGCGACGATACCGAAGATCATCGGCACAAGGAACGGCCAGATCGTCTCCTTGTTGTTGAATGCGATGATCGTTGAAGGGATCAGCATCACACTGGTGTAGAACAGAACTATCCCCAAGATGAGCATGACGCGGCTGTCCTTCTTCGGGATGCCCTCATACCATCTTTTGACGCTGGTCCTGGCTGATATGAACACGTTCGTGCCTCTGGCCCCCAATGGACTTATCGTAATAAACGGTTACGCCTGCGGAGACCGTTTTTCCAGTCCTCTACTGGCACTTTACATGCCCGCTGTCCGCCGCCTTCCGGACAAACAAATAATAATCCTGAGGCCGATAATTGTGGCGATGTCTTCCCTCAAGGAGATCGGAGAGCGCCAGCTCATCAGGAACATCAAGAAGGTCCTCAGGCCCGCGACAGGTGTCAGGGGAACCGATGATGACGCTGCCGTCCTGGATACGGACGGCGAGGTCGTGGTGTGCTCCGATATCGTCACGTTCGAGAGGCACAAGCCCGATGGAATGACATACGAACAGTTCGGATGGACCGCCGCAGCGGTTAACTTCAGCGATCTGGCGGCCATGGGCGCCAGACCCATCGGACTGATAATTTCCCTGGCCATGCCCGAGGACATGGAGGAATCCGACCTGTACGACATCGTCAGCGGGATCGACCAGTGCGCCGAATTCTGCAACACGAGGGTGATAGGGGGCGACACGAAACCCGGACCCGGCGTCATCACATGCACCGCATTAGGATGCATGGACGGACACAAGCCGATGATGAGAAGCGGTGCGAATCCGGGGGACATCGTAGCGATAACCGGTTCCCTGGGAGGGCCTGCGGCAGGTTTCGCCGCCATAGAGAACGGCATAGAAGCAGAGGATGCGATATTCTCGCTCATGACCCCTGTCCCGCTGGTCAGCGAAGGACAGGAGCTCTGCAGATGCGGAAAGGTGACGTCGTGCATCGACCTCTCCGACGGACTGTCGACGGCGGCCAACACCATCTGCGAACAGAGCCGCTGCGGGATGGAGATCGTCTGGGAATTCCTGCCGGTCTCACCTGATGTGGACGATGTATGCCTGGCAACGGGGAAGAAGGAAGAGGACATGGTCCTGAACTGGGGAGGGGAGTACGAACTGCTGTTCACATTCCCGAAGGAGGAGATCGAGACCCTGCAGAGGACGGGGCTGTTCTTCTCGATAATCGGCCACGTGACCAATGATGACGGCGCCTATCTTCTGAAGGACGACAACAAGAGGAGGCTGGACTATGGGAGCTATTAGTCCCGTCAGGATCGAGGCCAGATACTACAGGCGCGACGGCAATGCCTACGTCTGCGAACTCTGTCCCCACGGATGCAGGATCCCGATCGGACAGGTCGGCAGATGCGGAGCGAGACGTGCCGAAGAGGACTATCTGGTCGCATACAGCTACGGAAGGGTATCGTCGCTGTGCGTCGACCCCGTGGAGAAGAAACCGCTCTATCACTTCCACCCCAAGAGCAGGATATTCTCGGTGGGAGGGATAGGATGCAACATGTCCTGCAAGCACTGTCAGAACTATTCCATCTCGCAGTCCGAAGCAGGGAAGAAGCGCACGACCTACGAATCCCCCCAGGACCTCGTATCGATGTGCAGGAACGAGAGGATGGATTCCATCGCGTTCACATACAATGAGCCAGTCATATGGTTCGAGTACATCATGGACGTCATGAGATGCGATCCTGACCTGGAGTGTGTCCTGGTCACCAACGGCCTCATCAACGAGGAACCGATGAGGGAACTCTGCAAGATCACGGATGCCATGAACATCGACATCAAGGGATTCACCGACGATTTCTACATGAAGGTCTGCGGAGCGCATCTGGACGATGTTCTGAAGGCAGTGAAGGTCGCATTCAGCGAGGGCGTCCACCTCGAGCTCACCTACCTGCTGATCCCGGGATACAACGATTCCGAGAAGGAACTGAAGGAGTTCGCAGAGTGGGTGAAGAACGAACTGTCCGTCGAGGTACCCGTGCATTTCACCAGATTCCACCCTGACAACGGGATGGACGATGTCCCGTGGACCCCCATCGACACGATGATGAAGGCCAAGGACATCGCCGAGGAAGCAGGACTGTACTACGTCTACCTAGGGAACGTCCTGACCGAGGGCGGAAGCGACACCTACTGTCCGGAATGCGGGACGGAAGTGGTGAAGAGGACAGGTTATCTGGTCGATGTGTGCGGGCTGAGCGGGAACAGATGCATCTCCTGCAAGTCCAAACTGAATTTCATAAACTGAACGGAATGTTCAGCAGACTGCCCACGGTTATTATGAAAACGACGGCTGCCAGGATCGGCACCATGAAAGGTATTATCGGTGTCACCCAGACATCCTTGGCACCGGCGGCCTCAAGCCGGTCCAGCGCACCTTCGTCCGGTATCCCCCTGACGTTGACGATCATCTCGCCGACCGCATCCTGCTTCGGCCACACGTGGGACCTCCTCGCTTCCTCGATGCTCATCCTGTACCACGACAGCGTATACATCTGGACAGGATCTGTCCTGCGGTAGATCTTCCTTATCACCGTCCAGAACAGCCATGCGAAGGAGAACAGAGCGGCATGGAACAGGACCGCTATCGGGAACGAGAATAACACCTGGATGTTGAACGCCGGAAGCGGTATCAGCGGCATGCCCCATATCTCCGGATATGTCTGGAACATCATGCCCATCACCATCAGGCATTTCGCATCCGCCCCGCCTCTCAGGATGCCAACCGAGAACAGGATGTAGAAGATGACGAAACAGACCGGGATCACCAGCAGACGCTTCACGGCGGGATCGTCGAATGATGTCACGGCAGGATAGATGAACAGCACGGCCATGGCTGCCAGCATCAGGAACGTGACCGTCCTTGAGAATTCTACATCCAGAAGTATGAATATCAGGATCAGGAATGCTCCGGCTAGCATCATCAGCCATTCGGCCCTCATGCCGTCAGCCAACGATGCCGCAGTGAATGCTATGCCCGAAAGGCCGAGCACCCACCAATGTATGTCTGGCACTGTCCTGAATCTCCAGTCGAAATAACTGGCGGACGCCATCACCAGGATTGTGACGATCATGCCTGCCGGGACGTACCACTCCATAATTCTGTATATGTAGGCTTTTTAAAATAGTGTGGCATACGATAAGACATGTCCTGCAGGAGGGGAGCTTTCGCTGTCATCGCCGTCGCCATGTTCGCATTTTTGGCGTTCGCATCGGTCCCCTCTGACGCCACATCCTACCAATCGATGGAATGCAACGAGGTCACGTTCGTTCTGTTCTCGGACAGCATCGGCATGAGCACCGCCGAAGGATATCCGGTATCGATCCACCTCTACAACGCCAAGGCCACTGCGGTCACGGTCAGGGTCACCGACGCTAAGGACAGCGTCATCGGACTATCGATATCCCCCAGCGAATACGTCATCGAAGGGAAGGGATCGGTACAGGTGGAAGGGAAACTGGTCACCGACAGATACACCTCGATGAGCAACTACACCGTCACGTTCGTGATGCAGGTCATGGACGGTGTCGGCGAGACGCAGGAGAGCAGGCTCACGGTACCCGTAGCGGTCACATCCAACTATTCGTCGGGCGAGATGTTCAACAGGTTCTTCGGAATATTCGACAACACTCTGCCGGAACCGTTCAATACCGCCATGGTGACGGCGCTTCTCACGCTGCTCATGTGGATCGGGATATCGATCGCAGTCGGTTTCATCTCGCTGTTCATACTGAAATCGATCTTCAAGATCATCGAGAAGGATTCGGAGACCCTCGGAAGGAGCACCACCATAGGTGTGACGTTCTGCGTTCTCCTGATGGGCATCACCAACTGCGCATTCATCCTCGGGGCCAGCGAGATGGTCATTGACAACATGATGAAGATCACTGGGATACTCTACATCATGCTGGTGGCGCTGATCATCTGGGATATCTACAAGGCACTGATCACAGGAGCCCTCCAGAAACTGGAGAAGAAGGGAGTGGGAGGCATGGATACCTCTCTGATCCCGCTGTTCAAATCCATCGGCAAGATAGTGATCATCCTCGTCTGCATAGCGCTCATACTCTCCGAATTCGGAGTCAACTTCATGACACTGGTGGCAAGCGCCGGCCTGACCGGGTTGGGACTGTCGTTCGGTGTCAAACCCGCCATCAACGAACTGTTCTCGGGACTCATCGTCCTGCTCACGCGCCCGTTCAAGGTCGGCGATTACGTGACCATCGGAAGCAACAGCCGTCTTCAGGTCACGGAGATCGGCATCCTCAGGACGAGCTTCACGACAGGGTACACAGCAGAAAAAGCAACGATGCCCAACAGCAAGATCGCCAGTTCGACCATCGTCAACATCAGCCACAGGACGCTGATGTACCGCAACACCATCTCGCTCAAGGTACCTTTCGATTCCAATCTCACGCTCATCAAGAAACTTCTCAAGAGGGTCGCTTCGGACCACCCCAACGTCGTCACCGACGGATCGGTCCCCAAGCCCAATGCGGTCTTCAGCGCATGCGAGGACGGTAGCGCGATAACCGTGACACTTGCGTTCTATGTCCGCAACTTCGATGACAACGCCACCACCACAGCACAAATACGTGAAGGCATCATCAGGGCGTTCAGGGAGAGGGACATCATAATCCCGTACAACAAGATGGAGATCTCGGTATACAGAGGAGGGCAATGCGATGCGCAGTAAATTCGCAGCGATAGCGGTGATTGCAGCGCTTGCCATGCTCTGGATCCCGATGTTCGCGGAGGATTCGGATGCCTCCACCACGGTATCGGCCAACGGGGTCAACATCACCGTCTTCGACGATTCCGTCACCGTCGATGCCGGAGGAAGCGTATCATCCACGATAACGCTCACCAACTCCAACGAGAACACCGTCGCCGTACACATCTCGTGCACGAGCGACGGAGGTTCCGGCTTCTCCTCATCCGTGGATGTCCCGGAATTCGACCTTGCCGATAAATCCAAGCAGGTCAAGATGACCGTTTCGGCGGACAGGTTCTGCAGGCACGGCGACTACACCGTCACCGTTTCCATAACCGTGGTGAACTACAGCGGCGGTACCAGCTCCGAGGTTGCCACCATCCCGATCGGAGTTACAGTTACATCATCATACTCGTCGGACGGAACATTCAACAGGATCCTGGGGATATTCGAACCTCTCGGCAAACCTTTCGACACGCCGGCCGTCACCGCGATGATCACGCTCGGCATATGGGTCGCCATCGCAATAGTCTCGTTCATCCTGCTCCGCATCACCGTGAACGCCGTGTTCAGGGGGGACAAGGATTCCGCCAGGGATGTGAGCCGCAAGACCGGAACGATGCTCATCATAGCCGTGATGTTCTACGGCCTGTCCAATGCGCTCATGGTCTACGGGGCCGACGAGATCCTCATAGCCACGCTCCAGAACATAGCCTCGTTCCTGTACATACCCATCGTGGCATACATAGTCTGGAACATCTACACCAACTTCATCAAGAACCTCTTCCACAAGATGGAATCCCAGGACAAGGTCGCCGGTGCGGATTCCTCGCTGATCCCGCTGTTCAACATGCTGGGGAAGATAGTAGTCGCCATCGTCGCGGCATCGGCACTGCTCAGTACCCTCGGGTTCGACCTGGTCGCCATCATCGCCGGTGCAGGGATCGCGGGAATGGCCATATCCCTGGGTGCCCAGAACACCCTCACCGAATTCTTCAGCGGTATCAACCTCATGACCACCCGTCCGTTCAAGGTGGGCGACATGATCATGGTGAACGGCACCGACATCTACCAGGTAGAGAAGGTGGGCCTGCTGAACAGCCGCTTCAAGAACTGGATCAACATGGAATACATCATCATGCCCAACAGCAAGGTGTCGGACAGCACCATCATGAACATCACCGGGCAGACGATGGCCTACCGTATCTTCCTCTACTACACCGTATCCTACGATTCCGACGTGGATCAGACGAAACAGATCATCCTCGACACCGCATACAACCACCCGCAGGTCATCGTGGACGGATCGTACTCCAAGCCCGATGTCAGGCTCGATGCCTTCGAGGACTCCGCCATCAAGTTCAGGCTCGCGGTGTACATCACCGACTTCAGGGACTGCATCACCGTCAAGGACGAACTGAACGAGGACGTGTTCAGGAACCTGGTCAAGGCAGGAATTGAGATCCCGTACAACAAGCTCGATGTGTACATAAAGGACGAGGACGAGAATCAGCAGTGATTCTACGATTTCCGAGAAAGGATTTTACGATATTCAACCAAACGTCGAAAATATCTGCGATTTCCTATATTATATATACAACATGTACGATAATCGGAAGCATTACTGCGAAATCAGAGGGATTGCATGATTGACAAACTCGATAAACGTATCATCGACATCCTCAGGAAGGACTCCAGGTGTCCGTTCGTGGAGATCGCCGAGAAGCTCGGCGTATCCGAAGGGACCATCAGGAGCAGGGTCCGCAAGATGACCGATGAAGGTATCATCAAGGGATTTACGATCAAGACCAGTTCGAAGAACGTGAAGGCTCTGGTGGAGGTCCGCATCGACGTGAACACCGACACCGAGGAGATAGCGAAGGAACTGGCAAGATATGACGGTGTCACCGAGGTCTTCGAGGTCACCGGCGACCAGGATATCATAGCCATCGTGGATGTGGAATCATCCACCCGCCTGAACGAGATAATCGAGAAGGTCAGACATTACGACAGCATCATAAGCACACGCACACGCCTCATATTAAAGGAACACTACGGAGAGATTTGATTATGTTCGAAGGAACATCGACAGCACTCATCACACCATTCAAGAAGGACGGATCAATAGACGAGGAAGGACTCAGGAGACTTGTGGACTTCCAGGAAGAGAACGGGGTCACCACCCTGGTGCCCTGCGGATCGACAGGAGAATCTGCAACGCTCAGCCACGAGGAGCACATCCGTGTCGTGAGCATCGTCAGGGACCAGGCCAAGAAGGCGAAGGTCCTGGCAGGAGCAGGAAGCAACTGCACGTCAGAGGCGGTATACCTGAGCAAGGCCGCGGCGGACCTGGGAGTGGACGGTATCCTGTCCATCTCACCCTATTACGTCAAGCCCACGCAGGAAGGCATCTACCAGCACTACATGTCGATCGCAGAGTCGATAGACATCCCCGTGATCGTCTACAACGTTCCGGGAAGGACGGGATCCAACATCACTGCGGAAACGACGCTCAGGCTCGCACAGCTCCCGGGCATCATCGGTATCAAGGAAGCCAGCGGAAACGTCTCGCAGGTCGGCGATATACTTGCGAAGAAGCCCAAGGACTTCGAGGTCCTGTCCGGGGACGACGGACTGACGTTCCCCATGCTCGCCATGGGATGCACCGGTGTGATCTCGGTCGCAGCGAACTGCTGCCCCAACTCAATGACCCAGATGGTACAGCTGTGCCTGAAGGAGAAGTACATCGATGCGAGGGCCATCCACTTCAAGATGCTCCCGCTGTTCAGGGACCTGTTCTGCGAATCCAACCCCATACCCATCAAGTACGTGATGAAGAGACTCGGATACGGCAACGGCAAGCCCAGGCTTCCGCTGACGGAGCTCTCGCCGCAGTTCCGCCCCATACTGGACATGGACATAGCCATGCTGGGACTCATCTGAGGGTGAACTGATGATCACTGTAATGAAATTCGGCGGAACGAGCGTTGGATCCGTCGAGGCCCTGAACAGGGTAGCGAAAATAGTCGCCAATGAAGAAGGAAAAAGAGTCGTCGTGGTGTCCGCCATGTCGGGCATCACGAACTTCCTGGTGTCCGCAGTGGAGGACAGCAAGAAGGATCTGAACGAGGTCATCGATACATTCCGCGAGAAGCACCTGAACGTCGCGAAGGAACTGTTCTCAGGGGAACTGTTCGACGGTTTCATGGAGGAGTTCGAGGAGCGCTTCTCGGAATTCAAGAAGGTCATCCTGGACAAGGAGATGAGGAAGGACCCGTACTATGCGGACAACGTCTCATCGCAGGGAGAGAGGTTCTCGAGCCTTCTTCTCGCATATGTCCTCAAGTCCATGGGACTCAAATCCGTTGCGCTCACGTCAGAGATGGCGGGAGTGTACGCGACAGGGAAACCCCTGTCGGGATCGTGCGACCTCAAGAAGACCGAAGGAGGACTGAACGTCAACGTCAGGCTCCTTCTGGATGACGATATCATACCGGTCATCACCGGATTCTACGGTGTGAACGAGGACGGCAAGCCCCTCACTTTCGGAAGGGGAGGTTCCGATTACGCCGCATCGGCCATCGGTAACGCCATCAACGCGGACAACATCCAGATCTGGACAGATGTCAACGGATTCATGAGCGCAGACCCCAGACTCGTCAAGGATGCGGTCACGCTCCAGGAGATGAACTTCAGCGAAGCTGCCGAGCTGGCACACTTCGGTGCCAAGGTCCTGCACTCCAGGACGATAGAGCCCGCAAGACTGAAGCACATCCCGCTGTGGGTCAAGAACTCGTACGATCCGGACAATCACGGTACCCTCATCCACCACATCAGGGGACAGAGGAAGGAACCGCTCAGAAGCGTCGCGATGAAACTTGATCTCTCCATCATCACCATCACGGTGGGAGAGATATCATACAAACCCGTGCTTCTGGCCAAGATCCTCGAGAAGCTCGCTGAAGCGGAGATAATCATCTACGGCATCTCCACATCGCTTTCGAACATCGCACTCCTGGTCCACAACCTTGATGTCAAGAAATCATTGGCACTGCTCCACATGCTGGACAGCATAGACATAGAGAGGATCAACGTCAGGAGCAACATGACCCTGATCTGCGCCGTGGGAGACGGACTCCTCAACAGGACCGGATTCTGCGGTGACGTGTTCGGAGCCGTCAAGGCGGTCGGTGCAAGTGTCGAGATGATCTCCGAAGGAGCATCCGATGTCGCACTGAACTTCGTCGTGTCCACGGATTATGCCACCGAGGTCGTCAAGACGATCCACAACAAGTTCGTCAACGGAAGTGACTGAACATGATGAGGGATTTCGAATCCAAGGACGGCGTCATGCTCATCGGAGGGGTCTCCGCGGTGGAGATCGCCGACAGGTACGGGACACCGGTCTACGTGACCGAAGAACAGAGGGTCAGGGAGAACTACCGCAGGGTATACGACGCATTCTCCAGATACATGGATACCGAGGTCCACTACGCCTGCAAGGCCAACACCAACCTTGCGATACTTGCCATCCTCGAACAGGAAGGAAGCCACATCGATGCTGTATCGATCGGCGAGGTCCTCACATGCCTCAGGGCGGGTTTCACGCCGGACAGGATCATGTACACCGGAGTGAACGTCAGCGATGACGAGCTCAGGGCCGTGGTGAACACCGGATGCAAGATCAACGTCGATTCCGAGAGCGAACTGGAGAGGCTCACGAAGATCCTCGGCGACGATGTCAAGGGATTCCCGATCTCGTTCAGGATCACTCCCGGCGTTGCATCGGGACACGGAGCGAAGGTCATGACCGGCGGCAAGGGTGCCAAGTTCGGTATTCCCATGGACCGTGTTCTCCCCGCATATGCCAGAGCGAAAGAATTGGGATATGATGTCAAGGGTATCCACGCGCACACGGGATCCGGCGGACACGATATCGACCCTTTCCTGGATGTCGTCGAGGTGCTGATCGACCTCACCAATCAGATCAAGAAAGAACTGGATATCAACTTGGAATTCATCGATTTCGGAGGCGGCCTCGGAGTCCCTTACAAGCCCCAGGAGGAGGAATGCGACGTTGAGAATCTGGCAGCAGAGCTCACCGACATGATCCTCCAGGAAACGGACGTGAAGAAGGTCTGCCTCGAACCCGGAAGGTACCTGGTATGCGATTCCACTGTACTCCTGGCGAGATGCACCGACGTGAAGGATGCAGGCATCAAGAAGTACGTCGGAACGGATGCGGGATTCAACACGCTGATCCGCCCGGCATTCTACGATTCATATCACTATGTGGCGCTTGCCAACAAGTTCAACAAGGCCTGCACCGCCAAGTACGACGTCGTCGGACCGATATGCGAGACGGGCGATTACATCGCGCACGACAGGATCCTGCCCGATCCCAAGGAGGGCGACATCGTCGCCATCTACAACGCGGGAGCATACGGATTCTCGATGTCCAGCAACTACAATTCCAGGCCTCTCTGCAGGGAGGTGCTCGTCAACGACGGAAAGGCGGAACTGATCCGCGAGTCCGAGACCATCGAGGACCTCTGGGCACATCAGATCATACCCGAGAGGCTGCAGAAATGAGATTCTGGAAATACGAAGGGATCGGCAACGATTTCGTCGTCATCGACGGATTCTTCAGCAAGGCCGAGATCGACACCGAGCTCTGCAGGAGGATGTGCGACCGCCACTTCGGCATCGGAGCGGACGGTGTGCTGTACATCATGCCCGGCGAGAACGGCTCCAATGTGGTGATGAGGATCATCAACGCCGACGGTTCGGAAGCGGAGATGTGCGGCAACGGGATCAGATGCGTAGCGAAGCACGCATACGATTTCGGCATGGTCAACAGCACAAGATTCATCATCGGAACACTGAGAGGCAATCTGGGTGCCGAGGTGTTCAAAGGCGATGACGGAAAAGTGAAAACGGTCAAGATCGACATGGGCGCACCCATACTGGAATGCGAGAAGGTCCCTGTGGATTTTAAGGGGAAGATGATCTCCCGGCCCGTCGACGTCGACGGCATGAAGGTCAACGGTACCGCGGTATCCATGGGCAACCCCCATTTCGTGACCTTCGACGATCTCGATGACGAGACCATCGACAGGCTCGGACCCAAGCTGGAATGCCACCCGATGTTCCCCAGGAAGGCGAACATCGAGTTCGCCAGAATAAAGGACGGCAAGATCTACATCCGCGTCTACGAAAGAGGCGCGGCATGGACGCTCGCCTGCGGCACGGGAGCCTGCGCCACCACCACGGCAGCGGCACTCAACGGCCTGGTCCCTTATGATGTGCCAGTATGTGTACATCTGCCCGGAGGATGGCTGAAGATCACAATAGACAAGGACCTGAAGTTCGCCATGATGGAAGGTCCCGCGACTTACGTTTACAGCGGCGAATACGCCGAGGAATGA
>JAEEGL013600737.1_pt1 | contig 12847 bp, 10 predicted proteins | sample 9134231 | NCBI WGS metagenome assembly JAEEGL01 (sample SAMN16246548, study PRJNA631951) | gut metagenome | biome: gut microbiome; feature: rumen; material: fiber-attached | host: Bos | place: Iran: Karaj | collected 2018-10
TCAAATCCGGCTTCAACACCCCAAATCTTGGCTTCCATGTCTACCGGCTTTTCTATATTGGCATTCTCGCCTTGCGCCAATACCCACAGGTTGCGCAACTTTTCGCCATCCCATTTATAATCATAAGATCCGCAACCAGGGCAAAATTCACGTCCGGCTGCAACCTTGCCTTTTACATTGTGGGCAACACTGCGTGTTTGTTCAATTGCTGCTTCATGCAATCCAACTCCGGCAATAACTTCCGGTGTTACATCAGGACGTGGCTCCGGATCAGGATCCGGATCTGGGTCTGGATCAATACCTTTATTATACACCAAATACCAGGTCGAACCTTGGGTTTCATCCTGATAATTTAATATTGCATCCATCATATACGGATTTCCGATTACACGACTTACATGGAAGTTCTCATCAGTACTGTCGGTATCGTTCAAAGCTTCCAAGAAAGTAACAAATGCTCCGTCATATATATCAGAGTTTTTCGGATTAACTATTACATTATAATCTCCGCTGACTTCTTCGCTCAAGGTAATCATACCGGATTTGATGGTCTGATTAGTCTTATCAACATCGATATCAACCGTAATTGTCGGTTTAGATCCGCCGGTACCCGAGAACACCATGCTTTGACCGCTAATGCTGGCGTTCAAGCCCATATGCATATTTGCTTCTTCACCAATGCTTAAGTTGTTAAAGTGTTCAACATTTTGGTTAAGCACAACCTCTCCGCCACTTCCGCCGAGAATATTGATATTATAATTATTTCCGTCAATATCATCATTAAAGGTAATGACACCCTTATTCGTACCGGTTAGATTGAGGTTTGTTCCGGAACTTCCTCCGGACATATAAATAGCATTCGATTCACCGTTAACCGTATTGCCCTCAAATAATGATGTGCCGTTGTCTGCGGTAATTTGGAGATTTCGGGTTGAATATATAGCGCCGCCGCGAGAATCATCATCACCGATTACTTCGTTATAAAGGAAATTAGAGTTCAATATTTCGCCAACTTCACCGATAAATAAAGCTCCGCCACGCGCCCACGAAGTTGTTGATTCTGCTACATTACCAATAAAATTACTATCATAAATTAAGCCAATGATATTCGTATCATTGCCGTTAGAGTTGACAGCCCCTCCCTGAGCTGAGCTATTTGCCGCTACTCCTCGATTACCGATAAAATTAGCCTTTATACTATTTATAGTTCCATGATTATCAATTGCTCCACCATGCACATTTGCTGAGGATGAAATAGCAGAGTTATTAATAAAGTTACCTTCTATTTGATCAATTATTCCGCGCCCTCTATTATATATTGCTCCACCTAAACCGGAAGTAGATGTAACGACATTGTTAATAAAATTACCGCCGATATATGCCACTCTTGGTGTATCTTCATCACTCGCTGGATCGACGTATACCGGTAGTGCATAATTCCCTTCCTTAGTATTATTAACAAAATCAGAGCGCACCTCTATATCTTCGGTACCTGTATTTACAACAGACACAAAATGAGCTTCACTATCCGATATGTAATTATCAATATACAATTTATTCACGACACTCGCATTTTCAACACTGGTTGTTGTTTCCTCATAACCTGCCGGTGCTGTGTATGTATAATAAAAAGTTTGATCACCGATTTGCACGGCTGTTCCGGTAGAATCCGACCAACTGATGTTTGGATCGGTTAAGCTGTTTAATTGATCAGCCGTAATATCAAGCGCATTAGCTGATGTTGTCAAAAACGTTCCTGACATAAGAACTGTTACAATTCCAGATAGTTTCATCGTTAATATCCCCGCAATTTTTTACATATGCTGGCAAGATATCATATTTGTTATTAAAAAATATTTAATTATTTTCTGAACAGGTTGTATTGGGCATATATGTTTTGTAAAGCGGTGATGAATTGTCTGTCGTCCAATATTTGAGGTGCATTGCTCGGATAAGGCTGGTCAAGTAAACGATGCACCGGCATGGTTGAGATTTTGTTGGGCAAAAAACGACGGCAAAAAGCGTAAGCGGCAGCACCAATATTGGTAACATCATAACCGATAAATGACAGCATTTTAGCAATATCGTTTTCTTCAGCAAAGCGACTGCCATACCAAATTCCGATGTTGTTGGCTGCAAGTTCTTGCCAAGGAAAGGCTTTGCCGGGATCTGGTTTGCGTGTAGGAGCGATGTCAGAATGTCCGACAATCATATCCGGAGAAATGTGCCAGCGGTCAATGATTTCGCGGCAAAGTAATATAAGGGATTTGATTTGGCGTTTGTTGAAAGCGCTTTGTCCGAGCGAGCGATGACAAACTTCAATGCCGATTGAGCGCGAATTGATGTCATCAAGTCCGCGCCATGAACTTACGCCGGCATGCCAGGCTCGTTTGTCTTCAGAAACACATTGCCAAACAGTGCCATCAAAATCAATTACATAGTGTGAGCTTAGTTCCAGTTCGTCAAGGCGAGATATACCTTCAACCGCACGGTGCGCCATGGAGTGAATGACAAGCATTTCTATTGGATAGTTGCGCTCGTTAAAGTGTTTTAACGGAGCGGCGTTACAGACAAATGGTGGATAGTTCAATTCCAAAATCTCCGGGTTGTTTAATGAGGTTGAGGTGACAAAAGCGGCGATAGCTGAAATAGTGCTTGTCGTCGGAATAAGTGTCAATATTTGAAAGTGAAATGTTGGTAATGCCGAGCAACTCAACACGATGTTTAACGTATTGTTCTAAGTCGCATAGATATTTTCCATCACTGATCGGCTCAAAAAATTGAGCATTGTCAGGTGATTGGGCAATAAATAAATCACGCATGTCATCACGGGTTTCAAAGTTTTGTTTTTGCAGGCAGGGACCGGTGGCAACAGCAATGTCTTTGGTTTCAGCTCCATGCTCCAGCATGATTTTGACGGTGTTTTCAACAACTCCGCCTAAGGCACCGCGCCAACCGGCATGAGCGGCACCAATTATGCCATGTTTGTAGTCTGCCAAAAGAACAGGTATGCAATCGGCAGTAGTTATCCCTAAAATGATGTTGGGTTTATCGGTAACAACGCCGTCGGCTTCAATTTGGTATTGAGAGGGGTGATCAAGATAAACGGCTGTTGCGGTGTGGGCCTGACACAGGCGGACGACTCTTTGTCCGGAAAGTCCGTAATAAGCCCCGACAACATCAAGGTTGCGTTTTAGGTTGTCAGGTTTATCGGAGCCTCGATAATTAAAATTGAGGCTGTTGTAAATGCCTTTGGAAAAACCTCCGGTGCGCCCGAAAAAGGCGTGTTTTATTGTAGGGAGATTAGGAGCGTTGTATATATGTGGCATTATTTTATTACCTCAAAAATGTTTTTGGGTGTAATTGGTTTTTTCTCAGATATGGTAATGTTTGCATGCAGAATATCAGCGATCTTGTTATAATTGCTTTCGGTTGTTGCATGAACAAAAGCCAATGGAGTTTGTTGGTCAACGTAATCGCCAATTTGGCAAAAGCCGGAAAATCCAGTTGAATGATTAATTTTTTGATCAGGTCGGGTGCGTCCGCCTTTGAGCTCAATGAGAGCAAGACCGATGTTGCGAGTGTTCATTGCGGAAACATAGCCGGGTCGGAGAGCAAAAACCGGAAGTTTAAGGCGGCTATGAGGCAAATATTTTTCGGGCTTTTCAACAAAGTCTTTAGGACCTCCGAGTGATGAAACCATGCGAGCAAAAATTTCCAGAGCCAGACCAGAATCAATGTTTTTTTGTAACTGTGCTTTTGCGGTTGTTAAAGATTTGAATAATTTTGATTGAACCAAGAGTTCAGCGCATAGTGTCATTGTAATTTCATGTAAGCGCGAATCGACATTTATGTTTTTGAGATAGTCAACGGCCTCTTGCATTTCAACAGCGTTGCCAACGGTAGTCCCTAAAATCTGATTCATATCAGTCAGAACAGCTCTGGTTCCGGTGCCGAAAGCAGTAGCAACATCAACAATAGAATGAGCCAGTGCTCTGGCGTCGTTAAGGTTGTTCATAAAAGCACCGTTACCGCATTTTAGATCCATGATGAGGTAGTCAAGTCCGGCGGCAAGTTTTTTGGAAAGGATGGAAGCAGTAATCAGAGGAATTGACTCTACGGTGCCACAAACATCACGGATAGAATAGATTCTTTTGTCGGCGGGAGCAAGGTTGCCGGTTTGTCCGATAATGGCACAACCGATTTTTTTGACCGTTTTTACAAACAAATTGTTATCAGGGCAGGTTTGATAACCGGGAATTGAATCAAATTTATCAAGAGTGCCTCCGGTATGACCAAGTCCGCGTCCGGAAATCATCGGGACATAAGCTCCGCAAGAGGCCAACATGGGGGCTAACATTAGGCTTATTTTGTCACCAACCCCACCGGTTGAATGTTTGTCAACAACGGGACCGTTTAGGCTTTTCCATTTTAAAGTATCGCCGGAATCACGCATATTGCGTGTAAGAGAAATGATTTCGTCTTTGTTCATTCCGTTAAGCAAAATTGCCATGGTCATGGCTCCGATTTGGCTGTCGGCGATGGTGTTGGTGGTTATCCCTTGGATGAAAAAGCTGATTTCATCATTGGTGAGGGGAAAATGATCTCGTTTTTTACGAATGATTTCTTGCGGCAACATGGTTTAGCATCCTTTTTTGATTGTTTCGTTCAAATCATCTAAAAGCGAACTTGCTCCAATGCGAAAATAACGTTGATCTAAAGGCCATTTTGTCCCCATTATGGTTTGAGCAAGAGAAAAATATTGGCGAGCCTGTTCAAAGGTCTTTATGCCACCGCTGGCTTTGAAACCGACCTCACGCTTGCTTTCTTTTATTGTTTCAAGAATGGCGTTAGCGGCTTCGGGAGTGGCAGATATATCAATTTTTCCGGTAGAAGTTTTTAGAAATTGAATATTATATTCCAAACAAAGTCGACAAGCTTCTTGTAATTGTCTTATGTGCGGAAAAGCACCACTTTCAAGAATTATTTTGAGAGTGGAGCCACTTGTTTCTTGGGTGATGGCATCAAGATATTGGCGACAAATGTCGGTATCACCAGAAAGAAAAGCTTCATATGGAAAAACAGCGTCAATTTCATCTGCTCCTAAAGAAAGAGCTTTTACTATCTCTGCAGTCGTCATTTTAATATCAGTTTCTCCGCGTGGAAAATTGACGACGGTAGCAACTGAGATGTTGCTTTTTTTAAGAATTTTGGTGGCAAGCGGAACAAATTTTGACCAGATACAGACCGTAGCAGGGGGAACAACAGAGTTTAGAGCTTTATGGCAAAGGTTAGAAACCGTGTCATCAGTATCATCTTTGTTCAGAGATGTAAGATCAAGGTTTGAGATCAGCTGTTTGGCAAGTTCAAAATCACGCATGTTATTTTTCCTCAAAATATGATTGGAGCAGATTGGTCAGGTCTTTAATCCCTTTTGAAGCATTGGTTAAAGTTTGTTCGTGACTGAGTTTTTCGATTTGCATTCCTGCGCCAAAGTTAGTTATAACTGAAAGAGCAATTGTTTTTAGACCATAATATGCAGCAGAAATGACCTCAGGGACAGTTGACATGCCGACGGCATCGGCACCGAGAGTGCGAAATGCTCTGATTTCGGCAGGAGTTTCAAAATTTGGTCCGGTAACCATAAGATAGGTTCCCTCACATAAAGTAATGTTGAGTTTTTTTGCAATGGATCTAATCTTTTTATTCATACTTGAGTTGTAAGCATTGGTCATATCCACGAATCGCGGTCCGAGTTTGTCATCATTAGGACCAATGAGGGGATTACATCCTGAAAGGTTTATGTGATCGTAGATTAACATGATTTGACCGGGAGCAAATTTGGGATTTAGTGAGCCGGCAGCGTTAGTAAGAATGAGCTTAGTAATACCGACAGATTTTAGAGAACCAATTACATCTTTTATGACAGAGGGATGGTATCCTTCATAAAGATGAAAACGACCCTGCATGCACAAAACTTCGTGTTTGCCAATTGTGCCTATAACCATTTGTCCTTTATGACCAGTTACGGTGCTAGTCGGAAAACCTTTGATTTCAGAATATTTAATGGTTAGTGAATCTTTTAGATTATCAGCTATTGTACTAAGACCTGAACCCAAAATAATGGCAGTATCAGGTTTCTTTTTTTGCAAGAGGTGTTTGAATTGTTGGGTGTCTATCATATTTAAAATTCCTTAAAAGCCTGTGGCAATAGATCAGCAATTTGATAGTGATAAAAATTTTTTTCGGCATCGGTTAAAATGATTTCGGTATCGGCATTAGAAAATTCTTTAATCCGTTGTAAACATGTGCCGCATGGAGTTATCATTTTTTTGCCGTCAGAAACAATCAATATCTTTTTGATCTTGTGTCCGCCGTCGGCAATCATAGCAGAGATGGCTCCAGCTTCGGCACAGGTTCCGCAAGGATAAGATATGTTTTCGACATTGCAGCCGGAATAAGTCTTTTGATTGTCAGCCAAAATAGCGGCTCCAACTTTGAACTTTGAGTATGGGGCATAAGCATTTTGCATGGCGGTTTGGGCAATTTTGAAAAGTTGTTGAATATTTTTCATGTTATTACTTGACCTTAAGTATTTTATTAATCAATATGTTGTTATAATATGCTTGGATTGTATATTTAGTAAAGATATTTTTTGATTTTGTAACTAACAAAACAGGTAAAAGACATGTTAAGAAAAATTGTTCTCGGATTGTTGGCTTTAATTATAATTGCAGTAGTGGGACTGACAATCTATTTAAACATGATAGATTGGAATAAGCACAAAACTATAATTTCTCGTCAATTTTCAGAGGCTACTGGCAAAGAAGTTTCTTTTGATGGGGCTGTCAGTTTTAGTTTGTTGCCATCTCCGTATTTGGAAGCCGATGATGTGAATATGTATAATATTGATGCAGATGGGAACAAGGTTGTTTTAGCAAAAATTTCAAAGTTGATTGCTAATTTGTCAATAAATTCGCTGTTTAAAGGGCATTTTAATGTCGATAAAATGAAAATAGTTAAACCCGAGATTTATGTGGAAATGTTGGAAAGCGGGCAATTGAATTGGGAATCCAATAAACCAGAGCAAGATTTTGCAGTTACTAATATTGATACGTCTTTCAATAGTGTAATGCTTGAAGGGGCTAAGGTACATTTTATAAGCAAAAAATATGATTATCACTCCGTGATTGATAATGTTAAGGCTGAAATTGTTGCCGAAAGTATTTTCGGACCATATCGAATCGAAGGAAGTTATGTGAAGAAAAATGTGCCGGGAGGCTTTGCCTTGGATTTAGGAAAGTTCTCAGAAAGTTTTGCAACTCCGGTTAGTGCTGTGATTAGTCATCCGCAGTCTAAAAGTTATGCAAGATTTGAGGGAACGTTATTGCTGAGGAATGATGCGGTTAATGGTAATGTTACAATTGAATCAGAGAATCCGATTAACTTTTTGAACTCAACATTTAAAAACGTAAAATTGTCGGAAGATTATGAACATCCTTTGGCGATGTCTTTGGCGGTTAAGAGCGATAAGAACCAAGTGGAATTGTCAAATGTTGTGATTAAGTATGATAACAGTGCCGGTGCCGGAAATATTTTGATTCCGAGAGTTAAAAAGAGAATTGACGGAGAAAATGAAGAAAGGCGTAAAATCAATGTGGCTTTCAGCATGACGGAGCTAAATGCAGATATTATATTGAAGGCAATTGAGAATTTTTGGAAAAAGTATGACGGAAAAGATTATGTTCCGGATAGTAATTTTGATGTTATTGCTGATTTGAAAGCGGTTAAAACACATTACAAAGACCAAGATATCAGAGATTTGGATATTAGTGTTGATTTTGTTAATAATGTGTGGACTTTACAACAATTGTCGATGCAATTACCATTTGATGGTATTGTAAAAGCTAAGGGAGAGCTGTTCGGTAACGAAAAAGTTATGACTTATAACTTTGATGTTGATGCGGCCGTTACTGAATTTGCAAAAACCATGCAATGGTTAGGGTATGATTTAAAGCCGATTTCGAATCTGTTGTATAAGCAAGCATCGGCAAAATTTACAATTGCGGGAAATCAGCAAACAATTAAAGTTTCTCCTGTTGTGTTTAATATTGATAAGACAGGAATAACCGGAAAATTAGGTTTGGTGCGTGGAACAAAAAATAAGTATTTTGTTATTGCTGAAGCGGATAGAATTAATTTTGATAATTATGTCGCTAGTTTGCCGAAGGAAATTGCAGATAAAAGTTGGAGCGAGCAAATTAAATATCGTTTTAAGCAACTTGGCAGTATGAAAGATAAAGATGTGCAGTTTAGGCTGACCTTGAATTCGGGAATTTGGGGACAAGTCCCATTTGAGAAAGCTTATGCCGAAGGTGAGTTGAAAGACGGGGTTTTAAGCTTAAAAGAATTTGAAATCGGGGATTTGGCTTCTGCTCAAGTGGCTCTTAAGGGAGATGTAAGCGGTTTTGGTTTTGAACCGACTGCTAATCAGTTGAAATACGGCATTGAAGTCAAAAATACAACAGCATTTGCTGAGAGAATGAAATTTGATTTGCCAAAAGTAAATTTGAAAAACCTATCACAACTGACATCAAAAGGTATTGTCAGCGGTGATTTTAATCGGGCAAAAATTAAATCTGTTTCGAAACTCGGTGATATTGACGGTAAGTATGATGGCGAAGTTGCACGTGGTGAAAACGGTTATTTGTGGAGCGGAAAACTTGAACTTCGCAGTAATGACTTTGTGAGAATGTTAAATAATTTTGCAGTAGAATATCATCCGAATTATCCTTTAGGATTATTCAAATTTGCGGCAGATATTAATGGTAATGAAAAGCGGCTATCATTAAAAAATGTGGATGCCGGTATCGGTGGTAATAATTTTAAGGGTGATCTTGCATATTCTAAATTAGGCGGACAGAGGATTATTAATGCTGATGTAAATGCAAACAGTTTTGAGTTTGATAGATTTTTCTATAATAAAAATATGGAAAGCGGAGATGGAACTTTTCATCCGATGACGGATAAAGTTCCGTTTTTGGGTAAACCGATATTGAGTAAGGCCAAAATAGATTATGATTGGTTGAATAATTGGACCGTGGATACAAGAGTTAAATCTGACAGCGTATCTTTTGACGGTATGACGTTAAAAAATGTATCATGCGGACTGAAACTTGCTGATAACGTGCTTAATGTTTCTCAATTTTCGGCAGAAGATGGAAATGGAAATGTTAAAGGTGAGTTTATGCTTAATGTTCCGGAAAACAAAAAATTGAGCGGAAAATTGAGCTTGTCAAATATAGAACTCAATAAGGATAGATGGCATGGTTTGAGTTATGGTTTGTCGCGTGGTATTATGAATTCGGATCTTGAATTTAATACTTGGGCATCATCATTTGACGAGATTTTATCGCAGTTTAGCGGTAAAGGGACTTTTAATATTGTTAAGCCGGTAGTCAAAGGCTGGGATATGGGAGTTATCGAGCTGGATCTTGAAGGCAGAGCTTCAATTGATGGAATGAAGGTTATGTTGCAGGAAAATTTGAGCCGGGGAGAAACTGCATTTGACAGTTTTGAAGGTAGTTTTGTCGTTGATAACGGAAACTTTAATATAGATAATGCTTTGTTTGATTCCGGTGATGTAAGTGTTGAGATGACAGCAAAAGGAAGCTTGAATGACTGGACACAGAATGCATCGTTCTTAGTTTCATTTAAGCATGATCCTTCGCTTGTCGGCTTGAGATTTAGTTTGGACGGGACAATACACGCTCCATCATTGGATGTTGATATCAGCAAGCTTAGTGATGTTTATGCTCAAAGAGAAAAGCAGATGATTGAAGAGGCTAGAGCAATAGAAAATGCCAAGGTTGAAAAATATCGTGCTTTGATGGGGTTGCAGCAAGAGTTTGTTGAAAGATCTAGAATTTATTTATATGAAAAAATCATGCCGGAGTTTAAGGAATTTAGCGAAAAGGCTGAAGATGAAGAGATGAAAGAGGCATATAGTAAATTGAATGAGAGGATTAAAACAATTAATTCTGAAATCAGAGATATTGTTGCTCAAAAAAATATGCCGGTTGTTACTGATGATGTAATTGCAAAGTTGCAAAAGCAGAACGAGTCAATTGAAGACAGGCTCAAAGTTATTGAGGCAGATGTAAAAGAAGTGCATTTGCACGATGTTAATAAGCGAATTAACAGCTATTATAATAAGGTGATTGAGCGCAACAAAGAGCTGACAGCTTTGGTATCCGATTTTACGGAGGCCAACACCAGTTTTAATAACAGGTTGACGGAGATTAATACTCAATATGTCATAGATAAGGATACAAAAGCGCGAAGTATAAAGCAAAAGCTCGAAAGGCTTATGTTTGAAGTAGAGAAAAATTATGGTCAAGTCAGACGTGATAGTGTTGCTGCGCAAAATGTTGAAGATGTTGCTTTATTAGAAAATTATGCTTCAAGTTTCAGCAAGGCATATGAACTCATTGATAATGATATAGATGAGATGAAAGATGCGATTGACGAATATAAAAGACATGTTGATGATGCAATCAGTACAGAAGAAGAAGCATATAATAAAAAGATAAAGGAAGAAGCTATAAAACGAAAAATTACTGAAAACACCGGTAAAATTGCAACTGCCGGAGGAAAAACGGTTACATTTGAGCCTGATCTTGAAGATATTGAGCGTATGGAAGAGCTGATAAAAAAAGAAGGACGGAAGGTTCTTGATTTTAGTGATAGTAAGTAAATATGTGGGATAATGGTAAATTAAGCTGTTAAAACTTTTTTTATTTGTTATGCTACTACTCATAAACTAATTAAATGTTTGTGAGGGAGATTTTGATGTATAAAAAGCCTGAAGTTTGTATTCTTCCCGTGGCAGGTTTATCGACACGTAATTTGCCGACAACCAAGGTATTGCATAAGGGATTTTTAACGCTGAACAGTATTCCAATAATTCAATATGCTGTTGATGCTTGTGCTGAAATAGGCATTAAAGAGATTGTTTTTATTTATAGTGATCAGTCATGTAAACATTTGTTTGAGGCTTATTATAAGCCATATCCGTGGCTTGAAAATCATTTGCGTGAAAAGAAAAAATACGATTTGCTCAAATTGATTGAGGATATTATTCCGGAAGGAATGAAGTTTAGTTTCGCCGAGCAAAAAGAGCCTAAGGGCAACGGACATGCGGTGTTGATGGCTAAAGATATTGTCGGGGATCGTGATTTTGTGGTTATGTGGCCTGATGATGTTTATATTAAAACTCGTAATGATGCCGGAATTTTGCGTCAACTTCTTGATGTGTATGAAAAAGAAGGTGGAATGGTGGAAAATATTATGGAGTTTCCGAGAGAGCAAATGGTACGGTACGGAGCACTGGTCGGAACGGTTAGAGAAGGCCGTATTGTCAGAGCAAAAGGCAAAATTGAAAAGCCAGCACTTGAAGATGTTCCTTCAAATTATGCTAGTATGGGACCGTATATTTTGCCAAATGAAATTATGGATGTTTTACCGGAAGTAAAGAAAGGTACAAATGGCGAAATTAATTTGGCTGATGCCATGGGGCTCGCTGCACAAAGAGGTATGAAGCTAACCGGCGTTTTGTGCGATGCCATGCGGTTGGATTGTGGAACAAATGCAGAATTGGCAAAAGCCAATCTGAAATTGTCGTTGATGAAAAATCCTGATTTGCGGGCATATTGCCGAGAAATTTTGGAAACAATGGAAGTATAAAGAAAACGGCGTCCTTGAATGGGACGCCGTTTGTTAACTAAAAAGTGCTTGAAAAAAAATAAATATGGGTATAGAAGGGTGTTGTTCGTCAGGCACCCCTGGAGGTCTGTCGGACTGAATTGAATTAATTTTTTAAGGAATAATCAAATGGTAGATATTACATTTAATGCTGAAAAGCGCGAAAAAGCAGGTAAGGGGGCAGCTAGAGCATGTCGTCGTGAGGGACGTGTTCCTGCCGTTATTTATGGCAACAAGCAGGAGCCGGTTATGATTAGCCTGCATCCGGTTGAGCTTGAAAAAGCTTTGGATATGGTTGGTTTTTATGATGCCGATATTGAAGTTGTCGTTGAGGGCAAAAAGATTAAGGTTACTTGCCAAGATGTACAATTCCATCCGGTTTCTGACATGCCAATTCACGTTGACTTTCTTAGAAAATAATCTGTAGAAATGTTTCGGAGCGTTGAAAACCGGGCGATGGTTATTGTTGCTTTGGTGGAGCGCTCCGAAAAATTTTTAAACGGTGCAATAAAATGTTTTTGATTGTCGGTTTAGGTAATCCCGGGGCTGAATATGTCGCCACCCGTCATAACGTCGGTTTTATGACAGTTGATGCTATTGCCGAAAAATATGGGTTTGGTCCGTGGCGTGATAAATTTGACGGATTGATTGCCGAGGGGCGTATCGGCGATGAAAAAGTCTATTTGTTAAAACCTCAGACTTTCATGAATTTGTCCGGAAACTCGGTAGTGAAGGCGGCAATGTTTTATAAAATATTACCTGATCATATTGTAGTCATACATGATGATATGGATTTGGGGATTGATAAGATAAAAGCCAAAACCGGCGGCGGATCGGGCGGACATAACGGAATTAAGAGTATAGATTCACACATAACAAACGCCTATCATCGTGTGCGAATCGGTGTCGGACATCCAAGTGGCAATGACGGTGATGTTGTCAACCATGTGTTGTCACGATTTTCAAAAATTGAAGCGGAGAGTCTCGGCAAAAATATAGAAATTGTTGCAGATAATATTGAAATTTTATTGAAAGACGGAGTGCCGGCATTCAGCAATAAAATCGGAATGTTAAAGGCATAAAA
>JAEEGL014336393.1_pt1 | contig 12847 bp, 9 predicted proteins | sample 9134231 | NCBI WGS metagenome assembly JAEEGL01 (sample SAMN16246548, study PRJNA631951) | gut metagenome | biome: gut microbiome; feature: rumen; material: fiber-attached | host: Bos | place: Iran: Karaj | collected 2018-10
GTGTCTGGGATGATTATCGAATTCAACGCCAGACAACCCTGGAATGATTCGTCGCCCAATGAAGTGACGTTTCCGGGGATGGTGATGGAAGCCAGTGAGATGCAGCCCAGGAATGCATGCGGAGCTATCGCCGTCACGGAACCGGGTATCGTGTATGATTCCAATGCAGTGCATCTCCTGAACGTGCTGTCAGGTATCGACGTTATCGTGTTCGGAAGAGTGGAAGCCGTGAGTCCTGAACATCCTTCGAACATGCTCGTGCCGAAGGAGGTCACCGAATTCGGAATGGCGATTGTTTGCAATGAAGTACAGTTTTTGAATGCTGCATTGCCCAATGAAGACAATGTATTCGAAAGCGTAACAGATGTCAGATTTGTGCAGCCCAGGAAAACTTCCGATCCCAATGTCGTAACGGTGTTGGGCAGGGATACCGACTGCAGAGACGTACAGTTCTTGAAAGCCTGATTACCGATCGACTGCAGATTGCTGGAGAAGGTGACCGAGGACAGGCTGGAACAGCCAATGAATGCATCGGTGCCTATCGATGTCACGGAATCGGGGATTACTATCGACTCGAGCGAAATACAATCCTGGAACAGATCGGCACTGATCTGAGTAAGAGAACTGGGAAGTGTGGCGGATGTGAGACTGGAACATCCGAGGAATGCATCAGCACCGATTGTAGTCACGGAATTGGGGATGACGATGGATTGCAGGCCGCTGCACTCCTGGAATGCGTCCCCTTCTATCACCTCGAGCGAATTCGGCAGCTGTATGGATGTCAGGGATGTACATCCGAGGAATGCGTCCCCTTTGATCTGGGTCAAGGTACTTGGCAAAGAGACGGATGTGATGGTCGTACAGCTGTCGAAAGCATTTCCTCCGACCGTGGTGATTCCTTCAGAGATTATCACCGTGGTTATCCCGTAGCTGGTCCAGTTAGAAGAAAGGAAAGCACTTCCCATCGCCCCGGAACCGGTGAACGTCATGGTCTTGGATACCGGATCGAATGTCCAATTAACGTTGGAACCGAATGTACCGCTGGTGGCAGGATCCGCTTCGGAATCATCAGAGAACGATGGTATGCAGCAGAATGCGAGGACTGAGATTACAGCTAACAGCACAGCAGCGGTCAATAACGGGGCAGCAATGCGGCCGCCATGGCCCTTTTCAACCGGACGACGGGACATGATTTGTAAAACGATGTTTAGCGATAAATAATGAGAGGTCTGGCAACGGGTCGGAAGACAAGAATTTCGCGCAAAGCGGACGAACGAAGCGCCGGAGGAACAGGTTATTAAGAAAAGAACACGATTCCGAATCGTGAAACTGAGAACCATAGCCGTCTACGGTCTTTTCAACAGCTACGACCACATCATCGAACTGTCAGATGAGGGTCTCACATACATCCATTCGCCCAACGGTGTCGGGAAGAGCACCACGCTGAAGATGGTCTACGACCTCTTCAAGGGAGATGAGGAGGAACTCTCATCCATGGTCTTCGACAAGATGATCGTCGGGTTCGATGATGATGCGAGCATCATCGTGAGCAACAAGAACGGAAAGATCTCCGCGATCGTCCAGAAGAACGAGGTTGACCTGAATGTCACGCTGGATGAGATCAAGGACATGTTCGACGTGATCTACCTCTCGCCTGAGAGGAACACCGTGAAGAAGATGGACGGCCATCTTGTTCCGGCGCTCGAATTATACGCAGCGGAGTTCAACGACCGCCTGGTCTACGCTCAGAACCATACCAAGCTGGAACCTCCCAAGGAACAGAAGAGGAAGGAACTCGATGACGGGGAGTTCGTCTTCTGGTGCAAGGACCTCAAGGCGAAACTGGATTTCATCGAGGATGCGGGATTCAAGGCCGAGATACCTTCCGGATACAGGTTCCCGCCCACGAGATACGAATACAGCGAGAACAGGAAGGGATACGAGGACCTCGCATACTCCATCTCCGACTGGGTCGACAGGAACTACACGTTAGCGGAATCCACCATCGTGTTCCTGGACGTGGTGAACAGGCTGTTCACCAACAAGGAGGTGTACCTGAACGAGAGGAATCAGCTCAGCGTCAGGCTCCTCGACGGCAACGGCATACCGATCAACAGACTGTCGGCGGGAGAGAAGCAGGTGATGATCATATTCTACCGCCTGCTGTTCCACACCAAACCGGGTTCGATGGCCATCGTCGATGAACCGGAGATATCGCTGCACGTGTCATGGCAGATGAAGGTCGGTTCGCTGTTCCTGGACATCAGCAGGACCAGATCCATACAGCTTCTCGTGGCGACCCATTCGCCGCAGATCATCCACGACAGATGGGACCTTGCTAAGGAACTGAGGGCGGAACGTGCGTGAATATATCGACGGCAGGGATGTGGCCAATACGGTCATGATGCTGGCGACGGCATTCAAAGGAACGATTGCTGTAGTGGAGGGTGTCACCGACAGGAGGCTCTACACCAAGTTCTTCGATAACGACAGGGTGGAGACCATCATCGCCCATTCCAAGGCGAACGTGCGCAATTCGGTCAGAACGTTATACAACGACAGGAAGTTCGGTTCGGTCATCGGAATAATGGATGCAGACCTGGATTATCTCAACGGAAGACCTAGGAGCGCCCCTCTCTTCCTTACCGACACCAGGGATTCCGAGGCTATGATGCTCAAGAGCGAATCGTTCTACGATATCCTCCACGAATATGCGGACGAGGACAGACTGAACGCATTCGAGGACAAGTACGGAGATGTCAGGGAAGCGGTCCTGAACGGCGCATATCCCGTCGGACTCCTGATGTACATATCGGACAGGAACGGACTCGGCCTTTCATTCAAGGATCTGAATTTCGAGGCGTTCATCGACAAGAAATCACTGAAATGCGACTGGAGGAAGATGATAGACGAGATAATGAGAAGGTCGCATACGGCACGTCTGGTCAGTCCGAAGGCGATCATACAGCTGATGGCCGCGGAACCCGAGCATGATGTCTGGGATGTCTGCAGGGGACACGACCTCATGGACGTCATGGCCATCGGCCTGAAATATTCGTTCGGCGGCAGCAACAGCCGCTACATGACCGATTCCCAGCTGTCGGGAGGATTCAGGCTCGCTTACGACCGCGACGACCTGGAGGCCACGGAACTGTACTTCAGTACCTCCGACTGGTGCAAACGGAAGAAGCTGGCACTGTGGGCGCCTAGATCTTGAATTCCTCTTTCGTGACGCCCTGCGCGGTCTCCATGAGCTTCTGGACCTTCCTCTCGCTCTCCTCGAGGAACTTCCTGCATCTCTCGCGGAGCACAATGGCATCCTCGTAGATCTTCAGGCTCTCATCCAGATCCAGATTTCCCGCTTCGAGCTTCTTCACGAGTGCTTCAAGCTCTGCAAGGTTCTCTTCAAATGTGTTCTCCTTGTCGCTCATTCAATTTCAACTCCTTTATCTTGGCGAGGGCCGAACCGTCCCTCATTGCTATCGTGACATCCGTTCCGGGGAACAGATCCTTCACCGAGGTGACCACGTTGCCCTGTGAGTCCCTCACGAAACTGTATCCCCTGGCAAGGACATTGACAGGGTTCAGGCTCTCCATCGACATCGTGATTGCCGTGAGATCGCTGTCCTTCCTCTCGATCATGACCCTCATCGCCCTGACCATCCTGGAGGTGAGGTCGTCGAGGTTCATGGAATTCTGATTGACCCTCTCGCAGAGCCTCTTCGGGTCCAGTTTCATATCGTATGTGTTGAACTGGCCGCGGAGGGTCATGAGTTTCCTCTCCATCAGCGAATCCATCCTGTCGGAGGCACTCCTGAACCTGCTCTGGTATACATCCACGGCCGCCCTGGCGTTCCTGGGTGCCAGCCTGTGGTCCAGGACATCGAATCTTGCCCTCATCCTTTCGGACACGGCGGTAAGGGCCTTGTCCATGCGTATCCACATGGTCCTGATTGCACGTCCCTCCTCTATCCTGTCAGGGGTTGCCAGCATAGCTGCCGCCGTGGGTGTCTCTGCATACTTGTCCGCTGCACGGTCGCTCAGGGACTTGTTGGTCGCATGACCTACGGCGGAGATCACCGGCACGCTGCATTCGACGATCGCCCTCACGACGGATTCGTCGTTGAATGCGGAGAGATCATCGTTGGAACCTCCGCCCCTGCCGACGATCATCACATCGATGTCCTGCTGTTCCAGCAGTTTGATCGCATTCACGATGCTCTTGGGAGCATCCTCTCCCTGAACGGTGGCAGGTGAAAGGAGGATGTCCACGGGATATCTCCTGGCAGTGGTGTCGATTATGTCCTTGATGACTGCACCTTTCGGCGATGTCACCACTCCGATGACCTTGGGATATCTTGGGATCGGTCTCTTCCTTTCCTCGTCGAACAATCCTTCCGCCAATAGCTGTGCCGTGAGCTTCTCCAGGGCGATCTGCTGCTCCCCTTTCCCGGCCAATGCCATGGATTCGATGTTGAAGTTGAGCTGTCCGCCCTTCTGATAATAAGATGAACTCCCGAAGACGACGACCTTCATCCCCTTCTCGAACTTGAACGGGATGCGCATGGCGGCACCTTTGAACAGGGTGCAGTTTATCGATGAATTGGCATCCTTCAGGCCCAGATAGAAATGACCGCTGGCCGACTGCGAGATCTGGGATATCTCCCCTTCGATGGCGACATCCCTGATGTTATCGGAACTGGTGACTATCGCAGAAACGCGCTGATTGAACTCAGTGACCGAAAGTGCACCATCCATGGTTCTCAATCATTGTCATTCTAAAACTAGTTTGCTATAGCCCCCCATCTCTGCGACAACAAGTCACGGATTGCTGTCCGTGCATATTCAGTTCGGTAGAACGTCAATCTTTTTTAGCAGTGAGATTATCAGCAGCTCATGGAAGACAGGGAATTCCTTGCCAGGATGTCGCCGGACACGCACATGTACCTTGACAGGATCAAGGATCTCTACAGCGCACCCTTCGCAAGACAACTGGGTCTTGAGATAGAGAGCATCTCAAAAGAAGAAGTATCCCTTTACGTGGAAATAGTTCCCGAGCACATCAACAGCAGGGGGTTCGTCCACGGTGCGGTCATCTACGGCCTTACCGACCACACCCTGGCGTTCCACGCCAACATGGATGAGGAGGCCGTCGGGCAGAACTGCAACATAATCTACCACAGGCCTCTCCAGGAAGGCAGACTCGTCTCGAAATCCAGAGTTATCAACATCTCCAGGAGCCTGAAGACCTACGAGATCGACACCTACTCCAACGGCAAGCTCATTTCGTCATCCGTATGCACCGCATTCAGGCTGGGTGGTAGGCAATGAGCGACAGGAGATGCCCCTACTGCGGGGAGAAGGTCCCGTCATTCAGTCTCAACTGTCCGAAGTGCTACAAAACCCTCCCGAGGGAGGATGAATTCAGGATACAGGACGACATCAGGACCGGTTCCATCCCGGATGACAGGGCGCCTTCCGTGCGCACTTTCGACAGGAAGATAGTGCTGTTCCTTGCCCTCATCCCTGCCGCCCTCGGGCTCATGGGCATGGCCCAGATGTACGAGAGGGAGTTCAAGAAGGGTCTCATATTCCTCATCGGCGGACTGATACCTTTCATACCGATGATCCTGATAATCGCCAACATCGGATCCTTCGGAGGCGGGACGATATTCGCCGCCATCGGACTGGTGTTCTTCATAATCATATTCATCATCGGCTACATCATCCAGGCCTTCGATGCACTGATCAGATCGATAATCCCGATCTACTAGTAGTATCCCCTGTCGCGTAGATGGAAGAGGATCATCGCGGTCTCTTTGGCATAGTCCAGCGCATCCCTCTTCCTATCTGACAATCCCAGCGGATCATCCAGATACTTACGGTACGCCCTGTCTATGAACATGTTCTCCTTCGACGTGTCCATCCCCCTGACGGTGGACGGCAGTCTGAATGATACTGACGGAAGGATGGAGGTCTCCAGCGTAAGGTCCCACGGTTCGAACGAGAGATACCTCCCGAAGGTGTTGGATATCTCGAATGATGTCGAATCCCTGCCTCTGAGCCTGTCCTTTACAGCCTGAACTGCATCCCGTAACGGGGTGCCGTTCCTGATATCGTCTTCGGACACGGAATCGCCGACGTACTCCCTCTGTGCCTGTGTCCAGGAATCGATGTCCGACCTGACGGTGATGAGCATCTCTCCGCTGATCATGCGGGTCTCGGTATCCGCATCCACAGCACCGATCTGGACGATGCGGTCGTATGGGAAACCCCTGTTCCCGTCTGTTATCACCTGGACTACGGATATCCTGCTCACGGTACTGGTATCACCGATGTCGTTTATCAACTCTGAGGTTAAATAACATTTATAACGATAATAACACACGAGGCCATTTATACAGCCGAAACATCCCTCTGTCGTTAGAAATAAAATGATGATTTCACATGATGGAAGAGGAGGGATAAGATGAAGGCTGCGAAGAGTATCGATGAACTTTACGAAGAGGTCAGGGATTTCGACCTCGTGCTGTGCAACGATGCACCTCTGGCACTGGGACTCAACAACAGGCTTGACAAGCCCCGTGTAGGTGTATTCGCCATAACGCCGAGACAGCTCGCCGGCGATCTTGGCATGGACATCCTGGGCGAACCCCTGATGTCCGACATACAGGTGGTACGAAAGGTCTCCGAGTACACCGGTTACCCGATGAGGTTCGTGCACGGGGAGATCGAGAACATCAAGACCATCCGCAGATACAACCACGATGTCAGGAGATACCTGCACAGCGAGAAATCAGGCTACATCTTCGACGAATTCATCCGCCTGCCGACACTGGAGAAGGCCATGGATGCCTTCGACGGCTCCACGGATCCCTACTACAACGGGATGAATATAGCTGTCATAGGGGAGGATCTGTTCGACAGTCTCGACAAGAATTTCATCCCCAACGGCCGCGGATACACATCGATAGATCTCTTCAAGGGCCGCGGCAATGATTACAGCATCCCGGAATTCAGGGAACTGGCCAACGACCATCAGATCGCCGAGAATGCGGTGGAGATGATCGGGGACAGGGACCCCAGGGATTTCGCCATCGTCCTCGATGTCAACGGGAAGATCGTCGATGCCGTGCGTTCCGAACTCTACAGGAGGGACATCCCGTTCATCAACTCCCTCAGCATCAGGGACCTGAACAACATCAGGGACTACATCGAATTCATCAACAGGTCCCTCAACTTCAGCGTCACCAAGGTCTCTCAGATCAGGGAACTGATCCATACATACGGCGGATACATCTCGCCCAAACTCGACGAATATCTCATAGAGAACTATCCAGAGATCGTCGACAACCGCGAAGCACTGGAACTTCTCGGCATAATGAAGGACATCCACGAACTCACATACGGGGAGGTATGCGAGAGGATCACCGGAAAGGGGAGCGCTCAGGTCAAACTCATGCTGAGCCAGCTGGAACTTACCGACAGGAAGGTCAACGCCGCCGATACCGCCGACATGGTATACTCGGTGAACAACTTCGAACTGAAGCACAACGAACAGATACCGAAGGATGAGAAGGAAGGCGTTCTGATCGTCGACTGCAAGAACTCCGTCTACATCGACCGTCCCGTGGTCATATTCCTCGGCATGGGGCAGGAGTGGGAGAAGGACCTCAGCGAACTGAATCTCGTCGACGTCCGCATGAAACCCGATCAGGTGGATGCAAACGTAATGAAATTCCAGATCCTGCTGCAGCAGGGCACCTCCAGGACATACATCTGCAACTCGATCAAGGACGGCAAGGATGCCAAACCCTGCATCTACTTCCAGAAGGCGGATTATGACGAGAAAGTGTACAAGAAATTCTCCGACATATCCGAATGCATCCCCGGCCCGTGGTACAGGTTCACCGAGAAAGAGAAAGTGAGCGTAGGGGGTGAATCGTTCTCGGAGGGGAAGAAGGACTTCGAGTTCTCCAGCTCATCCTTCAACAGCTTCTACAACTGCCCCAGGAAATACATGTTCGGATGCGTCACCAGATCGCCTGAGAAGGAATACACCCTGCTGGGAACCTACATCCACGAGTATGCGGAATTCAAGATGTGCTTCCCCGAAAAGGTGAAGGAACTCGGACAGGAATTCTTCATCAGGTTCATAGCCGAGAGATGCACACCGCTGTTCTCGGTCGACCTCCGCGGCGTGAAGGAATCCAAGATAAGGGCCGCGATCAAAGAGATGGACGAACTCATCGATTCCCACGGATTCACCGAAGGGATCAGGATCGTGCCCAAGGAGAGGAAATTCAGGGAGAACGAGTTCTTCCTGCTCACAGACAGCGCGGGACTCGGTTCGGATACGAACGAGGTCACCAAATCATCGCTGGACAGGCATATGAACGGTACTCTTGATTTCATCAAGGACAATGACATCTACGATTTCAAGACCGGCAGGCCCAAGAGCGCGGAGAAGATCATCGAACTCCTCGATCCCAAAAAGAAAAGCGATTACGGCAACGATTTCCAGTGCCTGTTCTACCTTTCCCTTCTCGAGGATGAGGGGGCTGAGGATCCGACATTCACCTTCGTCTCCACCGCCGCCAACGAACTGAACGAGGCGACAGGGCAGCCCAGGGACCCGGAAGCGATATTCGTCCACATCATGCTCGTGAAGGACAAGATGGATTACCTGCGCAGGTTCGGCGTCAACGATAAGGAATTCGATTACAAGATGTACAACATCATAAGATCCAGATGGGACGAGTACATCTCGATCCTCGAAGAGATCGGCCTGGATGCGGCACTGTCCAACCCAGAGGCCGCAGCGGCAGTCATCACCAAAAGGATGGATATCCCCAAGGAGAGCAAGAATGTCCTTGCCTCGATCGACGTCAGACTCCGCAAAGTGGTTGAATCGAAATACAACTTCCAGGGCAACAACGTTTTCGTAACACGTGAGGCACTAGAGGAATTCAGAGCACTCATAAAGGAATCTTACGAGAAGGTCCTGATGATGGACAAGGAGGGTTTCCCTGCGAAACCCCGCATCAAATGTCAGAAATGCGAATACAGGGACATGTGCACCTTCGAACCCGTGGGGGGTGAGATCGATGAGTGAACTCAACGAGAAACAGAGGAAACTCTGTGACACCATCGACGGATTCGTCGTCGTGGACGCAGGTCCCGGAACGGGAAAGACCCACACCATCGTCCAGAGATACGTGAACATCCTGAACACCTACGTGGATCCGATGAAGGTCCTCATGCTCACATTCACCAGGAATGCGGCATCGGAAATGGAAACGAGGATATCCGGCAGGATATCGGAGATGATCGCAAAGGACCCTGAGAACGATTACATGAAGAATGCCCTCAACAACCTGAGGGTCAGCACCATCGACTCGTTCTGTCTGGATGTTGTACTGAATTCCCCCGAGGTCGTGAAGGAGTTCTTCGATCCCGATGACGACGGCCTCATGCTGTCCAGGAGCGCGGTCCTCGTCGAGAACGAGACGCTGAACAAACAGTATTTCGCGGAGTTCTACTCCCGTTTCATCAGGGACCACGGCAGGGATTACGTTGTCGACGGCGTGGACTACGCAGCGGTGATCGGCGAGAACCACATGGACATCTACGCCATCATCAACAAGCTGATGTCCCGCGGCATCATCCCGAAGAAGAGATCCTGGCTCGGAAACGCGAAGGACCTCCTGGTCGGCGACAGGAAGACTGTCCAGGATGCACTCGTCGCCAAGGCCAAGGAAGCGGGCTCCGCTGTCAACAGCGGCATCGGGAAGGGAGAATACCCTCCGATACCCGAGATGGACGGACTCAAGGAACTGCCGAATGAACTGGCAGAAGCGGCAGCTTTCGAGGACAGGGAACCCCTCATCAGGCTGATCCATGACATCTATCACACATACATAGTCCAGTGCATAAGGGACAACAGGCTGACCTTCGGCCTGTGCGAACTCTTCGCTTTCATCATCCTGCAGAAGGATCCCAGGGCAAGAGGGCTGTATTCGGTCGATTATCTCATGATCGACGAATTCCAGGATACCAATGAACTGCAGATGAAGATCTGCCTGCTTCTCCTGAACAAGCCCAACATGTGCGTGGTCGGCGACTGGAAACAGGGTATCTTCGGATTCAGGTTCGTCACCGTGGAGAATATCAGGAAGTTCGGCGAACGCATCAGCGAATTCATGGATGAACTGTCCGGAACGGTGAAGTTCAAATTCGATTTCCAGGAACCCGTCCCGATAGAGTTCGATTCCAACTACAGGAGCTCCGAACTGATCCTGAAGAAGGGATTCGAGTCGCTGAACATCAAGGGAAACCAGAAAGAAGAAATCAATAACGGTAAGATCGTCGAACTCAATTCGATCAAGAATGACGTCTACGGCACCCACACGGATTTCAGATGCATCAGGGCAGAGACCAAGAAGGATGAGATCCGCATGGCAGTGGACCTCATAACGGAATACGTCTGCAGCGGAAGATACCCCGTATTCGAAGAGAAGAAGGGAGAGGAGAACGTATTCGTCAAGAGGGAGATGAGATTCGGTGACGTGGCCGTCCTGTGCAGATCGACAGATAACTGCACCAGGGTGTACCAGGAATGCCTGAAGAGAGGGATCCCGGCATATCTCCAGGGAGATCTGGAGATCATGCTCACCAGGGAAGGCAAACTCGCGCTGGCATGGCTCAGGTTCCTCAACAACCCCAAGGACGACAGGGGAATCTCTGCGATCCTGGCCGACAGGGGATACTCCCTGTCGGAGATCAGGAGGATGAAGGATTCCAATTGGAGCGATCTGCCCATCGACATAATAGAGAGTTACAACAGACTCAGGCAGAAGATGAGGAGGCCCAACGACCTCATCACCTCTATCTTCGCTGTATGCGGACTGAACAACGGCGTCGTCCAGACCATAATCAGCGTACTCTCGACGGCACACGAGAACTCCCTGATGACCGTTTCCGACCTGATAAGGCTGATAGAGGACGACATCAAGGCAGAGACCACTTACAACGTGGAACCGCTGCTTGACAACGAGGCCGTTACCATACAGACCAACCATAAGTCCAAGGGACTCGAGTATCCGGCGGTGATAGTCGTCGGACTGGACCAGAGTTCCTTCCCCAACACCCGCGGGGATGACAGGTCCATAATATTCAACGACACCGTCGGTCTCAGATGCACCAACGATTACGTCTCCGACTGTTCCGACGGCCAGAAGCACGAGATGGTGATCAAATCGTGGAAGACTGCCGCGGTCAAGGCAGCGTTCCCCAAGTGCTACGACGAGGAAAGGAGATTGTTATTCGTCGCCATGACCAGGGCGAAACAGTATCTGGCCCTGACAGCGTACAACCCTTCGTCCTTCTTCAAGCAGTATGCAGACGAATGCGGTGTAACTGTACCTGAATGCTACGACGCGAAGATGAAACAGTCGCTTTCGAGATCCGAGAGGCCTGCCATCTGCGAATACAGCAGGAAACGTGCCAGCCTGTCCGTTCACGACCTGATGTCAGTGGTCAAGGAGAACGAAGGCATCGTGAAGAGGGAAGGCAGAGGCAAGGAATACGGGGAGAAGGTGCACGAGAAGGCATACCTGTACCTGATGAGGGGTATCCGCGACGATTCCGTTCCCGAGATGGAGTATATCACGTACATCATCAACAGCAGGAGGGATGCCAAGCTCTCTGCAGAGATCAAATGCGTGCTGCCCGTTGAGGATGTCTCCATCAAAGGTACCATCGACCTCATCGCCGAATACGGAGACCGCATCGAGATCCATGACTACAAGACCGATCTGGACCACTGCTTCGAGAACCAGTACAGGCTGCAGCTGAGCATCTATGCCCTTGCGGCACAGTCCATTGGCAAGAAGGTCGAATGCTACATCGACTATGTGGCACTCAAAGAAACGGTCCCCGTGGAACCTCTTTCCCTGGACTACGTGAAGGAGTGCATAGCGGAGTACAGGAGACAGATGCAGAAGAATGACTGAGCCCCCAGACAACGGCCCCTGCCACGGCAGGGGCATCAATTTTTCTTCGATTTTGAAATAATTTAATAGTCATTTCCCGATACGGTTGCATGGCAGTCAAGGGACTGACGTCCGCAGAGGTTTCAGAACGCGTAGAAAGAGGCGAGATCAATTCGGTCGAGCCCATAGTCAGCCGTTCATACAGGGACATCATCATCAAGAACGTATGCACCACATTCAACCTGGTGCTTTTCTTCCTGGGTGCCGTCCTCCTGTTGCTGGACGAACCCATAAACGCCCTAGCTGCCACGTTCGTCATCATATTCAACATCTGCATCGCCACCGTCCAGGAGATGAAGGCCAAGAGGAGGCTTGACAAGATCGCTCTCCTCATGAGGCCCAAGGTCACCGTCATCAGGGACGATACCGAGACAGTGATCGATCAGTCGGAGATCGTGAAGGACGATGTCATCATGCTCAACTCCGGCGATCAGGCACTGGTCGACGGAGTGATCCTCGAGGACGAATACCTTGAACTGGATGAATCGCTCCTCACCGGAGAATCGCGCACGGTCAGGAAACATGTGGGCGATAACGTCTACTCCGGTTCGTACTGCGTCACAGGCAAAGGATACTACAAGGTCACCGCCTTCGGAGAGGAATCATTCGCGTCGAAGATGCTGACCAGCGCAAAGAAGTTCAAGATCAAGATGTCGCCGCTCCAGATCGAGACCACGGCAGTGACGAAACTTCTCATGTCGCTGGCGTTCATCTTCTTCATACTCATGATCGCCCTGAGCCTGATGAAATACCAGGACAACTGGGACAAGGTCGTCGAGAACATCGTGATCAAC
>JAEEGL010264761.1_pt1 | contig 12846 bp, 8 predicted proteins | sample 9134231 | NCBI WGS metagenome assembly JAEEGL01 (sample SAMN16246548, study PRJNA631951) | gut metagenome | biome: gut microbiome; feature: rumen; material: fiber-attached | host: Bos | place: Iran: Karaj | collected 2018-10
AAGATCTTGAATGAAGGTAAGGTGCTCGAGGGAGGCATTCTGAAGGTGGACGGCTTTTTGAACCACCGCTTGGATACTGCCTTGATCGCGGAACTCGGCGCGGATATCGCGCGTGAGTTCGCTTCGTGCGGGGCAGATCTCATTCTGACCGTGGAGGCTTCCGGCATTTCCATTGCTTACGCTACGGGCGTCAAAATGGGTCTCCCTGTGCTCGTTGCGAAAAAACACAAATCCTACAATATCTCGGACGGGGTCTATACGGCTCCCGTCTTTTCTTTTACCCACAAGATGGAAAACGTCGTTTTGGTCAGCAAGGAGTACCTCTCCGCGGGTAACAAGGTGCTGATCGTGGACGACTTCCTCGCAAGCGGCAACGCGGCGATGGGGCTGCTTTCCTTGATCGAGCAGGCGGGGGCGACGGCGGTCGGCTTCGTCGCGGCTATCGAAAAGGAGGAGCAGGGCGGCAGGGCTCGCATTGAGCAAAAGGGCGTAAAAGTATATTCACTCGCACGTATAAAAGAATTGCGTGCGGGCAATATAAAATTTGAATAAAAATGCCGAAAAGGCAAAGGGAGGAAAAAATGAAAAAATTAGTTACTATCATTTTGGTTCTTGCACTTTGTGCAACGGTCGTAGCCGGTTTGGTCGCTTGTAAGAAAGACACCGCTACGGATACTTCCGTTTCTTTTGCTCCCGTCGCGAAAGAGAACATCAAGTTCGGCTTGATCACTCTTCACGATGAGAACAGCACCTACGACAAGAACTTCATCGACGCTGCTAAGGCTGCTGTCGCCGGTCTCGGTTTGACCGAGAGCCAACTTATCGTTAAGTCCGGCGTTGCGGAGTCCGATGAGTGCTATCAGGCTGCTGCTGACCTTGTTGACCAAGGCTGCAACATCATCTTTGCGGATTCCTTCGGTCATGAGCAGTATATCTTGAAGGCTGCCAAGGAGTTCCCCAACGTTCGTTTTGCTCATGCGACCGGCACCACCGCTCACACCGAGCTTCAGGGCAACTTCTATAACGCTTTCGCTTCCATCTACGAAGGCCGCTACCTCGCCGGTATCGCCGCAGGTATGAAGCTTAACGCGATGAACGAAGGCAAGGCTGCTGATCAAAAGAACTTCAAGATGGGCTACGTCGGCGCTTACACCTATGCGGAAGTTATTTCCGGTTTGACCTCCTTCTACCTCGGCGCCAAGAGTGTTTGCCCGCAGGTCACCATGGACGTTCAGTTCACCGGTTCCTGGTACGATGTGACCAAGGAGAACGAGGCTGCTAAGAACCTCATCAACAACAAGCACTGCGCTTTGATCAGCCAACACGCTGACTCCATGGGTGCTCCTAACGCTTGTAAAGAAGCCGGTGTGCCCAACGTTACCTACAACGTGAGCACCAAGACCGAATGCCCCGACTCCTACCTCATCGGTAGCAAGATCAACTGGGTCCCCTACTACACCTACCTCATCAACTGCACGATCAACGGCGTGACCGCTGTCGGCTTTGACTGGTGCGGCGGCATTGCGGAAGGCGCTGTCCAACTTACCGAGATCAACACCGCTGTTGCTGCTGCCGGCACTGCCGAAGCGATCGAGGCTGCTAAGGCTGCGTTTGCCGACGGCACCCTTAAGGTGTTTGATGTCAGCAAGTTCACGGTTGAAGGCAACGCTCTTACCACCAAGCTCGCAGACGTTGACTCCGACGAAGCGTTCGCTGCCGATACTCAGGTCATCATCACCGAAAACGGCGTGACCTTCTTCAACGAGTCCGGTTACCGTTCGGCTCCGTACTTTGATGTTACGATCGACGGTATCTCCTTCATCAACACTGCGTACTAAGAATTAGAAAGACACGCAAACCTCAGCGTAGCGAGGGGGAATCTCCTCGCTACGCTACATTTTTTAAAAGCATCCGCCTGCCGGCGGAATCGGAGCACATATGAGTAACACACCGGTGATTGAGCTGAAAGGGATCTGCAAATCTTTTGGCGAGGTCAAAGCCAGTAACAACGTTAATTTGGAAATAAGAGAAGGGGAGATCCTTTCCATTCTTGGCGAGAACGGCAGCGGCAAAACGACGCTGATGAACATGATCGCCGGGATTTATTACCCTGACGAGGGTGATATTTTTATAAAGGGGAAGAAGGTAACGATCGCTTCTCCGAAAGACGCTTTTGCCAACAAGATCGGCATGATCCACCAACATTTTAAGCTGGTGGACGTTTTTACTGCCGCAGATAACATCATCCTTGGGGAGGAAATGCCGCGTTACAGCATCCGCGCCGAGTATAGAAAGGCAAAAGAAAAATATGAAAATTCGCAAAAAAAAGCAAAGGATTTTTGTTCTTTTGCTTTACGCACGATCGCGTTGCCGTTTATCAAATGCGGCAAGGCAATTGCGTTTAACCATTTGTCCGGTTCAAGGGCTAAGGCTCTTCAACCGATTGCCGACAAATACGGTTTTAAGATCAGGCTGACAAAGAAAATTTACGATATGTCCGTCAGCGAGAAACAGACGGTGGAGATCATAAAGGTCCTTTATCGCGGCGTTGACATTTTGATCCTTGACGAAACTACCGCCGTTTTGACCCCGCAGGAGATCAAGACCCTTTTCAACGTCCTGCGCGAAATGAAAAAGGACGGCAAGTCCATCGTCATCATTACGCACAAACTCAACGAGGTTATGGAGATCTCCGACCGTGTGGCGGTTTTCAGAAAGGGCGAGCACATCGCAACGGTCAACACGTCCGAAACCAACGAAAAGGCGCTTGCCGATATGATGGTCGGCAAAAAGCTGGATCTCAATATCGATAGGAAGGACCCCGTGGATCCCAAACCTCGCTTGATCATCGAGCATATGACGGTCAAAAACCGTGACGGCATCAACGCGGTGGACGACGTTTCCTTCACCATCAACGGCGGGGAGATCCTTGGCATCGCGGGCATTTCCGGCAACGGACAAAAGGAACTTTTGGAAGGCATTGCCGGATTGCAGAAAAAAGAGAGCGGAGACATCATCTTCCACAACCCCAAAAAGAACAAGCCCGTCACCTTCTTCCACAAGACGCTTAGGAAGATCAAAAAGATGGCGGCGGAAGGTGCTTTCCACGATCCCGACGGCAAAAAGTGGGACTTCAAGGGGCTTTCCAACAAGGAGATCACCCGTTTGGTCAACGAGGAAAAAGTCCTCTTCTACGAGGATGAGGTCATCGACCTGCGTCACCGCACCCCGCGCGAGATCCAGGAACTGGGCATCAAGCTTTCCTTCGTGCCTGAAGATCGTCTCAACATGGGCTTGGTAGGCAACATGAGCATCATCGATAATATGGCGCTCCGCAGTTACCGCAAAGGCAAGTCCGTCTTCGTCAACAAAAAGAGGCCCAAGCGCTTGGCGGATAAGATCATTGACGAGCTTGAGGTCGTCACCCCCAGCGATATGACTCCCGTCAGACGCCTTTCGGGCGGCAACGTGCAAAAGGTCTTGGTCGGGCGTGAGATCTCATCGTCGCCTAAGGTCCTGATGGTGGCTTACCCCGTCCGCGGCTTGGATATCAACAGTTCTTACTTGATCTACAACCTTTTGAACCAGCAGAAGGAAAAGGACGTTGCCGTCGTGTACGTCGGCGAAGACCTTGACGTCTTACTGGGGTTGTGCGACCGCATTTTGGTCCTTTGCGGCGGAAAAATTGCGGGTATCGTGGACGCACGTAAGGTGACAAAGGAAGAAGTTGGGCTTCTTATGACTCGACATGCGGACGATACGGAGGTAAACGATGACTAACGAAACGAAGGGCGGAAGAGAAAGACTTCTGCATATTAAAAAAAGGGAATTTTCCAAAAAGTGGGTCGCATACGTTATCCGTGTATGCGCTTTTCTTACGGCAATTTTGATTTGTAGCATCGTTTCCACCATTTTGACGAAAAAGAGTATGGGTTTGTTTTTCCATGATCTTTTTGACGGTGCGTTCGGTACCGAAAGAAGGCTTTGGGATCTTTTCCATAATACGGCGTTGCTTTTGTTGGTCGCGCTTGCGGTCACGCCCGCTTTCAAGATGAAGTTTTGGAATATCGGCGCGGAAGGGCAGGTTTTGATCGGCGCATTGGCGTGCTCGGCGTGTATCCAATATTTAGGTGGCAAAGTTTCCGAAGAACTTTTGATTCCGATCATGCTTGTCGCAAGTATGGCGGGCGGTATCGTTTGGGCGGTGATCCCCGCTTTGTTCAAAGCAAAGTGGAATACCAACGAAACGTTGTTTACCTTGATGATGAACTATATCGCAACTTGTTTTACCGCGTACTGCATTGCCACTTGGGCGCCCTTGGGGAGCGGCACGTTGACCTTTAAGCTTGGGCATTTGCCGGAACTCGGCAACCAATTTATCTTAAAGATCTTGGTGGCTGTGGTCTTGATGGTCTTTTTGTTCGTTTATCTTCGCTACAGCAAGCACGGTTATGAGATCAACGTCGTAGGTGAAAGCGAACGCACGGCGAAGTACGTCGGCATCAACGTTAAGAAAGTCATCATTCGCACGATGATCTTGTGCGGTATCCTGTGTGGTATCGCAGGTTTCCTTCTCGTTTCCGGAACGCACCACGCGCTTCACAAGACGGATACCGTGGCGGGTCGCGGCTTTACGGCGATCCTCGTTTCTTGGCTTGCAAAATTCAACCCGCTTACGATGGGACTTACGGCTTTCTTGGTCGTGTTTATCCAAAAGGGCACGGGACAGTTTTCCACGTTGTCAGGGCTTGGCGCGTCCTATCCGGGCGTTATGACGGGCATCTTCTTTATCCTGATCATTGCGTGCGAATTCTTTATCAACTATCAAGTCGTGCTGAAACTGCCGTTTAAAAAGAATAAGAATATGCCCGTTCAACCGCTTGCGGAGGAGGCTTCTCCTGCGGAGGGATCGGCGGAAGAGCCGACGGCAGCTCTTGAAGAAACAAAAACAGGGGGTGAGGAATAATGTTTTTTACCTTGTTGCAAAGCGCAGTCAGATATAGTACGGTCTTCCTGTTCGGATCGACGGGTGAGACCATTGTCGAAAGGTCGGGACATTTGAACCTCGGAATCCCCGGTATTATGTGTATCGGCGCAGTCGGCGGTTGTACCGGCGTCAATATCTATATGAATTCTCTTGCCGATCCGACGATGGCGGTCCCGTTCGCCCTCGTTTTGACGGCGGTGTTGTTTGCCATGCTGTTTGCGGGAGCTGCGGGATTGTTATACGGCTTTATGACGATCACCTTCCGCTGCAATCAAAACGTTACCGGTTTGGCGATCACCACGCTTGGTACCGGCATCTTGAACTATTGGGGCAAATACATGGGTTCAAAGGGGATCACTTTTACCGCGCCGAGTGAGCATTTTATGAACTTTTTCCCTGCAAGTTGGGGGACAAAGGGCGTGGGGTTGGTCCTTTTCTCTTATGGACCGTTGGTTTATCTTGCCATAGCCATTGCGATCATCACTGCGATCATCTTCCGCCATACGCGTACGGGCTTGAGCCTGAAAGCCGTGGGTGAAAACCCCGCCACCGCAGATGCTGCGGGCATCAACGTTACGGGCTACAAGTACGTTGCGTGCACGTTGGGCGCGGCCGTTGCCGGGATCGGCGGCTTGTTCTACGTGATGGATTACTGCAAAGGCAGCTTAGAGTACGTTGTGGATGCGATGGGCTGGCTTGCGGTCGCCTTGGTTATATTCTCAATGTGGAGACCTTTGCTTGGCATTTTGGGCTCGATCGTGTTCGGCTTCCTGATGATCCTTCCGATGATAATCAAAGCGAGTTTCGCGCAGATGGAATTGCTTAATATGCTCCCGTATTTGTTCACGATCATCGTTCTGATCATCGTCAGCATCGTCGGTAAGAAAGAGACGCAACCGCCGGCATCGTTGGGAGTGAACTACTTCCGCGAAGAAAGGTGAGCGCGGATCAGGGCGCATTTGCTTCGCTGCCCCCTCAAAAAAAGATTTGTTGATCCTTCGGGGACGCAAATGGCAGCTGTTGACCGCAAAGCGGCGAAATCCCGTACAAGAGTACGCGCATTCGCCGCTTTTTCGTTGTGCCGAATCGGCCTGTCGCCGGCTTTTGCTCGGTGGATTTTTGATAGAAAAAGTCCCTTCTTGTGCGGGGCGGGGGACGTGTGATAGAATAGGGGTATGATCGCGCTTGGATTAAAGAATTATTTTAAGAGTTTCAGGTTTTTCTTCGTGCCGCTCGGGGCGTTGTCCCTAGGAATCGTCGCGGGATTGTCCGTCATGGTCCCGATGAGCGTCGGCGCCGTCAAGGAGTTCATCACCGGCGTGGCAAAGATGATGGGGCAGATGTCCTTCGATTGGGATGCGGTCAAAACCTCTTTGTTGGACGCCGTCCGAGCCTTGGATTGGGCAAACCCCGACGCCCTTTTCGGCACGCTTGGCACGAAGGAGTATTGGCTGGACCTTTTACGCCGCTGTGCGGAAGCCGCCGTGGGGGATACCTCCTCCATCGCCGCCCAATTTGAGACGCTCGTGGGGGAGACTGCCGGAAAACTGGCCGCGTCGCTTGCGGTGGGAGTGTTTTTGTCGGTACTGGGCGGGTTCGTCGGTTATTTCGTGACTCGTTCCCTGATTCGTCGCGACGTTGCGAAGCGTTCCGTGTGGAAGGCTCTTTTAAACGGCGTCATCAAGACGGTGGCAAATCTTACCGTCCTCGCCTTCGGCGCGTGGTTGATCGCCAAGGTCAAAAAATACGCGATCCTCGCCTTCCTTTTGACCGTAGTTTTGTACGGGGCGGTCTCCTTTTTGGAAGCATACCTCATACAGGGTTACAAAAACATCCCTTTCAAAAAAGTCTTGCAAGTCAAAAACTTCTTTGAATTGCCCCTCTTGACCCTCATCGAGTTTGGGTTGGCGCTGGGCGTTTACGCGGTCATCGGCGCGGTCCTCAACGAACTGGTGGGAATGTACGTCGCTTTCGCGGTTTTTGTGATCACGATCGTTTGCGTGCAACTCAACGCCGAGGCTTACGTGAAGAGTTTAGTGGCGGCGCAGGAGCAAAGCGACGCCGACGCGCACGCAATGGCCGCCGCTTACGCCGCATTGACACGCTTGCACGCCCAAAAGGGAACGCACGTTTCCAAGGCCGTCGCCAAGGAAGAGGACGCCGTAGTGGAAGCGGTGGTGGAAGCGCTTTCGGAAGGGCCCGCTCCCGTGGCGGAAAAGCAGTCGGCGGAAAATGAAAAACGATCGCCCGAAAAGGACGGCGTCCCCAAGGAATAACTGCGCTCCATTACGTTTCGTTAATTTTTTCGTCAAATACTTTGAAAAAGTAGTATAATTGTTTTATGGCACGAAAGTTTTTCAAAAAAACGGCGCTTATCGCGCTTGCCATATTGATCGTTGCGCTTTGCGTATTTTTTGCCTGCGCGTGCGAGGATACGGCCGGGGTCACCGTTTCCTTTTCGGTAAACGGGGAACTCGTTGCGGGCAATTCTTTGGAGTTTAAGATCGATCTTACCGGGACGGAATCGCAAGTGGCCGCCTATGAAAAGGAGACCTATCTTTTTGAGATCGTCGACGGGGCTGACGTTGCGGAGATACGTGAAAACGTGCTTTATCTTTCGGACGAAGCGCAGGCTGGGGACAGCTTTTCCGTTCGGCTGACCGTGGGCGACGTCACCTACGTCAGGGATTTTGCCGTCACGGCGGCAAAGCCCATCGTGGTGCAAAGCGTCACGCTCACCTGCGCGGACAGCGTCGAAGCGGGCGACGTCATCGAATTGCATTCGCAGATCTTGCCGGAAGGGATCAACGTGCTTCCTGTCTATACGGTGGTTTCGGGCGATGCCACCGTCGAGGGGAACGTGTTGACCGTTTCCCCCACGGCGGACGGCGGCGAGATCGTGGTCAAGGCAAGCGCCCTGGGCGTTTTCTCCGAGGAAAAACACGTCACCGTCACCACGGTGCAGACGAGGGAACTTTCGTTGACGTTGGCGCGAGGCAAAGCCCTCCCGGGCGAGGCATTGTCTTTTGTCGTCACCAAGGAGCCGGCCGCAAGCACTTATCCCATCGAGTATTCCTTTGAAAAAGGGGACGCCGTCGCAACGGTGGACCCCGGTCGTTTTTTGATCACAGTCGACGAAGACGCCCAACTGGGCGACGAAGTCGTCCTGGTCGCGCGCTCGGGCAGCAAGGAGGCAAAAGCCACCCTTACGGTGGGTTATCCGGACCCCACGCAGATCGTTGCGCGCGGCGGCGGCATCGTAGTGCCTTCCGCGGATAGGGAGATCGAGTTTGCTTTGTATCCCGAGACGGCGGATCGCTCCGCGGTAAGCGTTTCCATCGTGGATGGCGAGGACTACGTCGATTGGGCGGGCGGTACGATCTTCCGCGTGACTTCTTCCGCGCCGCAAGGGGCGGAGATTACCTTCCTTTTGGAGGCGGGCGAGGACGTCTATACCACCGTCACTTATACGGTGGGCGTCAAGACGCTTACTTCCCTCAGCATTTCCACAAGCGATCCCACGAATTATTTGCGCAGCGGCGCTTCCGTCACCTTTACGCACTCTTCCGTTCCGGCGGATACCGATCAAACCGTGCGTTACCGCGCTACGGCGGGCGCAGACCTCGTTATGATCAACGGCAACGTCGTGACGGTCAAGGACGGCGCGGATATCGGCGAAGTGACCGTAGTGGCGGAAAGCGACGACGGCACCGTCAGCAACGAAGTCTCCTTCACGGTCAGCGGCAGGTATTCCAGACGAGTCTATTCCCGTTGGGCAAACGTCACCTTCAGTTCCGCGGGGGAAAACGCCAGTGTTTGGATGGTTTTGCCCTCGGTGCTCAACGCCGATTGTCTTACCGTCCTCGTTCCGTACGAGGTGGTGGACCTGGTCATCGAAGGGCGTTACGAAGGCACTGACGAAACCGCGTACAAGGATCTTTATTTCTACTTCCGCAATTCGGCGGAACGCACCGTTACTTTGTGGAATTTTGCCACCATCGCCACGCAGGGCCTCGGCGGCACGGTGTTTGACCTCGGCACTTCGGGTTCGACAGAGATCATCCTAAAAGGACAAAACCTGATCAAGGCGGATAGCCCCTTCCGTTTGGACAACAGCGGGGAGCAGGTGGACGGCGTTTGGCGCACCGGTTACTCTTCGGGTTCGGAGCAGGAGCAGGCGCGTCGCTCGGGCAAGCCCGGTTATCGCGGCACGGCGGGCGGCACCGCCATCAGCGGCTATTCTTTGACCTTTGCTTCCTCAGACGGCGGCAGTTTGACCGCGGTCGCGGGTAGTGGCGTCAACGGTACGGCAGGCGGCAACGGCGCGGACGTGGTTTACGACGGCAGTTTGGCGTATCTTTCGGGTTCGGGCGGAGACGGCGGTCGCGGCGGTGACAGCGGCAGCGCCATCTATGCCTACAACGCAAAATTTCTTTCCGGCTTGGTCACCGCAGTCCCCGGCAACGCCGGCGTGGGCGGCGCGGGCGGCGCGGCGGGTTCCCTTGACGAAGTGGCGGTTTACAACGTCACGAAAGCGGCGGGGCAAAACGGCGTCAGAGGGCAGGACGGAACCCCCTATCCCGCAGTCAACGCAAAGACCGTTTTGGGCAATCACTATACGTCTTCCGTCGGTACGGTGCAAAGCTCCGCCACCCTTTTTACGGGCAGCATCGCAAACCTTGCCGACCGCATTTCAAACTTTTACGGCGTGAACCTTGCTTACGGCACGAATCTCTTTAATCCCTATAAGTATCTGTCCAAAAGCAGGCGCTACGTGATGGAGGCGCAAACCGACGAAGTCGTTTTGTTAAGGCAGGCAAACTTCCTGATGTATACGATGTCCATGATGCCCAAAAACTGTTGGCGCGAGATCAGGTACCGCAGCGGTACGCAGGTGTCCATCTACCTTTGCAAGTCCATCACGTCGGGGAATAACAGCGTGATCCTCGGCCTCACGAGCGATTCCAACAACGTTTGGTTCGCCACCTTCGAGACAGACCTCCGCGGCGTGTTCTACAGCGGCTACTTCAACATCATGCTGCACGAATTCACGCACGTGTTCCATTACAACTTCACAAAGAACGTCCGTTCCACCTTTGAGACGGGGCTGGAAAACTTCAACAAGGATGAAGAAGGCAAAAAGGTCGAATATGCCTCCGCTTACACCGCCAAAAAGGTGTACGGCGTAAACGCCACCGCGGCGGACGCCTTGTTCTTCACTTCCTATTCCCGCAAGAGCGTGATGGAGGATGCGGCGGAGACCGTTTCCATTGCGGCTACCTCTGCCGCCATGACGGAGCCGTTGGACGCCGATACCCCGCTTCGCAAAAAGGTCTTGTATCTTTCTGCGTCGTTCCAAAGGGATTACGAAACGCTCTCCCCCTTCGTGACGGGCAAGATCCTTTTCGGCGATAGGAAACTGACGGTGGCGTAACTCATAGGATAAATAGACTTCCGACTTTTTTCAGAGAGGTAAGTATGGAAAAGAAAACGCAAAAGAAAGCAACGAAAGCGGTAAAGAAAACGGTCAGGCGCGCGGCAAAAAAGCATCCCGGCTTGGTCGTTGCGATCGTCGTCATCCTGCTGATCGCCATCGCGGTATGCGTCGCGCTTTACTTTACGGTGGACCAAGTCCACGACACGGTCAACTCCTGGTTTAAGATAGAACCGGCAAACACCGTCGGCGGCAACGATCCGCCCAAGGCCGGCACCTACGGGGACAAGGACCTCTCCTTCCACTTTTTGGAACTCGGAAACAATTATACCGGTGACAGCACCTACATCAAGGCGGGCGACGTGGACATTTTGATCGACGCGGGTTCCCGTCAAAACAGCGCGGACGCCATCTCCGCCGAGGTGAACAAGTACTGCACCGACGGAAAGCTTGAGTACGTCATCGCCACCCACGCGCACCAGGACCACATCGCAGGCTTTACCAATACGAATTCAAGGGACGGCATCTTTAAGCGTTACGAATGCGGCATCATCATCGATTTTGCTTTGACCAACGCTTCAAGCGCAGTATACAACAACTACTGCGCGGCGCGTGACGCGGAGGTCGAGGCGGGCGCAAAGCACTACACCGCAATGGATTGCGTTGCGGAGCGCAACGGAGCGCAAAAGACCTACGAACTGGGCGAAGGAATGAGTATGACCATCCTTTACCAACGTTTTTATGAAGAAACGTCGTCGGATGAAAACAACTATTCCGTCTGCGTTCTTTTCAACCACGGCGACAAGTATTACCTTTTGACCGGCGACCTGGAAGCGGAAGGCGAGGCTTCCCTCGTGGAAAACAACACCCTCCCGCAGGTGGAATTGTTCAAAGCGGGACATCACGGCTCCTATACCGCTTCCACCGATACGCTTCTTTCGGTGATCCGTCCCAAGATCGTTTGCGTTTGTTGCTGCGCGGGTGCGGTGGAGTATACGCAAAACAGCCAAAACACCTTCCCCTCGCAGGCGTTTATCAACCGCGTGGCTCCCTACACCGACAAGGTGTACGTCACGACGGTGGGAACGGTGGCGTTCAATACCGAGAAAAACAAGTACGAGGATACGGGCTACGCCTCGATGAACGGCAACATCACGGTGCTGAGTTCGGGTGGGGCGGTCACAGTCACTTGCTCCAACAACGATACCGTTTTAAAGGATACGGCGTGGTTCCAAGCCAATCGAACGCGACCTCCGGCTTGGGCAAGTTGATAAAACCTCTTGCAAAGAGGAAAATTCGGTGATATAATTTAATTATTCCAAAAAAAGGAGAGTTTTCACTATGGCAAAGAAAAAGAGCGGTGGCGCATACGGTTTCAGCTGGATCATCAACGTTATCCTTGCGATCATCCCCATCACAAGCATCGTGCTTGGTATCGTCAATCGTGCTACGCGCGGACACATCATCGGCGCTATCTTGAACTTCTTCCTCGCTCCTCTGTTCTGGATCGTGGACTTGATCACCGTTGTTTTGTCCAACAAACTCGTACTTCTCGCATAGTATCATGACACGTAACGGCTGCTTCTATTACGCATATTATTTTTCTGCGGATAACAAATAGTATCGGCTGTTTTTTGCGTTATAAAATGAGGAGAAAGCGGTCGATACGTCGGCCGCTTTTATTATAAAAACAAGCACGCCGGGAAGGGCGTGAAAAAGGAGTTAAAACAATGATCATCGTTCTCAAGAAAAATCACGACGAAAAACAATACGAGCACTTGATGGAATGGATCAAGTCGCTTGGCTTGAAGACCGACATCAGCGAGGGCGAAAACAGCCTGGTGATGGGCCTCGTCGGCGATACCAGTCGCGTGGATATCGACCTTGTCCGTTCGTTGGACATCGTGGAAGACGTCAAGCGCATCCAGGAGCCGTACAAGATGGCAAACCGCAAGTTCCATCCCGAAGATACGGCGGTCAAGGTGGGCGGCGCCACCATCGGCGCGGGCAACTTTACCTATATCGCCGGTCCCTGCTCGGTGGAGACCGAAAAGCAGATCATCGGCGTGGCGCAGGCTGTCAAGGAAGCGGGCGCCACCATCCTTCGCGGCGGCGCGTTCAAACCGCGTACCTCTCCCTACGCTTTCCAAGGTCTCAGGGACGAGGGCATCCGCCTTTTGCTGAAGGCAAAGGAGGAGACGGGGCTTCCCATCGTGACCGAGATCATGAGCGAGATCCACATCGACCTTTTCCGCGACGTGGACATCGTGCAGATCGGCGCGCGCGATATGCAAAACTTTGAGCTTTTGAAGGCGGTGGGCAGGATGAAAAAGCCCGTCGTGTTGAAGCGCGGCATCGCCGCCACCGTGCAGGAGTGGCTGATGAGCGCGGAATATTTGATGAGCGAAGGTTGCCACGACATCGT
>JAEEGL011069497.1_pt1 | contig 12846 bp, 11 predicted proteins | sample 9134231 | NCBI WGS metagenome assembly JAEEGL01 (sample SAMN16246548, study PRJNA631951) | gut metagenome | biome: gut microbiome; feature: rumen; material: fiber-attached | host: Bos | place: Iran: Karaj | collected 2018-10
ACCTGCTATACAGCGATAGGGCAAGTGCTCTTTACAGGGCATTGACCATGCTTGGAATACCAACAATAATACTTGACGCTGTAGCCAAATGATGCTAGAACGGCAAAGCGGAAGAGAATCGCACAAATTCCAGATTTTCGAGATGAATATGATCCTTTGAGCGTCTCTTCGGAGGCGCTGTTTTTATACCCTTCGGGAGGAGGTGACCGCCCACGATCTGCATTATGAAGCCAATCCGCCAGACCGACGGGATAACTGTCAACAGTAGTTTTTGAACACCCAACCAGAGAAAAATAAAAGAAAAGCCCTCATTTCAGGACTTTCTTTTTATGATGGTCGCAACAGGACTCGAACCTGTGACCCCCGCGATGTGAACACGGTGCTCTTACTATTGTCGATTGCGTATGACCAATTGCGAGTAGGCCAAAATGCTCAAAAGTCCCAGAAATATTGGGCTTTTTGCCATGCACACGGGTGTGCATCTTGCACCCCTCTGACAGGGTGCATTTTGGCTTTGCACACGGTGTGCATGACGTTTGCACACGGTGTGCACAGGGTGCAAATGAGTTATTAATATCTTTTCAAGCGTTCGATAGAGCCAATGTACTCGCTTAGTTTGGATACATATATTTCTATCATACAATCTCTTCCTCTGCTGGAAGTGTTATGGCTCAACATACTGTATTGCGGCATCAGAAAAATGTTTCAGGTTTTTTATCACATTAAGAGGACATATATCAGGATAATGATCATGAATAATGCCTGCTGAGCAATACAGATAAAGGGATACATACCTAAGCGGCTGCTGTTTTCCGTATTCTGTTGCGCCGAGTAGTATTCCAGGTTCAAATTCGTCAAGGTAATGAAATACTCCAAAAGCATTCATATGTACTTTATCTGATAGCAGAGAGTATATATATCCTTTTGGAAAAGCACTATGCTCGGCCATTATACTAAAGCTATCAAAACCAGACCACCAATAATCCTTGAAGTCTTGTTTTTTTCTCTGATGCTTCTGCATATATTGCTGGATTTCTTTAGTAATAATACCCAGTTGACTTTTTATATTTTGATCATTTGAACCATGTTCTAAGGCAAATGATAGCGTTTCATAGTCATCTTTTAGTGCCTTAATTGTTGGAGCGTCCATAAAACGTTCCAGTAATTGCATATCGTTTTTTTGTTTCCCTTTCAATAATGTATCAATAATGACAAGGCTTTCATAAAGCTTGCGGCATAAAGCCATTGCATCACTCAGCCAGTTTCTGGGCGAGGAGTTTGATAAAGTGATGGACTTTTGACAGGCATCACTATTTGATCGTCTGAAGAAGCGCCGCTGGTATCCTGAGATGGATGCTGGCGGCGCTAGTATTGTGCTGGAAAAGGTGAGGTAGAAAGATAATCTAGTTGGAGACCACATTGATTGAAAGTATTAGTGGAACCTATAAATCAATCCTGGTTTAAAAAGACTTTTTGAACAGCGTCCAGGTAGCCGTAGCCGTACAGGTCGTCCGGCTCCAGGTAACTGGTCTCCGTCCACTCGTTCCAGCTGTTCACCGTGATGAGCGGGGGCTGGCTGGGATGGCTGTCCGCGTAGGCTTTCGCCATGCGCAGCGCTTTTTCGATGTTCTGGGGCGTGCAGTTTTTCATCACCCCGGGGCGGAAGTCGATAAAGCGGGGATTGTTGTCCCAGCCCACGCTCACATGAGGAAAATAGGGGAAGGGCAGCGAAGCGTCCAGGCGCTTCCATTCCTTTTCCACGTCACATAAGACGTCGGCATAGTCCCGGTCGATGTCGGCGAAATGCACGTACTGGTAGTGGGAGCAGCTGTCGAAGCCGAGGCTGCCGAACTTTTCGGCGGGAACAGTTTTTGAGCCGTCCGCGCCGCTCAAGTTGGTGAAGGATGTGTTCCACATGGTGAACTGCAGGTGCAGCCCTTTTAGCCCCGCCTTCACGCAGGCTTCCCTGAACCAGTTGAGCGCGTCCCTGGTTTGCTCAATTCCGCCCAGGCCTTCCGCCAGTTTGGGCACGTCGTATATCATGAACACGGGCTTGCCGTCGATGGTATAGTAGTTGGGCAGCTTAAAGTATTTTTCGATCACCCGGCTCATGGCGCGCTCGAACTCCGCCCGGTCCACCGACCCTTGCCACACCACGGTGTCCAGGTCCCGGGAATTGCGCTTGTCCCACAGTACGCCCGCGTCGTGATTGGCCCACATCAGGTAAAACTTCATACATGCAATCTCTGTGAATGCTGCGTCTGTATCGCTTACGCCATCGGGTATCGGATATACCTTGTCTACTGGAATATTATTAATGGACTGATGCTTACCGTGGTATGCGATCACGCGGTCACCTGGCTTATACCCGGTTACACCATCGCCTATTGCAATGATCTCTGCAGAAGCAGAGTAGCCAAGTTTCCGCGGAAAATTGCCTGCAGTGTTTACTGACCCCATCAGAAATGCATATTCGGTACCTGCGCTTACAACAGTGTAGTTCATCTTTATCTGGACTTCACCGTATTTGGGAGCTTCTACCGCGCAGCTCTGTAGTTCTGCGTGTCCCGGGCGGTCGAATACAATGGCTCGTGCATCCATTATCTATTACCCCTCTATTATTTTCAGCAAGGTTTTATGGACAAGGTAGTCGTGCTCATAGGTGAAAGGATTCTGTTTATTCCCTCCGACAAAGTCATAGAAATCCAATACCATGTTGTCATAACGACGGTTATCCTTCGCATAATCCTCAGTGGGTATCAATTCTTTGACATCTGCGTAGCCATTGCTGGCCATGGTAAGATCTGCAAATGTCATTGTGGTGCTTCGCTCCATGGGCAGAATGGAGACCGTTCCCTTGCTGCCTGAGACCACGAACTGCCTTCTGCCCCAGCCATTTACCTCTACAGAACTTACATAAACTCGGGCAATAGCCTTGTCATACTCAAGAACAGCCAGATTATTATCAGGAAAGTCAACGCCATCCCGACCAGTATGCTTAAGAAAACTGACAGTGTTTTTCGGTTCTCCTAGCAGATATACAATCAAATCAACAAGATGGCTCCCCAGAATGTATAGTATGCCGCCTTTGAAGCCGGTTAACCATTTCTTATACTCGACGCTGTGGAGCGTGCTCATTTCGGCATTAATCGAGTATATCTCGCCCAGTTTTCCCTGCTTGATAAGTTCCAATGTTTTAACGACGGCATCATTGTAGCGATACATATAACCCATTTGCACTACAAGGTTTTGCCGCTTTGCCGTATCCAGTACATAGCCGAACTCTTCCAGTGTACCGCTTGCAGGCTTATCCATATGAATATGCTTACCATGCTCCACACAGAGTTTGGCTGTTTGGGTAAGATCAGTGACACTTGATTCTACCACTATAGCATCACATTTATCAAGCAATTCCTGCACTGGGAAGCAAGTCAGTCCTTCATAACCAGGCAGATCCTTACGTTTTTCCAACCATGAAGGATCATCTTCTGCATAGCCTACTATTTCAAACTTATCCGGAAACTTTCGGAAGGCCAGCATCTTGCCTTCTCCATGATTGTGTGCAAGACCTATCTGTCCAATTTTTAGCTTCCTGTCCATAAGATATCTCCCTATCAATCTGTAAGTATCGTTGACTTGATCATGCTTAATCCATCATATAGTTTTACAAAATCATCCTGCTTAAGCCCTGTTGCTTCCAAGATTTTTGTATTGTCATACACTCTGTTGAACATACGTGCATAACGCAGTTGCCAAATTGCGAACATATCTCGTTCGGGGTTAAAGTCCGGTTTTTTGACCCGTAAATATGTTAATTCGTCTGTCCATATATAGTTCAAACCGTAAATCTCATGATAATAATCAGCAATTTCTCCCCAAGTGTGGAATTCTGAGGATGTGACGTTGTAATCCTGTCCCAACGCACTTTCTTTGAACAACAGCCGCTTTATCATTTCTGCTACGTCACGTCCAAAGGTGAGTGATGCAGGTATATCTTTTGCGCCCTCGTACAGTGGTAAAGGCTTGCCAGAACGAAAAAATGGCAGCAGTTGCCTGCGCCCCAGGGTTATCAACTGGCTGTTCTTCTCCCAATAAGTAGTAGAGGGTCGAATTATTGTCCAATTTCGATTCTTCAAAGCTCTCAGAGTATTCTCTCCACGTGCTTTATACATGCAATAGTCATCTGAGAACAGTAACGCGGGATCTGTAGTTACATCAATGAGCCGGGGACTGTCTTCTTTTATGGGTATTTCTTCATTTGCATATACACGGCAGCTAGATAAATACATGTATTGATCTGTTGCCGCGAGGTACTTAGGTACTGTGTTTCTGAACACAAGTGAATTATAGGTCATGAAGTCAACGATCGCATCATAGTGATAACGGGTAATGTCGTATACAAAGTCAGGCGCCACTGCATCGGTAACCTGGATTCGATTTACACCTTTAGGTGTTTTGTCGGGCATATCCAGCGAAACCGCATCTACGTAAACGCCATCCAAAGCCAACTTTTCGGTTAGGTAGCTGCCCATAGCACCTGTCGCACCAATGATCAGCACTTTCTTATTCATCGCTTAGTTGTTCTTTTTCGGATCGGGATAAAGGGAGGGGCTTATCACCCCTCCCGAAGATACAATCAGTCGAAAATGGAAGCCATGTATGAAGCGTAACCTCTCGTATAGATGTCGACTAGTTCGTCTGCACCCATGGCCTTTAGCTCTTCCTGATATGCGTCAAATGTATCCAAATCACGGAGACCGGTGATGAACTGAGCGTAGTTTTCCTGCGCATATGCTTTGATGACCGAGCTCAGGTCAGTCATACGCTGACTATCTTCTTCATTGCAATACAGTACAGATAGCATAACGCCAGTCAGGTTGTTAATCCAGGCCTCATAGCGCTGAATACGGCTGTATGCATCCCAAAGAGTGGCCATCTTTTCACGATAACCGGACTTATCGGTAACGGTGATAGTCTCCCCGGTAATGCAGTCAGTGTATTGCTCATATTTGAGACTGAAGTCCAAACCCGCCATTACAGCCTTGGAATAGTAGGTGTAGTTGGACTGATCGCCGACCGCATTGTTGGGGGCGATGTTGTTGTACTGATGATCATTGGTAGAAGCATACTGCTTACCGGAACCAATGAGAGGATGCACAAGATCGGTGCCGTCTTCATTGGGTTGCCATGCGTACTCATATATGCCTAGCGGGTCTTTTACAACGGGGCCAAGTATCGCCAATGCGAGTGCTTCATCTTCATAGAGCAGATCGAGCAGCGCACAGACCTCTTCGATATGCTGGGTCTTGGCAGATACCCATACAGTATTAACGGAGTAAGGCGTTGACAGGGACAGCACCGGTTTCACGCCTTTGATCATATTGATTGGGTTTACTGCAACGTACTTATGGAAGATAGCCGCATCATTGGGCAAGCCTTGAGAATAGCAGTAGATAAGGAAGTTACCTTCTGCGGCCAAAGACTTTTCGGTCTCGGCATCCATGGTAAAGTATTGCTGGGGGATCAGTTCTTCACTGTACAGAGTATTCATGAAACTCAGGATTTCTTTGTACTCTTCAGTATATATAGGCAACACGATTTCCCCGTCTTTGACCATTGCGTTCTCACCATACTGGCATGTTGTGCCATAGTAGCCAAAGTACGCAAGCATGAGCTGGCCCAGCATATCGCCATCGCGGGCGAGCATTGGGATGATCTTTTTACCGTCAGCAGTCTCATATTCCTTAGCTGCGCGAAGAACTTCCAGAAGTTCTTCACCTGTCGTAGGAATATCATAGCCAAGATCGCTGAGAATTTCGGTGTTGATCCACATGTTCGCAGATGCAACGGAGGTACCAGCAATCCATCCCAGCGTACGGTCAACAACGTAGGGCAGACCATACAGCTTTCCAGCGGGGCTCCTTGATGCATCAAACGCGGCCTTGCCATTGGTGATCGAGCATTCGTATGCATTCGGTAGGTAAGTCTCATCAAGATACGGAGTCAGATCCATAATGATGCCATCGGTATCACCATAGAGAACCGCCTGAGAACCAGAGAGGCCAATTCCCCACATGATGTCGGGCAGACTATCGGACCCCAGACGCATTGCAACACCCTGAGTAAGTTCGGCACCGTTCAGGCTGCCAGTCACGTTCAAGGTCACGTTATAACCCATTTGGGCCAAACGTGACTCGGCGTAGGTCCACCACCAAAGATTATCGGGGTCTATCCCCAGGGTGCTGTCGTATCTGCAATAGATAGACAACTCTACAGGTTCAGATTCCGCCGATACGCTTACACAGGCCATTAGGACCAGTGCTAGGAGCAGTGCAAGCAATCTTACAGAGATCTTCATAGGTTTCCTCCTATTCCTCTATACATTAGACCGTTTTACGGTCAAGAGGTCAACTTGATATCACCCTTTTACTGAGCCCACCATTACACCTTTCACAAAGTACTTTTGAATGAATGGATACAATATCAACATTGGTGCGCTGGCGATAAATACCAACGAGTACTTCATTGTTACGGCGAGATGTGCCTGGTGCAGTAACTTTTGCAAATATGCATCATCGGCATCGCCAGCGATGGCCGCCTGCTCATATGCAGACTGACTGTTTATCAGTATTCGCTGCAGCACACTCTGCAATGGTTTCAGACTGTTGTCAGTCAGATATATCATCGCATCAAAATAGCTGTTCCAATGCGCTGAAGCGTAGTACAACCCTATAACCGCAACCACTGGCATACTAAGTGGTAGTGCAATAATGGCAAATATCCTGATTTCGCTGGCTCCGTCAATACGCGCTGCCTCGTACAAAGAATCAGGTATACTCGAAGAGAAGTATGTTCTAGTCACGATCATATTGTAAATCGAAAGGCCACTTACAATTATCAGGACCAGACGAGTATCTAGCACTCCCAGATTCTTTAGCAACAAATAACCAGGAATCAATCCTCCGCTTAAATACATGGGAATCAGAAAAACGGTAGTGAGTAAGCCATGCCCCAACATGCTCTTTTTGCTGAGGGCATACGCTGCCGGTACGGTCAGGAATAGATTGAACAGAGTGCCGAAGAAAGTATAGAAGATTGAGTTCGCGTAACCCCTCCATACATCATCATTTGTGAACACGAGTTGATATGCTTCCCCTGTGATCTGTCTGGGAAGCCATCGTACACCGCCGGAATAAACAGCATCTGCATCGGAAAATGATGAGATAACTGTAAACCACAAAGGGTATAAACAGATAAACGCTGCAAAAAGGAGCAATATGTACACGATGGCGGAGAACACGTTTTCACCGAGTGATCCGCGCAGTTCATGCTTGTTAACGATGTGCGCCATATTATCTCCTTTCTCAGAATAAGCCAACATCAGATACTCTCTTGATTATGTAGTTCACTATAAGAACAATAATGACATTCACCAATGTGTTGAAAAGCCCAATTGCCGTAGAATAACTATACTGACCGGATATTAGACCGATTTCATATATATAAGTGGACAATATTCTAGACTTGGGCAGGTTCAAGCTGTTCTGAAGGAGATATATCTTTGAATATCCAAGGTTCATTATCCTTCCGACTTTGAGAATAAAGGTTATTACTATGGTCGGTAATATGGAAGGTATATTAATATGTCTGATTATTTGCAAACGGTTTGCACCATCGATTTTCGCCGCTTCTACATTCTCTTGAGGCACACCCGATAGAGCTGAAATATAGATAATCGAACTCCAGCCAAAGCCCTGCCATTCCATCATAAGTACGTAAATCCAGGGAAATACGGATGGTACTCCCAACAGCCCCTGACGTTTCATTCCCATTTTGGTTAGTATGTCCGTAATAACACCGTGCTCATAATCCAGAAACAGAATCGCGAGAGAGCATACGACTACATCAGATAAAAAGTGCGGTACATAGGTTATCATTTGTATACTCTTTTTGAAAGAAGCATTTTTAACTTCATTTAGCATAAGAGCAAACATTATCGGGATGGGGAAAAACGCGAGGTTCAGGAGCGTAATTGAAAGTGTATTCCAGATGAGCGTTAACATATCCGGAAACAAGAAGAACCTTTCGAAGTTTTCAAGGCCGATCCAGACGCTACCGAAAATGCCTGTAGACGGCCGGTAGTTTTTGAAACCTATGATAACACCAGCAATAGGTATATAATTGAAGACAACCAAATATATAAGCCCCGGCAACAGCAGCAGATACCACTGCCAGCTTTGAAGTAAACGTTTCTTGATCAAGCTCCTGCGCCTTGATGCCGTGATAGAAAGGCCATCCATCTTCGTAACCTCAATTCACTAAAAACGCTCATGATATGCAGAAATTTACATAATCATTATATTACAGACGCAAATGGTTTTGTATGGTAAAATCAAAACCATTTGTCATTATCGATACACGAATCGAGCAAATTAGTTGACGCAAGCATAGCGACTGGCTATAATAATAACATCTAAACATCAAAACCATTTGTTGTTTTCGATACATTGTTTTCAAAACTTCGCTTCTAGTTTTTTTAGCGCAATCGAACACAAGAATGCGTTGTGTACAAGGGCAGGAGAGGAGGTGCGACAATGATGGAACTGATCATTCAGAAAATCGTATCTGTCTACCTCGTCGATTTAGATACTGCTACTTACTATAATACTAATCGTCCTTACTCAGCCATGTGTCTAAAAACTTCGGGCCACAGCATATATACACAGAATGGTATTGATTATTACTCGGACAGCAAACACCTGATCCTGATTCCTAAAGGTTCAACATATAGTTATAGTGTTAAAGAAAAGGGTAGTTGTATAATCATCGAATTCATGGCCGACGGTCTTCCGGATACCATAACCGCACATGAAGTAAACAATGGAGATGTGATCAAAGGGATTGCCGCGAACATGGAATATGCATGGACGTTCAAACGTCCAGGTTATCGTGAGATTTGTTTATCAGGCATCTATCAGCTGCTTTACCACATGATGTTACACGAAAGCAATACTTATTTGCCTCGTGTACATCGAACCAAAATAGATAAAAGTCTGCACTATATTCACGACCATTTTTGTGATCATTCCCTAACGATCCAGGATCTGGCACATCAGTCAGAGATAAGCGTGATCTATTTCCGCAAGATATTCCATGAGGTTTTCGGAGTCTCACCAAAGAAGTACATAACACTACTGCGGCTTAACCGCGCAAAGGAACTACTAACTGCGAACGAACTGAGTATAAGTCAAATTGCTGAGGTTGTGGGGTTCGGAGATATTTATTCCTTCTGTAAGACGTTCCGTACTGAAACAGGTACGACACCAACCGAATACAAAAAAGGCATTCAAGCTGGAAAGGACATGCAAAATGAAAGCAATGCTGATCAACAAGAATGACCGGGCTCTTGTCTGGAGTGATGTTGACACTCCTCATGCAAAGGATGGCGAAGTTTTAATCAAGATCCGTGCCGTTGCGCTCAACCGTGCAGATCTGCTTCAACGTAAGGGAACATATCCCTCACCCGAAGGCTGGCCTGAATGGATGGGGCTTGAAGTATCGGGCGATATATGCGAAGTTGGAACAGGCGTAAGCAAATGGCATATCGGCGACAAAGTATGCGCTTTACTGGGTGGTGGAGGATACGCAGAGTATATCGCAGTCCCCGAAGGCATGGTAATGCCGATCCCAGAAGGACTTAGCTATGAGCAGGCCGCATCTTTACCTGAAGCATATGCTACATGCTATCTGAATCTTTTCATTGAGGGCAGATTTAAACCCGGAGAAACGTTGTTCTTCCCCGCGGGAGCCAGCGGGTTGGCATCAGTAGGCATTCAGATGGCACACGCATTTGGAGCCTTCGTTATAACTTCCGTCCTGACCACAGAAATAAAGAATAAGATTTCTCACTTGCCAGCAGATGTGGTTATAGACAGCTCATGTGACAACACTGTTGATGTCATAAAAACTATTTCCGAGCAAGGACATCCAATAGATGTTGCTATTGATTGTCTGGCCGGAGAGACAATAGGCAAAGTTTTTCCATTTGTCAATGAAGGATGCCGGTGGGTGTTGATTTCTACGCTGGACGGTATATATACAACTATACCACTTCGCGCACTGCTAACTAAGGGTATTACGTTTAAAGGCAGTATGCTTAGAAAACGCAGCGTTCAGGAAAAGACAGAACTCCTGGAAAAATTGGTCAGAGATATCTGGCCAAAACTCGAGAGTAAAGAAATCGTTCCCTGTATATATAAAGTACTACCGATCATCGAAGCCGCCGCTGCTCACGCAATTCTCGAAAACGGAGAAAACATAGGCAAGGTCGTACTTAAGGTATGCTGAGCATAGAACAGTTGTGTGCAGAAAAGCGTTTCAGTACTTGGTCGTGTCTGCTTGCCATGCTGTGTTGGGGATCGTTGTTCCCCATGATCAAGCTAGGTTACTATAGTTTTGATATTGACATGACCTCTTCTGGAAGCATATTGTTGTTTGCAGGTCTTCGTTTTCTGGTCTGTGGTGTGATCCTGATAGGCTTTATATCTGCAAAAGACAAAAAGCTGGTCACACCTAGTAGATACTCGATCATGCCGATACTCTGGGCCGCGTTGTTTGCTTATGTACTTCACTATACATGCACATATATCGGTGTTGCGCACTTAGAAAGCTCTAAAACAGCAATCATAAAGCAAATTGGCTCGCTATTTGTAGTGTGCTTTGCTTTTTTGTTTCGAAAAGAAGATGGCTTCTCCATTTGCAAGGTTGTGGGTGGTGTGCTCGGTTTTGCCAGCATATTCGTGATTAACCTGAATGGTACAAGTTTCCAATTTGATGTATACGACCTTTTAGTGCTGGGTGCTTCTGCATGTGCGGTTATATCAACGTTGATGCTAAAAAATGCATATGACATCTTCTCACCTATGCTCATAACGGCGTGGGCGCAGCTGATAGGCGGTGCAGCACTATTGGTCATAGGTATATCCCTAGGCGGGAGAATAGGTCGCGTAACCCTTGAGGGTTTGCCTATTTTTATCTATATCTGTACTGCCTCTTGCTTTGGATACGTTTTGTGGAACATGCTTCTCAAGTATAATAATATGTCGAGGCTAAACCTTATTAAGTTTACTGAAGCATTGTGGAGTGCCTTGTTTTCATGGTTATTACTGTGTGAAAACATCTTCTCCATCAAATACTTACTGGCTTTGATACTGGTTTGTGCTGGTCTGCTTATCGGAAACAGCAGAAAGCACGAAGAACATACTTGAAGCAATCTGTCATAATACGACATAACTCAATGAAACGGGGGACTTTAGGATGAAGCCGTACAGGATTTATCCGTCGGAACGCAGCACTTATACAGACCGCTTCAGCGGCGCTACTGTGCACATGCTGACAAACTACAAAGGGCATAGTGTGCATCCATACTTTACGGAGAACGCTTGGTTTGACAACGGTAGGAAATTCATATTTACTTCCGACCGAGCTAATGTAACGAACCTGTTCTCATACGATTTGGAAAGCGGCGAGATAGCGCAGCTAACCGACTTTTCAGATATGCGCTTTGGGGCAGTACATATTATCAAACATATAAACAAAGAGAGAAACGAAACCTATTACTGGCAAAACGGTTGCCTGTATGCGTTGAGTTTAGATAACCTTAGTGTACGTCCGGTATTTATTGCTCCGAAAGATGACCGCTTTTGCTCGGGCAACGGTGTACTCAATGCTGGCGGGGGAATAACTGGTGCAGGAGGGAAGTATATTTACATTGGGCTAACCGAAGATTTGAGCCAGCGTATCTTTACACGCATGAGCGCTAATTACGTTGGATTTGAAGAGACTTTTGAAGCCCGGCCGCTGTGTATCATACTTCAGATAGATTTGGACACCGGTGCTGCCCGTAAAGTGTGGGAAGAAAAGTGCTGGGTTGGTCATATCAACCCATCGCCAACGCTGGATGGTATCCTCACGTTCTGCCACGAAGGGCCTTGGGATCGAGTTGATAACCGTATGTGGGTACTTGATGTCTCATCTGGTAAAGCATATATGCTGCGTCCCCGCAGGAAGAAAGGTGAGATGATAGGTCATGAATACTGGCTTCAGGATGGTGAAACTGTGGGTTATCAGGTACATGTACCTAATGAAGGAAACCCTGTACGTACTACTTACACATGTTTCATACGTTATGACGGAACGGGTGAAATCGAAGCGCTGAACGGCCCCATGCAGTCCCCTGACCACGTGTTTTCACTAGATACAGAGAGGATCGTGACTGATGCCGGGAAAACCATAAAACTGATACGTCGCGAAGGTAAGCGCTTTGATTCGCCCCGCGTGTTGTGTATGCACGATTCCAGCTTTTATTTTCAAAACTCGCATCCACATCCCTGTTTCACGCCGGATGGGAAACACGTTCTATTTGCGTCCGATATTGAAGGCTATGTGAATCTTTATCTTGCTGATATCCCAGATTATGGTTCCCTTCCATATCTCAACGAAAAACAATCTTGATACAGGCTAAAGCCCGCGAAGAGCAATACATCTCATCGCGGGTTATTATACCGTTTTCCATCATTCTGTTCACATCCGCAAAAGCCCAAAAAAGATAGAAATACGCAATACGCCTGCAACGTGTTCACATCGCAGCGGCCAAACTGTTCACATCGCGAGGATGTTGACAGTATGGGGGGCCCATGTGGTACAGTTTGCAGAATGCCGTTGTTAGGTGTTCACGTGGTCAAAACCATCGATTTTATTGAGTTTTTGTGGTTTCCACTTCATCAGTCTAGTGCTCACAATTTGGGTGTTCACTGGGTGTTCACGCCCTTTTGAACACCTTTTTTC
>JAEEGL011914272.1_pt1 | contig 12846 bp, 12 predicted proteins | sample 9134231 | NCBI WGS metagenome assembly JAEEGL01 (sample SAMN16246548, study PRJNA631951) | gut metagenome | biome: gut microbiome; feature: rumen; material: fiber-attached | host: Bos | place: Iran: Karaj | collected 2018-10
AAACCATTCTTAATGAGTATTGAAGACGTATTTACTATTTCAGGACGTGGTACTGTTGTTACAGGACGTGTTGAACGTGGTGAATTAAAACTTAATGATGAAGTAGAAATCGTTGGTTTAAGACCAACTCAAAAAACTGTTGTTACAGGAATTGAAATGTTTAGAAAATCACTTGATTCAGCTATAGCTGGTGATAACGCTGGTGCATTACTACGTGGTATCTCAAGAGATCAAGTTGAAAGAGGACAAGTTCTTGCTAAACCAGGAAGTGTTACTCCACATCATCATTTCAAAGGATCTGTATATGTATTAAGTAAAGAAGAAGGCGGACGTCATACTCCATTCTTTGCAAATTACAGACCACAATTCTATTTCAGAACTACTGACGTTACAGGTGTTATTACTCTACCTGATGGTGTAGAAATGGTTATGCCTGGTGATAACGTTGATATGACTGTTGAATTAATTGCTCCAGTAGCTCTTGAAAATGGTACTAAGTTCTCTATCCGTGAAGGTGGACGTACTGTTGGTGCTGGTGTAGTTACTGAAATCGTTAAGTAATTAATACGAAGTAATTAAAAAAGTGAACTTGTTTCACTTTTTTTAATTGCTTAATAATTGTATAATAGTATTGGTGAGATTATGAGTAAGGTAAGTGCTAACTCTAAGAAGTCTTCTAGTAAAAAGAGAAAAGTTGTTAAAAAGGCTTCCTTATTATCTAGTGATGAATTGTATGATAGTATAAAACTTGATAAAAGAGAAAGATTAAAAAAGAAAAGTAAAAAAGAAGATATATTAGAAGATGAATTTGTTAAAAAAATACTATCTGGTGAATATAAAACATTTGCTGATATAGATAAAATTACAAGAACAGAGGAAGATGATAATTCTAAAGAGGAAATTATAAAAGAAGAACCAATAGTTGAAGAAGAAGTAGAAGATATAATAGAAAAAATAGAAGAAGATGAAAAAGATACTATTATTACAAGTGTTATAGATATATCTGAAGTAGAGAAAATGATGAATACTAATGATTCTTCTTTAGATGAATTAGATACTATTATAGAAGTAAATAAAAAGAGGGGCTTCTTTAGAAGATTTGTTGATAAATTTAAGAAAAATTAAAAGCATTAATTTAATTAATGCTTTTTTGTTTTCTTTTAAATTCTTTAGCTAATATACCATTTTTATCTAAGTTAAGATACAATCCATCATTTATAATAAGATCAAACTCGCCAATATTTTCAATTGCTATTGGTTTAAACCCTTTTTTAAAATCATCTAAACCTTTATATGGATTATCTTTAGTAAAGTTTCCTGAGATTCCATTTATATCTAAGAAATCATAATCATTTTTATAATAGTTTATTAATTCATTATGTAAGAAATAGTTTGGAGCATATGAACTATATTTTTTATCATAGCCTGATATTAATATATTAACTCTATTTTTATATTTAATTGTTATTGCTCCAGCTATATAGCATTCTTCTGAATTTGCAAGATATCTTGTTAATTCTGATATGTTATTACTATATGTATTTAATATACTATCTGAATCTAATTTTCTTTTTAATAATTCTTCTGTTGAGTGTTTCATAATTTGTTCTGTTATTTTATTATTTCGTTCTAGTTCTTTTTCATATATATCTTTTGCATTTATTAATGATTGTTCATAATTAATTTTAACTAAAAATATATCTATTGAATTATTTTTATTAAAGGCATTGAAATAATTGTAATAATGATTAACAGGACATGTTTTTTTATTTTTAATGAATTTATATAAAATATCAATACCATTACGATCTGATTTTACTAGTTCTAAACCTAGCTTTTTACTTTTACTAATTTTATTTCTTGTATGTTTTTCATATTTAATAATATTTGAGTTCTTTAATGTTATGATTACGTTATATTTAGGTATTTTACTTGAGAATTGTGTATCATCTATTAATTTCTTATAGTTTAGTTGCTTTAAATTATCTTCTATTTCTAAATTCTTATTATATGTTGTTATATGTGTTTTTAAATCTATTTTTCCAATTGCTATTTCTGGATTTATTTTAATAAAAGCAACATTTTTTTTGTAGTAATATTTCTTTATTTCATTTGTAAATGTTTGTAATAATTCTTTATCATAATAGTCTATTAAAAAACCTTTTGGTGCATATCCATATTTAAATAATAAACCTAGTTTTTTTAGGAGTATTAATGAAGCAGCAACTATTTTACCTTCATCATCTTTTAAACCTAGTAATTCGTAGTCAAATCCTTCTTCTGATAGTGTTATTGCATAATTAGAAGTCTGATGATAACTACCTAAAGGGTGTTGATTGGAGAAGTCATCAAATTCAAATATAGTTAATTTTACTAATTTCATATTTATACCCCTTTCTTAAAGAAGAAAGTATTATATCACATCTGAAAATTATTGCAATAAGTTTATTTATGATTTAAAATTAGTAATATAGAGGTGTGTGTGATGGATAAGATAACTAGCAGATTTAAGAGAATTGTGAATTTTTCTGTCTTAATGGAAATATTTGATATTATAGTAGGAATTCTATTATTTGTATATACTTCATTTTCTATTAAAATATGTGCTGTAATAATAGGTGCTATGATTTTAGTTCATGGATTATTCTCTTTAATTAGATATTTCTATGATGGTTTAGCAAGTAGATTCTTTGCTATGGATTTGATAGTTGGAGTAGCTGGTATTGTGTTAGGTTTATTCTTAATGTTTAATACTTTTGATACTTTGTCATTTTTAGGATATTTATTTGCTGCTTGGTTAATTATTGTTGGATTACATAGATTAATATATGGTATTAAGTTAGTTAAGATTAATGATGAGATATATCCTCTAATATGTATGATGGGATTATTAATTGTAGTTATGGGATGCTTAATATTATTCAATCCATTTGAAAGTTTTATGTTAATAACTAAATTAATTGGTATATTTATAATAGTTAATACTATTTTTGAAGTTATGACATTAAATCTATATAAAAAGAGAGTAGATTACTTATTAGATTTGTTTGAATAGAAGGTTAATCCTTCTTTTTTCTTGATTTATTTTTATTATTATGTTAAATTATTTAATGTGTAAAGGAGTGAAGTCTAATGGAGATTGCACTTATAGTTGTATCAATTTTATTAATAGCTATTGTTTTATTACAAAGTAATAAAGCAAGTGATGCTAGTCAAATAATAAGTGGTGGAAATGATATTTTATTTCAAAACCAAAAAGAGAGAGGTTTTGAGTTATTAATTACAAGATTAACAATTTTATTAGGAGTTGCTTTCTTTGTAATATCATTTATACTTTTCGTAAGTTAGTCCATTAGGACTATTTTTTTTGGCATTTTATGATATAATTATTGGTATAGAATGAGAAGGTGTCTTGTATGAAAGAGAAGATATTACATTTATTATCAAATATACATGAAGCTAAGGAAGCAATAGAGATTAACGATATGTTAGGCCTTACTACTGCTGCTGATTATAAGGAATTACAAGATACTTTAAATGAGCTTGTATCTGATTATACTATTTTCTTAACTAAGAAAGGTAAATACATTTTATTACAGAATTGTCCTGGTTTAAAAAAAGGTAAACTATCTGTAAGTAAAAAAGGATTTGGTTTTGTTAACTTAGATAAAGAAGATGACATTTATGTTGATGCTCGTAATTTAAGTGGTGCTATTCAAGATGATATAGTAGTTGTTGAGACATTTATGTCTGGGGTAAGAAAAGAAGGTAGAGTAATTCGTATTGTTAAAAGAGAATTACAAAATCTTGTTGGTGAAGTTGTATTTACTGAAAGTGGTAAAGCTTACTTAGATTTAGATGATGATAAGAAAGATATTGTTATTGAATTAACTAATGATAGTATTCAAGATTGTGTTGAAGGTCATAAAGTTCTAGTAGAAATAGTTAAAGAGATTAATAAACATAAATATATTGGTAAAGTTGTTAAAATAATTGGTCATAAGAATGATCCTGGTGTTGATATTTTAAGTATTGCTTATAAACATGGTATTTATGAAGAGTTTGGTGAAGATGTTGAAAGAGAATTAGTTGATATTCCAAACGAAGTAAGTGAAATAGATTTAAGAGGTAGAAGAGATTTAACTGATTTAAATATATTTACTATTGATGGTGATGATACTAAGGATGTAGATGATGCTATTAGTATTAAGAAATTAGAAAATGGTAATTATGAATTAGGTGTTCATATTGCAGATGTATCTCATTATGTTAAAGAGAATACTGCTTTAGGTGATGCTGCTTATTTAAGAGGTACTTCTTCTTATTTGGCAGATACTGTTATTCCAATGATACCTCATAAACTTTCTAATGGTATTTGTTCTTTAAATGAAGGTGTTATTAGATTATCTATGTCTTGTGTAATGGAAATAGATCATAAAGGTAAGATTGTTAATTATGATATTTTCCCTAGTTATATTAAGAGTAGAAAAAAGATGACTTATAAACATGTAAATGATATTATATTACGTGACATTATTGAACCTGGTTATGAACCTTTTGTTGATGATTTAAATTTGATGAATGAATTACATTTAATATTAAGAAAAGAAAAGATTCAAAGAGGTTATATTGATTTTGATTTAGATGAAGCTAAAATAATTCAGGATAAAGATGGTGTTGCAATAGATGTTAAGAAACGTGTTAGAGAAGAAGGAGAAATGTTAATAGAAGACTTTATGATAGCTGCTAATGAAACTGTTGCTACTCATATAAGTCAAATGGATTTGCCTTTTATCTATCGTGTTCATGACAGACCTAAACCTGAAAAAATAGAAGATTTTGCTAATTTGGTTAAAATATTAGGATATAAGATTAATAATAGGTTAAATGATTTAAGTCCAAAAGGTATGCAATATATATTAGAACAATTAAAAGATAAACCTGAATTTGATATTTTATCTAGTTTATTACTTCGTAGTATGAGAAAAGCTATTTATAGTAAAGATAATATTGGTCACTTTGGTTTAGCTAGTAAAGCTTATACTCATTTTACTAGTCCAATTAGAAGATTTCCAGATTTAGAGGTACATAGATTATTAAAGAAATATTTAATTGAAAATGATTTATCTATGACTACTATTCGTACTTTAGATAATAAGTTAGTTGAAATAGCTGATCATTCTTCTGAAAGAGAATATGCTGCTCAAGAAGCAGAAAGAGATGTTCTTGATATGAAGATGGCTGAATATATGGAAAGTCATATTGGAGAAGAGTTCGAAGGTGTTATTGATACTATTACTAATTTTGGTTTCTTTGTAGAATTACCTAATTTAATAGATGGTTTAGTACATGTTCAAACATTAAAGGGTGATTATTTTAAATATATTCCTGAGATGTTAGCTATGGTTGGTAAATCTACTAAAAAAATGTATCGTTTAGGGGATAAAGTTAAAGTTAAATGTGTTGGAGCAAGTAAAGTTACTTCAATGATTGATTTTGAGTTGGTAGAGGTTGATAAGAATGGAAATAAAGAATAAGAAAGCTAATTTTGATTATTATATTGAAGAATCTATAGAATGTGGTATAGAACTTAAAGGTACAGAAATTAAATCTTTAAGGAAAGGTTCTGGAGATTTAAAAGATACTTATGCTATTATTCGTAATGGTGAAGTATTTTTACTTAATATGTATATAGCTAAATATGAAGAAGGTAATATTTTTAATCATGACGAAAGAAGAACTAGAAAATTACTTCTTCATAAGAAAGAGATTAAAAAGTTATTAGAAAAGATTAGTAGAGAAGGTTATAGTTTAGTACCTTTAAAAGCCTATTTAGTTAATAATAAAGTAAAGATATTGTTAGGTATTGGTAAAGGTAAAAAACTATATGATAAGAGAGAAACGATTAAAGAAAGAGATCTTTTAAGAGAAGCGCAAAAAAGGAATAAGTAATTATTCTTTTTTTTTGAAATAAGTCTTTTAATAATTGGTGTTTTTTATTATAATATTTATTGTATGATGTTACGTGGTGGTGGAATTATGAGTAAAAAAGTTAAAAAGAATAGAAGAATGAAAAAAAGTTTTAAGATATTAATATTTTTATTAGTATTAGGTTTTATGGCATTAGGAGCTTATTATGCTTTGAATGGTAAAGGTAAAAAATTAGGAGATAGTATTAAAGAAAAAGTTGAAGAGATTGTTGATAAGAAAGAAGAACCTAAGTTACAAGTATATGATGCAGATAGTAACAAAAGACCTATAGCGGTTATGATTCCTCATGATACTTGGGGTGGTGCTCAAGATAGACAATATGGTATACAAGATGCATATATTATTTATGAAATATTTGCTGAAGGTGGTATTACAAGATTAATGGCTTTATTTAAAGATGTTAATACTGAAAAGATAGGTCCTATTAGAAGTAGTAGATCTTATTATTTAGATTATGCTATGGAAAGTGATGCTATTTATGTTCACTGGGGTTATAGTCCACAAGCTCAAGCTGATATTCCTAAATATGGTATTAATAATATTAATGGTTTAGCTGAAGAGGGTATTTCTGTATTTAGAGATTGGAATTATAGTGCTCCTAATAATGGTTTTACTTCTATTAAGAGTATTTATGATAGATCTGAACAAAAGAAATATGCTACTACAAGCGATAAATGGAAGTTATTTGAATATTCTGTTGATCCTTTAGATTTAACTAAAGATGAGACTTATAAAGCTGCTAATAATGTTAGTGTTTTCTATACTGGTAAATATTCTGCGAAATATAAATATGATGCTGAGAAAAAATATTATTTAAGATCTAATAATGATAAAGCTCATATTGATAATAATACTAAAGAACAATTACATGTTAAGAATATTATTATTATGAAAATTAATAATCATTTAATAGCTGGAGATACTAAAGGTAGAATTGATTTAGAGAATATTGGTAGTGGTAAAGGTTACTATATTTCTGATGGTGGTATGATTGATATTACTTGGAGGAAGGCTTCTAGAACTTCTAAGACTGAGTATTATGATTCTAAAGGTAATAAATTAGTGATTAATGATGGTAATACTTTTATTCAAGTACAACCAATTAATAGTAGTGTTGACGTAAGTTAATACTTATGTATAGTAAGTGCAAACATTTACATGCGAAAATTGCCGTTTATAGGCAATTTTTATTTTTGGTTTTTTTTTAATTGCTAATTTGATATAATTAAGACTGACAAGGAGGAATTATAATGTTATTTTCCATTTGGTCTATTATAACTAAAATCATTGATGTTTGTATTGTATGGTTTATGTTATATTATATTTTAAAAAATGTTAAGAATAATGTTAAATTAGTTCTTATAGTTAAAGGTATTATTATATTGTTGGCTGTAAGGATATTGAGTGATTTATTACATTTATATACTGTTGGATTATTACTTGAATATGTATTTGAGTGGGGACCTATTGCTATTATTGTTTTATTTCAACCAGAAATTAGGAGTTTCTTAGAATCTATTGGTAGAACTAAATTATTAGGTCGTCATAAAGTATTAACAGTTGAAGAGAGAGAACATGTTGTATTTGAAATAATGGATGCTGTTGAGTATTTAAAGAAGAATAAGATAGGTGCATTAATAGTTATAGAAAGAGATATGTCTTTACAAGAATATATTTCTCCAGCTACTAAAATATATGCTGATGTATCTAGTCCATTATTAGGTACAATATTTTTCCCAAATAGTCCATTACATGATGGTGGTGTTATTATTCAGGGAGATAGAATAACTTGTGCTGGTGCTGTATTTAAAACAAGTATGAATCCTGATTTAAATAAAAAGTTAGGTACTCGTCATAGAGCTGCATTAGGTATTGCAGAAGAGAGTGATGCTATTGCGTTAATTGTTTCTGAAGAAACTGGTAGAATTAGTATTGCTGTTGATCATGAGATTCATTATAACTTAAGTTTAGATGAATTTAGAATGATGTTAATTGATGAGTTAAAACCAAAGACTGAATTATTCTATAATGCTGATAATAATGAAGGTGGTGAAGATGATGAATAAGAAATTTTTAGTACCTTTTAAAAAGTTTTTTAAGTTAATATATAATATTATAGATAGATTTATTGTTGTTCCTATAAGTACTTTAGTTTATAAGATACAATTAAGATTTGGTAAAGAGAATAAATTAGAAAAGTTATTAAATAGACCTAATTTCTTATTATATTTATCTTTAGTGTTTGCTATTTTATTATTCTATTTAGTTGAGAATAAAGCAGTTAGATTAGTTAATACAGAAGCAGAGTATTTAACTGACCAGCCTGTTAAAGTTTTATATAATAGTGGTGCTTATGTAGTTGAAGGTATTCCTGAAACTGTAGATATTACATTAATAGGTAAAAAAAGTGAATTATATTTAGCTAAACAATTAGGTGATAATGAAGTAGTAGTAGATTTAACTGATTATGAACCTTCTGATAAACCTGTTGAAGTTAAATTAACATATAATAAGAATTTAGATAATATTGATTATAAGATAGATCCTACTTATGTTACTGTTACTATTAAGAAAAAAGTAAGTGATACTAAGACTATTAATTATGATTTATTAAATCAAGATGATTTAAATCCTAAATTAAGTGTTAGATCTGTTGAATTATCTAAGAGTGATGTAGTTGTTAGAGGTAGTCAAGAAACTTTAAATAGTGTTGCTACTATTAAGGCTTTAATAGATTTAGATAATACTGATTATAATAAAGCTGGTACATATACAGTAGATAATGTTACTTTAGTAGCTTATGGTAGTGATGGTAATGTTATTAAGAATGTTGAAATAGTTGCTACAAAGATTACTGCTACATTAGTATTAGATTCTTATTCTAAGAAAGTTCCTGTTAAAGTATTAACTGAGGGTGCATTGGTTGATGGTAAAGCTATTTCATCTATTACTATAAATGGTAAAGCTGCTTCTGAATATGAAGTAACTATATATGGTGATGAGAATTCATTAGAAACTATTGAAAATATTCCAGTTACATTAGATATTGCTGGTTTAGGTAATAGTGGTTCTAAGACATTGAATGTTTCTTTACCAAAACCAAGTGGTGTTAGATCTATTGTTGATGATAGTGTATCAATAGTGCTTAACTTTGGTGAAGCTAAGCAAAAGACTGTTAAGGTAGTTGGTATTAAGACTATAAATGTACCTAGTGGTTTAGTTGCTAATTTAGCTTCTGCTGAAGATATAAACGTAGATGTTCAAGTTATAGGTGTTGAATCTGTAATAGATGCATTAGGAGACAATCCTACTGGAATAACTGCATATGTTGACTTATCTGGTTGTGTAGTTGGTGGTCCTTATCCAATTGATGTTAAAGTTGTTGGTGATGATTCAAGATTACAATATGTTGTTACTAAGAAGGTTAATGTAGTTCTTTCTAAATCAAGTTAAGACTCGTAAGAGTCTTTTTTGGTGTAATAATTACGTAAAGTATATAACAATTAATAAAATATTATGTTATAATACCTTATAGGTGGTTTAGATGGAAAAGAAAGTTTCTAAAAATAAAGTTAAAAGTAGTACAAATAAGAGAAAAGAAAAGATTTATTATGCTACAACAGAACAAAAGGATGTTAGGAGTTTCTTAGTTGTTATTTTAGTTGTATTATGCTGTGTTGGTTTAATATATTTAGCAACAAGAGCGTTTGTTACAAAAGATTTATTTGAAAAGGATGATAAAGAAGAAGTAGTAACTCCAGTTAGTGTTAATTATGATAAAGCTATTGTAGGTAATATGTTAGGTAAACCTGAAAAAGAATATTATGTAGTAGTATATGACATGACAGGTGATTATATGGCTGATATGAGTTCTTTAGTATCAGGATATAATGCAAAAGAGAAGCATTTACATATTTATACTGTTGATTTATCTAATAAATTAAATGCTGATTATTATGACACTGAGAATGAAAATGTTAAAGCTACTAGTGTAGAGGATTTTAAATTTGGTGATATTACTTTAATTAAAGTAACAGATGGTAAAGTTAAGTCTTATATAACAGATTATACTAAAATGAAGAAAGAATTAGGTGTTTAAGAAGAGGTTTAAATTTTGTAAACTTCTTTTTTTATGCTATTATATTTATTGTTATGGAGTGATACTATGGCAAATACAAGAAATAATAATAGGAAAAAAGGTACTGTTGGCAATAAAAAAACTGTTGATAAGAATAAAGTTATTAACAGTAATAAATCTTCTGTTAAAAAGAAAGATGGTTTATTGTCTAAGATAAAAAATAAAAAGAATCAAAAAGTTTATGTTAAGAAATTTAAAATAGATGTGTTAGATGTTTTTATTATTGTAATATTTACTGCATTGGTATCTTCTTTTTTAACAGCTTTAATATTTAATTATCAATATAAAAAGCATAGATCATTAAATGAAAGTTTATTATATAGTGAATCTTTTTCTAAATTTGCTAAAATCTATGATGAAGTAAAGAATAATTATTATGAAAAAGTTGATGAAGAAGAAATGTTATCTGCTGCATTAGATGGTATGCTTAAATATTTAGGAGATAAGTATTCTATATATATAGGAGATTCTGATAGTGAAGAATTAATCTCTTCTTTAGAAGGTTCTTATGAAGGAATTGGTATTGTTTGTTCATATGATATAGTAATTGCTGTATATGAAAATTCTCCTGCAGATAAAGCTGGTATTGAAGTTGGAGATTCTATTATAGAAGTTAATGGTGTTGTTTTAGATAATAATGTAGATGTTGGTAGTTTAATTAAGAAAGATAGTTCCAATAAAATAGTAGTTAAAAGAAATAATAAAATGATGACTTTTAATGTTAAAGTGGATACTGTTGTTATGACATCTGTTGTTAGCGATGTATTAGAAAAAGAAAATAATAAAATAGGATATATTAAAGTAAGTAGTTTTGCATCTAATACTTATGATCAATTTAATGAAGAATTAATTAATTTAGAAGATAGAGATATTGACTATTTAATTGTTGATTTAAGGAATAATACCGGTGGTTATTTAAATGTAGCTACTAAGATGGTTAATTTGTTTTTAAGTAAAAACTCTGTTATATATTCTCTAGAGAATAAAGATGGTATAAAAGAATATAAAGATGATACTAAGGAAGATAGAGATTATAAAGTAGTTGTTTTAATTAATGGAAATACTGCTTCTGCAGCGGAAATATTTGCTGGAGCTTTAAAAGATAGTTATGGAGCTACTTTAGTTGGAGAAAAATCATATGGTAAAGGTAAAGTTCAAACTTTAATATCTTATGGTGATTCTATTGTTAAATATACAAGTTCTAAATGGTTAAGACCTAATGGTGAATGTGTTGATGAAGTAGGAATAACTCCAGATATAGAAGTTAAGAATACTTTTAAAGATAATACTATTTATGATAATCAATTAGAAGAAGCTATTAATGTATTAGTAAAAGAGAAATAATTATTATTTCTTTTTTTATTGTTCTTTTTATAGTTTTAGTATATAATTTTTAACGAAAGAGGAATTATATGAATAATATTAAAGTAGGAGATAAGTTAAAGATTTATTGTTATAAACATGATGGATCTTTAGAACATACTTCAGATGAAGCAATTGTATTAGAAAATAATGATGAGGTATTAGTTTGTGGTAATGGATGTACTAGAATAACAGAAAAAGATGGTAGAACTCATATGACTAATGAGCCAGCTGTATTATTTTTCTATAAAGATCATTGGTTTAATATAATAGGTCAGTTAAAAAAATATGGTTTGTTTTATTATTGTAATATTGCTAGTCCATATATTATAGATGGAACTATTATTAAATATATAGACTATGATTTAGATTTAAGAGTATTTCCAGATGGTGGTTTTAGAATATTAGATAGAAATGAGTACAATTATCATAAGAAAATGATGCATTATCCAGAAGATATTAACAAGATTGTTAAAAATGAATTATCTTATTTGATAGATAGAAAAAGGGAAGAAAGTGGTCCTTTTCAACCAAATATGATAGAAAAATACTATGAAATGTTCGAAAATATTACAAATTTGAAAAAAAGTTAAAGTTTTTCTTGCATTTACATTTTTTTTGTTATATACTTGGTTTGTTGCTTTGGAAAAAATGTCAAGGCAATAATACAAATCCAAGTATTTTTTTATGATATTATTGTAAACAAAAAAATATTTGTCAGAAAAAGTTGACAAAGAAAATTGGATTTGGTATATTACAAATGCAACCGAGAAAAAGGTCGCTAAAAATATCCGATTTTACGGATATAATTAATGTTTATATCAAATTAAAAAAATATCAACAAAAAATGTTGACAAATAAATTTTAGTTTGATATATTACTAATGCAACTGGAAAAAAGGTTGCAAAATGATCTTTGAAAACTAAGTAAAAAAGTCAAAATTTGAGTAACTTAGGACAAACTTAAAATTAATGATTTATTTATAAATCTTTTTTATTGAGAGTTTGATCCTGGCTCAGGATGAACGCTGGCGGCATGCCTAAGACATGCAAGTCGTACGAGAAGGCCCACTGATATTGATCGAAGTTGGAGTGCTTGCACAAAGATGGACTTTAGTGGATGTGGATTTTCCTTCTAGTGGCAAACGGGTGAGTAACACGTAGGCAACCTACCCTTGAGATTGGGATAACTACCGGAAACGGTAGCTAATACCGGATACGACTTTTCCACATAAGTGGAACTGTTAAAAGGCGGATTTATCTGCCGCTCATGGATGGGCCTGCGGTGCATTAGCTAGTTGGTGAGATAGTAGCTCACCAAGGCGACGATGCATAGCCGACCTGAGAGGGTGATCG
>JAEEGL011997566.1_pt1 | contig 12846 bp, 9 predicted proteins | sample 9134231 | NCBI WGS metagenome assembly JAEEGL01 (sample SAMN16246548, study PRJNA631951) | gut metagenome | biome: gut microbiome; feature: rumen; material: fiber-attached | host: Bos | place: Iran: Karaj | collected 2018-10
ATAATGATATATTAGATCTTAATAATATAAACGTTGCCTCAAATAATAAAACAACAAGCTTTCTAGTACATCGTGATTATTTTAAGATTGTAGGGTGTGCTTATATGTATACACCGGAGTTTTTCAGATATTATAACCAGATGTATCCAAAGACTTTCTTATATGGAGAAGAGTATTGCACGGCGTTGTATTTGGATGCGGCAGGTCTTTGTACGATGGAAGTAGATACAGATGCAATTATTCATTTAGGTGGAAGATCTACATCGTCGAATGTAAAAAGATCAAAATATGTACGAAAGACGTATAATAAAGCAGTATTAGAACTTATCTTTACAAAACGTCCGGAAATATTGAGAAAATACGGGAGAAAAGATGATCAATAAATTAAATTATATTATCTCAAAACAAGAAAAAAGAGCGTTGTTGTGTATAGCGTTTATGATTATAATTGCTAGTATTTTAGAATTACTTGGCGTTACTTTATTTATGCCATTTATAGATATAATGCTTGATACATCTAAAATACACAGTAGTAGTATTCTTTCGTTTGTATATAAATTGGGCGGTTTTACAAGTGAGAGAGTATTTCTTACGATGATTGCATTTGCGATTATTGTTGTCTATATATTTAAGAATGCATTTTTATTGATAGAGAATGACATAATATATAGATATGCATATAAAATGCAAAAGAGACTGTCGGTAAGATTGTTAAAAACCTATATTTATGAACCTTATACTTTCCATCTAAACACTAATATAGCTGTTTTACAGAGAAGTCTTCAGGAAGATACAGACTTGTTTATTAAGGGGATAATCCATATGTTGCAACTAGCTGCAGAACTGGTTATCTCTTTGGTGATGGTAGTGTATCTTTTTAAAGTCAGTCAGTCTATTACTGTTATTTTGGGAATAATACTCGCACTATTGATTGTTGTATTTAGAAAAATAGCCCATGGTTCCAGTATAACCAATGGTAAAAAAGGTCAGAAATATAAGGGAATTCTGTACCAAACTATGAACCAGGCACTTAGTGGAATAAAAGAAGTTAAAGTATTAGGGAGAGAGAAGTTTTTTATAAATCAATATGAAGGAGTGTTTGGTGGATATACAGATGTCTTAAGAAAACAAAGGCTTACCGGTATTGCACCAAAATATCTGGTTGAGGCAGCATGTATGACAGGAATGCTAGCCGGCGTAATAGTTAAAATTAATTTCGGACAAAAGGATCTGACGGCATTTGTAGGTCAATTGGCAGTTTTTGCAGTTGCAGCTTTAAGACTCCTACCATCTGTTGGAAGAATTAATGAGCATTATACTAACGTAATGTATTCTGCGGCTTCTTTTGATCTTATATATAAGGATTTAAAGAGCATTGAGGACTACGAAGATCGAAGAGAAAAAAAGGATATTGATAAAGAGTGGAAGCTTAAAGATTGTATAAAGATAAAGCATATTTCTTACCATTATCCGGATTCTAATGATAATGTTATAAATGATGTTTCAATGAATATCCAGAAGGGGAGTACTATTGCTTTTATCGGAGGATCCGGTGCCGGAAAGACAACTATGGCAGATATTATCTTAGGACTCTTAAAACCTCAGGTTGGTCATATCTATGCAGATGATTTGAATATAGAGGAAAATATGAGTACCTGGCAGCATAATATGGGATATATACCACAGGTAATTTATCTTTCAGATGATAGCATTAGAAATAATATCGCTTTTGGTATAAAACCGGAGGATATAGATGAAGATGCTTTAAATAAGGCGATAGACGATGCTCAACTTAGAGAATTTATAGATATGCTTCCTTTAGGACTTGATACTATGGTAGGAGACAGAGGTGTTAGATTATCAGGCGGTCAACGACAGCGAATTGGAATTGCTAGAGCGCTATATCACAATCCTGAAGTACTTATTCTTGATGAGGCGACGTCTGCACTGGATAATGAAACTGAAACAGCTGTAATGAACTCTATAGAATCATTAAAGGGTTATAAGACCATGATAATAATAGCTCATAGGCTTACAACTATTCGCAATGCTGACAAGATCTACCAGATAGAGAATGGAACAGTTGTAGAAAAGAGTCACCGGGAAGTCTTTGAGAATATATAAGGTTTTTGAGGTATTCCAAATCGGTCATAAAATACTATTATTCGTAGTAGGAAGAAGGTAGAACATTGTCCTTATTCAGCAATATTAAAAATGCAATAAAAATGGTTGTTGCTGCATGCGTATATGATTTATATGGTTCTGGAATTATAAAATCCAAGAAGATAAAAGTCATGAGTATAGATGATACTATTCGACTTATGCAAAGCACCAATAAAAGTCTTGTGCGTTTTGGCGATGGTGAGGTAACAATATTAAGAGGTAAGGATATAGCTTTTCAAGAGTCCGATTCTGCTCTTTCTACAGAGATGGCAGAAATACTAGGATATCACTATGATGATTTAGTAGTATGTATAGTGGATATGTTTAATGATATTGATCAATATGTTCCTAAAACTAAAAAATATTGGAAAGAACATCTTCTTATATATCGTAAGTACTACAATAAATATTGCAACCCCAATAGAATCTATGGGAATAGTTTCTTTTCAAGATGTTATATGAATATCAAGGATAAAGAAAGATGTGATGAAAGATTTAAAGAAATAAAAAAAATATGGGCTGGAAAAGAAGTTGTAGTTGTGGAGGGATGCGGTACACATAACGGTGTTGGAAATGACCTTCTTGATGCTTGTAAGAATATCAATAGAATCATCTGTCCTTCAACTAATGCATATGATAGAAAGAAGGAGATACTTGATGAATGCTATAAGATGGATAAAAGCGAATTATTTCTTGTATCTCTTGGACCTGCCGCTAAAATAATTGTAAATGAATTATTTCAACATGGATATAGGGCAATTGATATAGGTCAGCTGGATATGGAATATGAATGGTTTTTAAGAGGTGCAGTTCAAAAAGAAAAACTTATTAAGCATTCGATAATTACTAAGTCGGATAATCAAAAAATGGGATATAGTGAGTATCTTGCGCAAATAGTAGCATGGATTTAGATATGCAATAATATGGGAGGGGTGGCATGGAAGGAGTTTTGTGGAAATTCAGAAGATGGCTATATATGTGTGATTTACGAAAACATGGGTTCAAAGGTGAAAAAGCTGCTTATAGGTGGAGTACCTGCTAGAGTCTTAAAATGCTGATAAATGATAAGGAGAGCAAGGTGGATAGCAATAGCAGAGTAGCATATATTGACGTTTATAGGGGGATAGGAATATTTTTAGTGCTAGTGGGGCATATGGCATTTTGGGGGAAACTCGATCATTTTATTCATGCATTTCATATGCCAATGTTCTTTTTTGTTGCAGGTTTTCTGTATAGAAAAAAAGAAGAATCATTGGAAAAAGTTGTACTTCATAAATTAAGGGCAATTATTATTCCATACATAATATGGGGAATGGTTGCTGTATTAGTTAGCTTCGTAGTATCCGGATCAGATGCAGCCTTACGGAATATAAAACATCTATTTTGGATTAATAATACAGGAATGACTAATAATGCTGCTTTGTGGTTTTTGACAGCATTTTTTTTTGCAGATATATTTTTTTATATACTTGATAGATCATTAAGTAATATTACAAAGGCTATAGTAATAGTTGTAATGGTGATATTTGGCAGTTGTGCAAAATTGATCTTGCCTTTTACTTTGCCGTGGTCACTTAGTGCGTCATTTGTAGGATTAGGCTTTATATATTCTGGAATGTTAGTAAGAAAATATAAAGAGATTTTATTATCGGTGCCCAAAGCAATATATATATTGGGTACGATAACATGTCTTGTGCTGACTTTTATAAATGGTGAGCTGAATATGAGGACAGAAAGTTATGCGATTGTTCCAATAGCTATTATAAATGCATTGTTTTTTTCTGGGATATTGCTTGTTATAAGCAAAGAAGTGTCTTTGCGAGAGAATCTGGTAATAGAATATTTAAAAAAAATTGGGCAAAATGCTATTGTTTATTTGTGCGTTCATCAACTGATACAGGGAGCTTTAATGTTTCTTTTTATAGAGTTCGACATTAATAAACACTTAAAAAAATCATTATATTTATTCTGCTTATGATTACTATGTATTTTATATGTGAGATTGTATCTAAAACTAAGATGAAAGTCTTATTTGGGAAATGATATGCTATATCATAACAGGCTCTGATCAATAAAACTCTCAATATAAAAATTAAAGGCATTACACAAGGACGACACAACTTATAGACGTTCTTGACATAGGATGAAGATTAAATGAAAATACTATTTGTTGCACCAAGGTATCATACTAATCAGATACCTATAGTTGAAGGATTGGTTAAAGAAGGAAATCGTGTCTATTTTTGGTCACAGTTTACAGGATTAATAGAAGAACACAGGGCGGTTAAACCTGTGATAATGCGTAAGAGCTTTTTAACAACTATAACATCAGCTATTAGGCATGCGATACTACCTGGAGGCGCGGCTGAATTAGAGGATATGAAAAAATTCATACCATCTCCTGTATGGATACTTATCATGCTGATGAAGTTAAAGCCTGATCTGGTAATAACTAGAGAGAAGAACAGGGTATCCAGAGTTGTGTCAATCTGCTGCAAAATAATAGGTATTAAGAATGTTATTTTATATATTCAAGATCCCTATTTCCACAAAGTTGAAAACAAAAGCTTCAGGCAGAAGATAAAAAGTAAGATCCTGCCTAAGGTGATCTATACGCCTGTGAAATATGATACGTCTAATAAATGTATGGACTATCATGATAGTCATAGTTATTTTGTTCCTTTGGTATATACAATTGAGAATCAGATATCTCCAATCCATGCTGAATATATGACAAATGGAGAATTACGACTTTTAGATATTGGTAAGTATAGGGGATACAAATACCATTTTGGTGCTATCGAAGCATTTAAGCTATTATCTCAAGATCAAAATGTTTCTCTTACTATCATAGGACAATGCAAAAGCGAAGATGAGATAGAATATAAGGCTAAGCTTTTATCCAAAATACAGGAATATAATCTTGAAGATAGAATTAGACTTCTTGATAATGTTCCATATTCTGAGATGGCTAATATTTACAAGGATTATGATATGCTGCTGCTTCCTAGTAAGTCAGAGTCTGCAGGAATGGTAATACTCGAAGCTATGGGCAATGGAATGGGCGTTATATGTACCAGAACATGCGGGCTTGCATATTGTGTGGAAGAGTCCGGGTGTGGAGATATATATACATACGACGACCCTGAAGAACTTGCGAAAATAATAAGCAAATATGCGTCTGCCCCATCTTTTGTTCGGGAATGTGCTAACAAGGCATATAGCTATATAGCAGAGAATTGTTCTTTTGAGAATTATATGTGTTCTCTTAATGAATTGATCTGTTCAGAATTCAAATGATTATAAGTGAAAGTGAATAACATATATGAAACAAAGTAAAAAAAAGACATCAAAGCATATAGCAATGATTGGGCATAAGCATGTACCTTCCAGAGAAGGAGGCGTAGAAATTGTTGTATGGGAGCTATCTACAAGGCTTAAAGAACGTGGATTTATAGTTGATTGTTATAATAGAGGCGGCTATCACCTTACATCCAGAGATTATGATCATTATAAAGATAAAAAAGGTAATTATAGAGATGGTATTAGGATAATTATAGTGCCAACTGTCAAAAATGGTAAATTTAATGCTATTGTTTATTCTTTTTTTGCTACTATTAGAGCTTTATTTGGGCATTATGATTGTATTCATTATCACGCAGAGGGACCATGCCTTATGATATGGCTTCCTAAAATCTTGGGAATCCACACTGTTGCAACGATTCATGGTCTTGATTGGCAAAGGGCTAAATGGGGCGGATTTGCTACTAAGATGCTTAGGCTAGGAGAAAAGTTTGCGGCTAAGTATGCTGATGAAGTTATAGTTCTATCAGATAATGTACGAGAATATTTTGAGAAGACCTATTCCAGGAAAACTCTATTTATTCCTAATGGAGTTAACAGACCTACGTATAAAAAAGCAAATTTGATATTAGAAAAATATGGTCTTAATGGTAATGATTACTTTATGACCCTTTGTAGAATCGTACCTGAAAAGGGAATTCATTATGTAATAGATGCATTCAAAGAACTTCCAACTGATAAGAAATTAGTGATCTGTGGTGGTGACAGTAATGCAAGAGAATATATGGAACAGATCAAAAAGATGGCATCGCTTGATGATAGGATCATCATGACAGGATTTATTCAGGGTGAGATACTAGAAGAGTTACTTTCGAATGCATACGTATATTTGCTGCCAAGTGATGTTGAAGGAATGTCAATAAGTCTTCTCGAGGCTATGAGCTATGGAAATTGCTGTCTTGTAAGTGATATTAAAGAAAATGTCGAAGTAGTAGAGGACAAAGCTGTTAGTTTTAAACATGGAAATGTACCGGATCTGGCATTGAAGATGCAAGAACTTATTCAAAATCCGGAACGTGTTAATGCATATAAAAGTAAAGCTGCTGATTTCATTTGTACCAAATATTCTTGGGAAGATGTTACTGATAGAACAGCAGAGCTTTACTAAGAAAGAATTTGATAACTATTGAGCAGTCCGGAAATCAGGAACATATAAATGAGATTATTAACAGATATACGTCTAAGAAATAATACCGTGAAAGATAAAAATAATTATCTGCTGAGTCATATAATGTTTTATTTGTATATGTGCTCTATGATTGTAGTAAAGGGATTAGGTTTTTATGATAATACCAATATCTATAGAGCTGTTTTGCTTTTGGGATGTCTATTTATCGGTATTAAGATTCTGTTAGATGAGCACTCTGCAATTGAATTGGCTGTAATAATATCTTTACTCTTAGTAGGTGTTATGAGTTGGAGAATTGCCGGGAATCAAGGCGCACTTATGACAATAGTCATGATAATCTCTATAAAAGGTATGAATATCAGACGAGTGTTTAAGACAGCTTCATTCCTATGGCTGTTAACATTTATAATCCAGATTATTACGCAGTTACTGTGGCTTAGACCGAGGGATTATGTTATACATTCTAAATTTGGTCTTGGATATATTATAAGATGGGCACTTGGATATGCCCATCCCAATGTCCTTCAGATAATGTTTACCGTAATAGCTATTACTTTATTTTTGGCTTTTGTTCCAACAGGCAAAAGCTTTATAAAGTGGACCTTGTGTTCGACGTTGATGGCGATATATGTTTTTATTTATTCGGCTAGTGTTACAGGAGCTCTATTTTTTGCTGCATTTATAGTTCTAGCATACTATTTGAGATTTAGGCAGGATTCTGAAATAATAGTCAGAAGTAATGCGTATAATATAGGTGATTATCGAAGAGTAAATACACTTTCAAAAATAGAAGAATACTTAATATATTCTTTATTTCCAATTGCTATATTCGTATCAGTTGGTGGTCCTATACTTTTTAAGGGTAAGCTATTTGAAATAGCAGATAGTTTTTTTAATACTAGATTTTCGTTATCCCGTTATTTTCTTACAGAATATGGCTTGAGTCTTTTTGGAAGAGACTTTAGTGATTTATACCATACATATACTTTAGACTGTTCGTTTGTTAACCTGCTTATGAATGGTGGTATAGTCTTATTTGTGATCATTATAGTATTGTATATGATTACGATAATAGATCTTGTCAGAGCGTATATAGATAGAACAGATGATCTTGCCTGGATCAAACTAGCTTGTATACTTAGTGTATGCTTTGCAGGTATGTCTGAACCGTTTTTGTTTAATAATTCATTTAAAAATATTTCTTTGTTCATAGTTGGCGATAGTATTTATAAATATCTAAGTAGGCAAAAACAGATCATATGGCATGGAAGGGATCTATTTATACCACTGGTTAGTATCATTTCGGATAGTGTATTAAATAGAATAGCTGATACATATCGAATACATAAGAAAATGATCATTACGTTGGCGGTACTTGCAGGATTAATAGGAGCCATAATAACAGCTTCGGCAGTTAGTATGCCTGAAAGAGTGTATGCAAGACGGTGGAACTGCAATGCAGAGGATCATGAAAGTTTGTATCTAACTGCTGAAGAGATTGAAGCACTTAGGGAAGATGATGATGTCTGGGTTCTTGACTACAAAGATGCTTCGGACCCTATGCAGATGTTTGAAGGTAGTATCATAAGAATTGAATTCTATCGAGATATTATTTCGTCCTTTATAATTACCGGATGGGTGTCACTTGCTATTGCTATACTTGCATTATCGATCACTTCAAATAAATCAAAAGAGAGTAAACAATAAGGTTAAAAATGAGTTTTCTAACGATAATCACACCAACATATAATAGAGCTGAACGACTTAAGGATCTATACTGTTCTCTGGAAAAACAGAGCAATAAAGATTTTGATTGGATTGTGGTAGATGATGGATCTACAGATAATACAAAAGAGTATATAGAATCGCTTATAGGTAATTCTAGCTTTACGGTTACATATATTCATAAAGATAATGGTGGTAAACATACAGCATTAAACTTAGGAATCAAAGCAATTACAAGTGAACTGACGTTTATAGTAGATAGTGATGATAAGCTTACAGAGGATGCTGTAGAGATAATAAAGTCTTATCATGATAAATACAGATCGCATAGAGATGATAGCAGGCTCTGTGGTTATAGTTTCTTAAGAGCTTATAGTAATGGTGAGATCAATACAGGAGAGTTTCCGGTTGATGAAGCAATTGATAGTTACTTGAATCAAAGAATCAATAATGGATTACTTGGTGATAAGGCAGAGGTGTTCTATACGGAGGTAATAGCAAGATATCCATTTGTGGAGTTTGACCAAGAGAAGTTTATGCCGGAAGATGCAGTATGGCTTAAGATGTCCGGCCCTTATAATATGGTCCATATAAATAAGGTTATCTATATCAGCGATTATCTTGAGGGGGGGCTTACCAAGAGCGGACGTAAAATGAAAATATACTCTCCCTATGGTATGATGTACAGATCATCGGTTTATATCAATACCCCGGAAGTTAATCTGATCACTAAAATAAAAATGTATCTGTTATATGTGATATATGATCATTTTTCAAAGATTCGTGATAGTGAAAAGATGATCAGTGGTACAGAACGGGATCAAAAACATCGTTTGTGTGCGATAAAAAAGGGAATACTTTATTATATGCTGTACCCTATAGGTATAATTATTTATTGGAAATGGAAAAGATAAGTCTTCTGCTTCTAGAAGAATAGACTGACAATATGAAAAATATCTTATTATTTACACATAGTTTAAGTGGAGGAGGCGCTGAAAAGACTGTAAGGCGCCTTGCTAAGTATATAAATGTGCATGATCTTGGGATTAAAGCATATGTATGTGTCGTTTATGATGATCCAAAGTATCATGAAGAAGTTGATGAACTCATAATCCTGAAACATAAATCTGCTCCGGATGATGGATACATAACTAAAGCAATCAATGTATTAAAGCAGATGAAAGAGATGAAGACTATCAAGAAACGATATAAGATAGACACTTGTATAAGTTTTCTTCCAGGAGCAGACATAATAAATGTATTCTCCGGAGTTGGTGAGAAACAGATAGTCTCTGTAAGGAATAAGGAGTCTTTGTTCACGCATAATATTTTTAAAAAGATATATGTTAAGATTGCGTATAGTAGATGTGACAAGATAGTTGCAGTAACAGAAGCTGTAAGGCAGGATTGCATACATTTTTTTGGAGCGCCTGAAGATAAAGTTATTACGATACATAATGCTGTGTCAGAACTGAATCAAGCACCTGAAATAAAGCAATCCGTACTTGAATTTATAGAGGGCCATAAGGTTATCGTTAATGTTGGAAGATTAACACAGCAGAAAGGGCAGGAATACCTGATCAGAGCTTTTGCAAAGGTTGTTAAGAAGCATAAGAATTATAGATTGCTAATTCTGGGTGAAGGTGAACTAAGAGACCACCTTAATAAGTTGACATTTAAACTTGGAATACATGATATGGTCATGCTCGCAGGGAATGTTGTTAATCCTGCTGCGTATCTGAAAAGATCAGATTTATTTGTATTATCATCTAACGTTGAGGGAATGCCAAATGTACTGCTTGAAGCTATGCAGTGTTCTCTTCCATGTATATCAACTGAGTGCGGGGCCAGAGAAATATTAGCACCTGATACAGATACAGAATATAAAACCAGTGATATAGAGATTGCGAAATATGGGATATTAGTGCCTGTGTGTGGCGAACAGGCAAGTGATATAGAAACTGGGCTGGTTGGAAAAGAGCAAATATTGGCGAGTGCTATAGAAAAACTCATAGATGATACGGATCTGCAATTGTTATTTAAAGAAAGAGCAGATGAGTGTCTTGCCAGGTTTGAGATGTCAACGTTAGTAGATAAATGGGTCCAGGTTATATAAGCAATATTGTGAATGATTGATTATTACTAGAATGATATTAGCAGTAATTGTTGTGTTTAATCTACTTGAGATTGTTATTATCGGATTTGCAGTTGAAGTATACAAAAACTTATATTTAGAAAAAGTTAGATAATAGTGTTTGGTCAGGAGGAGCTATCTAGTGGGAATAATATCTATCTGGATGATGGCTATTGCGATTTCTTTGAAATTTAATAGAAAGGTTGAAGAAGTAGCCCTTTTTGGAGTATCAACTATAAGTTTTATATATCTTGTAATGGGAGATCTAAATATATTAGGTACAGGAACTATTATAGCTATAGCTATTACTATAATCTGTGCCATGCTTTGTGTATGCATGCTATTAAAAAGACCTGTAAATACTTTGGGCGTAGTTTTATCATGCGGTAGCATAGCACTAATAGCTTATATTGCCTTTTTTGTCTTCAGCTATATAGATTGCGGCTTTTATCATGCAGATAACCTTACATATTGGGGGATTAATCTTAAGTATCTGTATAGTACTTCCTCATTAAGAACAGTAGCAAGAAATTTTAGATGTATCCATCCGGAGGGACTATTAGTTTGGGATTACTATATTCTCAAAACATGGGTAGGATACACGGAAAGTTTGCCGTTGGCATTTCACTGCATTATTGATGTTATCCTTGCTATGCCTTTATTCAAATATGCTAATGGCAAATATCATTATCTTAAGTCTTTATTTTTATGGTTTTTTATTCTTCTGATACCTGTTGCGGCATATGATGGATATTCATCTATTCTGGGAGATATTCCGTTGGCCCTTGGTTTTGCTTATTGCATTATAGCTTTATCTGAATATCTAAAGAGTTTTGACAGTATCCACATGTTTCAGATTGTGGCAGGGATCTATATCATAGTTTCCACCAAAAGAGCCGGAATTGTAGTTGCTGCTTGTTTTATATTTATAGTTGCATCTGTTCTGCTTCAAAAAAAAGTGGGCATTAACCACACAAAATATAATAGATTAGCTTTGCTATTGATAGTTGTTGAAACAATTGTGGTTAATTCGCTTTGGCTTGCTAACTTCTCCATAACGAATACATGCATTATTATAGGAACTCTGATAGTAGGAGGAGTACTTGCTCTTATAGAAGATAATTGGAATAATATCCCAAGAAAAGATGAAATATTAACAACTTTTTGTGTCTTGATGATTGCATTTGTTTATGTAATTATTAGATATTTTCTTGTGATAGATGAATATACAGAAAGAGTTGTACGCAATTACTTTGTATATTTATTGACAAGTGATTCATCCTTTTTGAAAATTCCTGTTGTTTTTGTAGTTATATTATTTTCAATACTGCTATTTGTGGTAAGTAAGATGCCAAGTACAAATAGAGATAATAGGAGAATTGTATCGGTTGGTGTGAGAATTACTGGTTCGGTATCGATCTTTCTGTTAGCGTATCTGATTCTATATGTTAAAGAAATAGCTCCTGCCAACGGCGAAAATGGGGCATTTATGCCAAGTTTTGCCAGATACATGGCACCTATTGTTTATGCAATTGTATTGTATTCATACTATATGCTTTTGGATATATTTGCTGACAAATATATCGGTACCGTCTTTCTTATTTCTGCAACGTCATTTTTGTATATGAGTGATCTTATTTCGACTGCTTTCACTAAGGTAGAACCGGTTATGTTCTATGGTTTCGAGCAGGTGGGAATAGAACTGTCAGATGAAGATAATGTATTAATAGTTCTTGGGGAAAGGAAATCTGATAGCGGAGTAGAATGGGCAGAAAGTTTCAGCTATGCAATGTCACCTGCAGTAACATATGATATATTTTCGTTGCTGGATGTTGACCCAAAATCTGACTCTATCGAAGACTGGCCATCTGAAGAAGCATTTATAAATACTCTTTTGGAGTTGCAGATTGATTATATCTATATTCAGAGTTATACACCGGAGTTTAATGACCTCTATGGCGAACTGTTTCCTGAATTAGATGACTTTTACAGTGGAATGGTGTATGAGGTTGATTCAACTGAAGATGGCTTAAGAATTATATACAGATGAATAGTTCATGTGAAATTTGAGGATAAAGCAACATATTATATCTATACATGCTATAATAGCCATGGTCATATTATCAATAAAACATTATTATTAGCTATTTACATAATAAAGATGATTGGAAAGAAACGATTAAACGATACCTAATGAGACAAAATATACCCAATACATCAAGAAAAAACAATAAATATATATACAGATTCCTATGCGAAGTATTCCTGACTATGATCGCCACAGGGATATTCTATGTCAACTGGTATGAGTTCGCCAGTATTAACAACCAGA
>JAEEGL015005118.1_pt1 | contig 12846 bp, 11 predicted proteins | sample 9134231 | NCBI WGS metagenome assembly JAEEGL01 (sample SAMN16246548, study PRJNA631951) | gut metagenome | biome: gut microbiome; feature: rumen; material: fiber-attached | host: Bos | place: Iran: Karaj | collected 2018-10
AGGTGTTCAGACGGTAATCGCCACATTTTTGGCCAGCCTGGCATTAAACAGTTCCTTTGTTACTGTATTTGCTTGTTTCCCGCCTATTGGTTATGTGGTTTATAATGACAAGCATTTCCAGAGAAAAATGGTAATTGCATTAGCAGTTGTAGATATTACTCAGTTTTTTGTTCGCTGGCAGGTGCTTCACACCTTAACGGATCCAGAGGGAGAGGGATTGGTTTTGTCCGGCGTACTTCTCTTATTGGTGGCAGAGGTATTGATGTGCCGCATCAATGCTGACTTTTTGGAAGATATTACCGGGAAGCTTCAGGAGGAGCAGGATGCTGTTGAAGAAATGATGAAGGATGTGCTTCATGTGGCAGACCGTGTTCGTCGTGGAACCAGTGATGCCATGGGCATTGTAGATAAGCTTTCTGATTCTACAGGAGTTGTTACGGGAGCAGTTCAGGATATTTCAAAGAGTACCTTAAATACAGCCGAGAATATTCAGGATCAGACTGTTATGACCCAAAGCATTCAGGAGTCTATTGATGAGACTTTGAAGATGGCGGAGGAGATGGTAGAAGTTGCCAAGGATTCCGAGCAGGTGAATGAAAACAGTATGCGTATTATGGGCCAGTTGAAAGAGCAGGCGAAGATTATTTCCGAAACCAATGCCAACGTTTCCATGACCATGGCTCATCTTCAGGAAAAGGCTGAAGCTGTAAAGAGCGTTGTAGATACAATCTTTTCTATATCGAATCAGACCAACCTGTTGGCGTTGAATGCTTCTATTGAATCTGCCCGTGCCGGTGAAGCCGGACGTGGATTTGCAGTTGTTGCTGATGAGATTCGTCAGCTGGCAGAAAAGACCAAGGAAGAAACAGAAAATATTGCCAACGTATTGGATGAACTTTCTGAAAACGCTCAGTTGGCTGCAGATGCAGTGGCATCTTCCGTTGATGCCACAAATGCAGAGGATAAGCTGATTAATGACGCATCCGACAGTTTTAACAGTATAAATGAAGACGTTAAGAAGTTAAATGAGCAGATTGATCTTGTGGATCGCAGGTTAAATGAACTGGCAAAGGCTAACAATCAGATTGTTGACAGTATTACCCAGCTTTCCGCTACCACAGAGGAAGTAACCGCTTCTTCTTCCCAGGCAGAGACACTAAGTAGTGAGAACCTGGAAAACGCCGATCATGCCAGAGATTTCTTAAGTGAAATCATGAATGTATCTGCTGAGTTGGAGAAATATACGAAATAATAAAAATAGGGGTTATTTTTCTCCAACAGGTGTCCGAAGAATAGAGTATAGAAGGAAAAGCTTTGAATTTCTTTAAAAAAGTGTTAAAGTTTTTCGAAAACCGACCGATAAATGAAATGAAAGCAAAAAGCTTCAGGTTCATGGAAGAAAGGAGAGTGCCGTTATGCGAATAGAGGCATATAATCAAATAGCACAGGTATACTCTACCAATAAGACAACTGCACCGAAGACTGCAGAGAAGGTTCGTTCCGCAGGAAAAGATTCCGTACAGTTCTCATCTTTTGGTAAAGATATCCAGGTCGCAAAACAGGCAGTCGCAGAAGCTTCGGATATCAGGGAAGATAAAATTGCCGAAATGAAAGCAAAATATGCGAATGGTAATGTAAGTGTTGATACCGGAGATTTTGCAAGTGTACTTCTCGAGAAGTATATGCAGAACAGTCTGTAAGAGAGGAAATGTGACGTGGCAAGTTTAGTTGAAGAATTACTTGATGTGATGGGCGAAGAGACACAGGGTTACGAAAAGCTCTATGCCTTGTCCGAAGAAAAGCGTCAGGCAATCGTTCATCGTGATCTCGAGGGAATGGAGAGCGTGGTAGCAAAAGAAAATGATATCACCTCAGATCTGAAAAATTTAGAGAACAAAAGAGCTCAGATTTTGAAAGATATGTCCGTTGTCCTTGGAAAAGATGATGAGACCTTAACTGTCACCCAGGTGATTTTGCTATTATCCAAGCAACCAAAAGAGCAGGCCGTTTTAACGGAAGCCCGAGACAACTTGGTGAAGGCTGCCACCAATATGCAGTTTTTGAATGAGCAAAATCAAATCCTTTTGAATCAGGCCATGGAAATGGTAGAGTTTGATCTGACATTATTTAAGAGCATGCGCCAGGCACCGGAAACCGCTAATTACGACAAGAATGCGTACAACACCGGGGACATTTTACCCAGTGGCGGATTTGATGCGAAACAATAGCGCGGCAATTTTATTTGAATTGAATAGATCCGAAGCCGAGATGTGACACAGTTTTTTTTACTTATTATTTTTGGAGGTCATCCTTATGGCAAACGGTTTTGGAAGTTTATATGTTGGTTCTTCCGGGCTCAGAGCTCAGCAGAACGCATTGAACGTAGTAGCAAATAACCTGTCTAACATAGATACCACCGGGTATGTACGTCAGCAGGTTATTTTTGAAGATACAGATTATAATTACTTTGGTAACGCGGCAGTTTCCGATCAGTACTCCGGTTTAGGTGTATCTATCGGTGATGTCATTCATACCAGAGATCAGTTCTTAGACAAGTCTTATCGCTTGGAATCCGGCCGCTGTGCATTCTACAAGGCACAGTATGAGGCTGTATGTGAAGTGGAAACATTGCTTCAGGAGACCGGCGGTGAAAGCTTTGCATCTGCAGTGGATGATTTGTATAAAGCCTTTGCAGAGTTCGCAAAAGATCCCTCTGATACGGTAAATTTAAATTTGGTGTCTCAAAAGGCATCTTTGTTTATCAGTCGTGCTCAGGGTGTTTATGATGGTTTGAAAGCTTATCAGACCAACTTAAACACAAAGCTGAACAACGATGTGACCCGTATTAATGAGATCGGAAAATCCATTTACGACTTAAATTTACAGATTCAAAAAATCGAAGCCGGTGGTACCGAAACTGCTATGACCCTTCGTGACGAAAGAGATGCACTTTTGGATGAACTTGGTTCATTGGCAAAGATTACTTACAGTGAATCCTTTGATGGAATCATGAAAGTAAAATTAGAAGGTACGGATTTCGTTTTGGAATCTACCCATTACGATTTGGCTACTTACACCGATATGGCGACAGGATTTGTAGTTCCTTACTGGACACAGCTTTCTGAGCCTAGCAGCGGTGATTATTATGAAGTATTCGATACTTCCCATGTGGAAGCATTAAACAATAACGACGTGGGTGAAGTAAAATCTCTTCTTTTAGCAAGAGGAACGGGATATGCTTCTTACCGAGACATGGTGAACTTAAACAGTGACCAGTATGATAAGGGACTTTCCAACTCCGTTATGATGAATACGGAAGCAGAGTTGGATTTGATGATTCATTCTTTAGTTACCGCCATCAATGATTTGTTGGCACCAAACACCACATTTTCTGCAACAGCTGCTTCTTCCAACGTTACCTTACCGGTAACGGGAAGAGATGAAGAAGGAAATGAAGTGGTAATCAAAGCAAACACCAAAGTTTTGGATGAAGCAAATGCTATTTTGGGAGAGGATGGAGAACTTCCTCCTCATGAACTTTTCTCAAGAACCGGGGCAGAGCGTTACAGCCGGGTTGCTTACACCGACGACAATGGGGAAACTCAATACGCATACGTTTACAACGAAGAAAACTGGGATGATCCTGCTACATGCTATTCCATCAGTGCTTTGTCAGTAAACAAAGATGTGGTGGAGGACTCCAGTTACATTCCCCACAAGAAACAAAACGGGGACATCGCCTATGATATGGCGGAAGATATTTACAACCTTTGGGAAGACAAAAACTACACGTTGAATCCTACAGATAAAACGCCTTGTAGTTACTCAGAGTTCTACACCAAGCTGGTGGGAGATTTGGCTTCCATGGGTTCTGTTTACCGCACCACTTCCCAGAGTTTGGAAGGAACGGTGGAGACCATTGAAAGTAATCGCCAGGCAGTGATCGGTGTTTCTTCCGATGAAGAATTGACCAATTTGATCAAATACCAGAATGCTTATAACGCATCCAGCCGATATATAAATGTAGTAAGTCAGATGATTGATTATTTGTTGTCATCTTTGTAATAGGAAAAGTTCCTATTTGTAAATCGTTAGTTTGAAAAGGAGAAGCCTATGCCTTCAACATTTTTTGGATTACAAATTGCATACTCCGGATTAAATGCTTTTCAGGCATCCATTAACACAACGGCCAACAACGTTTCCAATGTTCAGACGGAAGGTTATTCCAGACAGACCGTAGTGAAACAATCTTCTTCCGCATTACGTGTATACCAAAAATACGGTAGTGTGGGAACCGGTGTTACCGCAGAAAAAGTAACCCAAATGAGAGACGAATACTACGATCAAAAGTACTGGTACACAAATCCTTACAAGGGATTTTACGATCGTAAAGTGTATTACATGGATCAGATTGAAGATATGTATACAGACAGCGCAGCAAACCCGGGCTTTTCTACTATTTTCGGAAACATGTTTAACTCCTTAGATTCCATCAAGGATAATGCGGGAGATACATCCGTTCGTACTGAGTTTGTCAGCAACGCACAAAAACTTTGCACCTACTTTAACAGTACCGCAAGTCAGTTACAGGATTTACAGTCCAGTGTAAATGATGAGATTAAGACAACCGTGGAAAACATCAATTCCATAGCACAAAAGGTTGCCCTTTTAAATAAGCAGATTAATACTGTTGAGCAGCAGGGCGGACAGGCTAACGAACTTCGAGATCAGCGAGCTCTATTGGTAGATGAGCTTTCTGAAATCGTAACGGTAGAGGTAGATGAATTCGATGTGGTAAACACGAATTATCCGGATATGGATACAGGAGCTACCTACTTTACCATAAAGATTAACGGACAGACTTTGGTGGACAATTATGATTTCCAGACCTTGTCAGTAAAATCCCGTGAGGCAAAACACAACCAGTCAGATGTGGAAGGCCTTTATGATATTATTTGGACAGACAGTGGAAACACATTTAACATTCAAAGTAAAAACCTTTCCGGTAGCTTAAAAGCGCTCTTTGAAGTGCGAGACGGAAATGATGAACAAAACCTTCAGGGTGTGGTTGATTCCACTACTGCGGGAAGCATTACTTTAACAGCATTAAATGTAAAGGATATTAATTCCCTTTGTATGCCGGAAGCAGGATCTTTAACGGTTAATAACTACAACCTGGAATACTCATCTTTTGAAGCAAACACCGATGCAAACGGAAATATTACCACCATTACCTTTACCTTAAACGGTGGTATTTCCACAAAGGTTCAGGAAGAAATTTCCAACCAGAAATTGGCGGTGGGAACTACTGTTAATTACAAAGGTATTCCTTATTATCAGGACCAGATGAGTGCCTTCCTTCGAAACTTTGCTCAGGCATTTAATACCATCCATGAGACAGGTCAGGATTTAAATGGCGAAGCCGGAGGAGCTTTCTTTACGGTAGACGATAAGGTAATGGACCGAGAAGGCGTGTATAGCGATATGGATGCCAATGGTGAAATCATAAGCGGAACCTTTTCATCCACTTCAGATACCTATTTCCGACTGACAGCATTGAATGCGGATGTTTCCGATGCAATCTCTCGAGATGCAAGTAAGCTGGCAGCTACATCGGATATTACAAAGGGTGTGGATGCATATGACAAGATTGTGGAATTATTGCAGTTAGAAAGTGATACCGTCTTATATCGCGGAAACGGAGCGGACAAGTTCTTGCAGACCATATATGCAGATATTACTGTAGATACTCAGGAGTGTTCCGTATTTTTGGATAACTACACGAACATTATGAAAGCTGTTCAGGAACAAAGAGATTCCGTGTCTGCCGTAGATGAAGATGAGGAAGCCATGGATTTGGTAAAATTCCAAAACTCTTACAACTTAGCTTCAAAAGTAATTCAGACTATGACAGAAATGTATGATCAGTTAATTTTAAATACCGGTGTATAAATTTGAAACGGGACTTAAGACAAGTCCCGTTTTCACCGATACATATTCTATAAGGGATTAAAATTTTCTCACGGACGAGGAAAACGCATTGGAGGAATAGAATATGCGTATTACAAACAGTATGATTACCAACAACGCTGCAGGTAACATTAATGGTACCAAGGTGTTGGTGGATAAGACCAATACTCAGATGACGACTCAGAAAAAGATTTCCCGTCCTTCCGAGGATCCGGTTATTGCAATTCGTTCCCTTCGATTGCAAACATCTTTAAACAAAATCAATCAATATTATGAAAAGAATATTCCGGACGCAGAGTCTTGGATGGACGTGACAGAAACAGCTTTGTCCAATATTAAGTCCATTATCACAGATATGCGTACCCTTTGTGTAAACGGTGCCACAGGAACCCTTACTTCTGATGATAGAAATACGATTTTGACTCAGTTAAAGGCACTGCAGGAACAGGTTTACAGTGAAGGAAATGCAGATTATGCTGGACGTACTGTATTTACCGGCTATCGTACCGACAAGACATTGACCTTTTTGGAAAACGATGCCAACACTACTTACAATCTCACTGAGCCTTCCAAGTCAGATGATATTTATCGAAAGAGATTTTTTACCAATGAAGTGACAGTGCCGGCTACTCCTACCCAGGTGGGAAGTTTATATACTTCTTTGGATGAAATGGATGTTCAGGAAACCGATTACAATGTACTTCGCTTTGCCTATGATGATATTTCAGAAATCAACGGCTTTACCTTTACAAAAGGCGGCGTAGATTATACCACCACAGGATTGAATGATTCTGCCAATACCCAGAGCTTTACCGACGCAGATGGAAATACTGTTAGTTATCAGTCCGTAACTATGACAGTTTCCGATGGAACCAACAACAGTGGTTACACTGCAGGAAACATTATGGTATTTGAAAGCGAAGCGGATTGGGCAGCTTATTCCTTCCAAAATGGAGACAAAGCCAAGACAGTTGGAGATAATGATTTGGTAGTGATTAAGGAAACCGGCGAGATGGTTATGGGGGATACGATTTCCGCAGCATTTTTGACGGATGATGTTACCTTTAGTACAGACTATACCAAAAAAGGATTTAATATCGGCGAACTTCGACCGGAATATTATTTCAACTGTGTTCAGCTTACAGATTCTACCGGTGCAGGTGTGGGAGGATTTGATCCCGCAACTATGAGTACAGCAGATGTTTACAATGGAACAACTACTGGTGTAGGCATCAACTACGAAAAATTGGATGCCAATGGAAATGCCATTAACTATGACATCAATTATACCGTTGCTGCAAACCAGGAATTAAACGTTAATATGGAAGCAAATGAATTTATGGATCATAATATTTACCAGGATATGGGAGATATGATTGATATTGTAAAGAAAGCCATTGCTGCCAATGATAAAGTGGAACAGATTAAAACCATGTTAAAATCTGATCAGTACGCAGAATATACAGACCAGTTAAACGAGTTTTTGGCTGCGGCACAAAAAGAAGCGGATTACGCAAATGATCATTTACAGAAACGTTACGACGAATTGCTTGGAAATGTAGATGATTATTTGGAAGATGTAAACCTTGCGATTACTACCATTGGATGTCGCGGCGATCAGCTTTCCATGACAAAGACCAGAATGAATAACCAGCAGGAAACTGTGGAAGAGTTGAAGTCCACCAATGATGACTTGGATTTGTCAGATATCATCATTAAATACACAGCTGCATACACAGCCTACCAGTCATCTTTGACAGCTGCCGGAAAGCTTGGTCAGCAGACCCTGTTGAATTACATTTAATGGGTTTGTTCCGACACAGGAAAGTGGTAAAATAAAAACAAGTAGCTCACTATGTTTATTTAATAATTAAAGGAGAAGAACGAATCATGAAGGTAAACACAAGATTATTTGGTGAGATAGAGATTCAGGATGACAAAATCATCACACTGGATAAGGGTATCGTGGGATTTCCTGATCTCAAGCGTTTCACCATCATTTTTGACACCGAGACAGAGGAAAAGACTGCGATTATGTGGTTCCAATCATTGGATGAACCGCAGTTTGCCATGCCTGTAATTGTACCGGGGGACGTTGTTCCGGATTACAATCCTACAGTAAATGATGAATTGTTAGAGCCTCTTGGGGAATTGACAGAAGACAATCTTTACGTATTGGTTACCATCAAGGTACCCAAGAATATTGAAGATATGACCATCAACTTAAAGGCGCCCATTATCATTAATACGGATACCTTAAAAGGTGGCCAGATTATTGTTGAGGATGACTTGGATGTTCGCTTCCCTGTATACGAGATTTTGAAAAAAGCGAAGGAAAGGGCAGGTGAATAAGTATGTTGGCATTAACCAGAAAAAAAGGTGAATCCCTTATGATCAACAACAATACCGAAATCACCATCCTTGAAGTACGTGGTGATCAGGTTAAAATCGGTATTTCAGCTCCAAAGGAAGTTCCTGTATATCGTAAAGAAGTATACTTACAGATTCAGGAAGAAAATAAGGAGTCTATGAGTGCGGACAGCTTAGAAGCATTAAAAAATTTATTCTAGAGAAGATAGCAAGTTCCAATCATGAATTGGAACTTGCTTTGTAATAAGGAAAAATTTCGATAAAAGCTATAAAGTTTTCAAATTATCTGTCGATACAACAAATAGAAGTAGCAGATTCTTTAGTTCACCCTGCCTAAAAGGCAGCAGGCACATGGAGGTGTAAGATTATGGAAATAAAATCAAATTACGGGGTATCCCGACCGGAACAGGGAAGTTCGGTGGTGAATTCTAGTCCGGCGCCGGCTCCTGCACCAGAAGCCAGCAGCGCTGAGTCAAAAAGCTTATCCAGCGAGGTCAACAAGGTAACCAGTGCGGTTACATCCCTTGATACGGAAAATGACAGAACACAGAAAGAGCCCAGCAATGAGCAGATTAAGAAAGCTGTGTCTGAAATTAATAAAAACGCACAGGGCACAGAAGCTGTCTTTGGTATTCATGAAGCTACGAATCGTGTCACCATTAAGATTGTAGATAAGGAAACCAAAGAAGTGGTAAAGGAACTGCCCCCTGAAAAGACTTTGGATTTGATTGCCAAGGCTTGGGAGATGGCAGGTCTTTTGGTTGACGAAAAGAGATAGGAGGAAATACTATGGCAATACGTATTTCAGGTATGAATTCCGGATTGGATACAGAGTCTATCGTATCCGCTTTGGTTTCATCCTATTCAGTTAAGAAAGATAAATATGTAAAGGCGCAGACCAAGCTTTCTTGGAAAACAGATGCCTATAAAGCAGCAAATACCAAGGTTTACAATTTGTATACCAGTATTAACAGCTTACGTTTTACTTCAGCTTACAGCTTGAAGAAAACTTCGGTTTCTGATACCACAAAAGCTACCGTTAGTGCGTCTTCTTCTGCTGTAAACGGAACACAGACATTAAAAATTAAAAAACTCGCAACTGCAGGTTATTTAACCGGTGGAAAATTAGATTCCGCTACAACGGGAGAAACAAAGCTATCCGAATTAAAGGATGCTTTGGGAAATAGTTTTAGTGGAAGCGGAACCATCAGCGTTACTGCTAACGGAAAAACAACAGATATCTCCGTAGATGAAAACACTACGGTAAATAGCTTTGTTTCAAAGTTGCAGGATGCAGGGGTAAAAGCAAGCTATGACGCTACAAACAAGAGAATCTTTGTAAGCTCCTCTGATTCCGGAGCTGAAAATGATTTTTCTTTAAGCGGAGCAGATGAAGGTGGTATTAAGGCTTTGTCAGCATTGGGACTATATGCACAGTCCGCAGCTGCGACTTCAGAAAGCTCCAAATATGCAGCTTTAAATGGAAAGACAGTAGATGAGTTAAAGACAGCGATTCAAGCTGTTGCAGCAAAGTATGATGAAATTTCCACACTGACCGATGCAAATAAGGCTTTGAAGTCTAAGACAGATTATGCATCAGCCTACAAAGGTGTACAGGATGTGGAAGGAGCTGCAGACAGTGACAAGCTTTCTCAGTTGAAATCTTTGATGGAACTTTCTGATCCGGATGGAAAATATGTTGCGGAAGACGGAACTGTTTACACCAATCGTGAAGAAGTTGTCGATGGGGATGGCTATGTTACCGGTTATAAATATTACAACGAGACCAAGGATGAAGAGACCGGTGAAGTAACAAAAGAGTACTACAATGCCGGTGCTACCATCGATAAAGACAGTGCACTTCCCACCGTTACAGAAAAGATTGAATCTTTGGCAACAGATTTGGGACTGATTACGGTAACCCCCGGCGAAGATGGTGCAGAGGATACAAAGGATACCTCAGCATTTACAGCATACAAGGCAAATCTTGTAGCTGTTAAAACCTTTGAAGAAGCCGAGAACAATGCCGACGTAGTTAGTGAAGTTCATTCTTCTTATGCAGCCGGAACATTAGAAAGCGAAATTAGCGGTTGGCAGGCAGACTATACTACAAACGCAAGCTCCATTACCGCAGATCAAAAGTACGTTTCTGACAATTCCATTTATGACGTAAGCAGCGGAAACTATACAGATGCTGATTATGACGCATTGGCAGAAGCACTTTACAGCAAGATTCAGACCGCTTACAGTGCTGTAGGTGGAGCATATTCTTCTTATATAAATAGCACTGCAGTTCGAGTAGATGGATCTGATGCTACTATCGAGTTAAACGGTGCAGAGTTTACCAGCTCATCCAACAGTTTTACGGTAAATGGTCTTACCATCAATGCTACGGCTACTACAGGTGATGACGCAATTACCATTACCACAGCTACAGATACCGATGGTATTTATGATAAGGTAAAAGATTTCCTGTCTCAGTACAATGAAGTTGTAAACTACTTGCAGACTCAGTACAACGCAGCATCCGCAAAGGGATATGAACCTTTGACAGATGATGAGAAATCTGAAATGACAGATACTCAGGTAGAAAAATGGGAACAAAAAATCAAAGATTCTTTGCTTCGCCGTGACTCTACTATTGGAAATATCTTAAATGTAATGTCAAAGTCTATGTCAAAGTCTTATACCATTAATGGAAAGAGCTATAGCCTTGGCTCATTTGGTATCAGCACATTGGGATACTTTAATGCATCTGCAAATGAACAGTATGCTTATCACATCGATGGTGATGAAGACGATACTTATACATCAGCAAAGACAGACAAGTTGAAAGCAGCAATCAACTCCGATCCGGATGCTGTCATCGATTTGTTAAAGAGTGTAACAGATGATTTGTATAAGAGCCTTGGTAATCAGATGAAGTCATCTTCATTGCGGAGTGCCTACAATATCTACAATGATAAAGAAATGGCTTCCGAGTATTCTGATTACACAGACATGATTAAGACTTGGGAAGAAAGACTTGCTGATATGGAAGACAGATATTACAAGCAGTTCTCTGCAATGGAGAGTACTTTGGCGAAATTGCAGGCAAACAGCAGCTCACTGACCGGATTGCTTGGTGGCTGATAAAATTTATCCTTTTGGAGGGTAATTTTTTACCCTCCAAAAGTCGATAAAAAAGACAACAGGGAAGAGTTTTTACTTGAAAGAATGACATCAAGAACAGGGAAGTTGAAAGGAGCGAGATTATATGGCACTTCAGAATGGATATGCTGCTTATGCAAACAACAAAATCATGACTGCTTCTCCGGCTGAGTTAACTCTTATGCTTTACGAAGGAGCGATTAAGTTTTGCAATATCGCTATTGTGGCTTGCGAAAGAAAAGAAATCGAAAAAGCTCACATCAATATTCGAAAGACAGATCGCATTATCGAAGAGTTCCAGATTACCTTAAATCGCAAATATGCAGTTGCGGAAGAATTTGATAATGTTTACAAATATTTAAGACAGAGATTATTAGAGGCAAATGTTCATAAGGATCCTGAAATTTTGGAAGAAGTTTTGGGACACCTTCGTACCATGCGTGATACCTGGAAAGAAGTAATGGTAATTACTGCAAACGGTACAAAAGTCGGCTAAAAGGTGATATAATAAATACACACTTTTTAGAAAAAGAGGAATTATGGAAGAAAATTATGTTGTGATTCTTCGGGAGAGCCTGGAGAAAAAAGTTCGTATCCTCAAAGATATTATTCGCAGGAACGAAGAACAAAAAGATATCTTAGAAGATAAAAATGCAGCCGTTGATGTTTTTGAAAAGAATGTCAGTGAAAAGGATGCATTGGTACAGCAGATTGTGGCATTGGACGAAGGATTTGATACCTTATTTAAAAGGGTAGAAAACGAAATGCAATCCAATCGCGCGCAGTACGCATCTGAGATAAAGCGTATGCAGGATCTGATTCGACAGATTACAGACCTTAGTTCAAAGATCCAGATTCAGGAAAAAGAGAATTACAGCTTGGCGACTTTAAAGTTTGCCGGCATAAAGCAGCAGGTCAAAAAGGTTCGTAAGAGCCAGCAGGCTGTAAATACATATTATAAGAATATGGGCCGGGCAAATTACTATGATCCACAGTTTTTTGATCAAAATCATTAAAATTTTTGAATTTACTCTAAAGTATTTGGAAGTTGCTTCCGATACTATAGGTGTAAAGATAAATCTGTAAGTATTCCCAATCCAAATGAGGCGTACGGTCAGGCGGTGCGGGTTTACAAAAAAACAACCATTAATTAAGCAAATGTAACAAGGATGTTACAGTATATTCAAGGAGGAATGAATTATGGTAGTACAGCATAACATGCAAGCAGCTAATACCAACAGACAGTTAGGTATTACATCAAACGCTCAGGCAAAATCAACAGAGAAGTTATCAAGTGGTTACAAGATCAACCGTGCAGCAGATGATGCAGCAGGATTATCTATTTCAGAAAAAATG
>JAEEGL015365010.1_pt1 | contig 12846 bp, 8 predicted proteins | sample 9134231 | NCBI WGS metagenome assembly JAEEGL01 (sample SAMN16246548, study PRJNA631951) | gut metagenome | biome: gut microbiome; feature: rumen; material: fiber-attached | host: Bos | place: Iran: Karaj | collected 2018-10
ATCCGGTGATCAGTGACCGCGGATCCGATTCCGCGATGGTCGATAACACTCTGGAATTCATGTATATGTGCGGAATGGATCTGCCGCTGGCATTGATGGTCATGATTCCGGAACCCTGGAAACATAATGATGCGATGCGTCAGGAAAAGAAAGATTTCTATCATTACTACGCAACCATGATGGAGCCGTGGGATGGACCGGCAGCGATTCTGTTTACCGACGGCGATGTCGTTGGCGCCTGTCTGGACCGCAACGGCCTTCGCCCTTCCCGTTACTATGTGACCGATCAGGGAAAGCTCATTCTTTCTTCGGAAGTCGGTGTACTGGATATTCCGGAAGAACACATCGTTCAGAAGTCCCGTCTGATGCCGGGTAAGATCCTGCTTGCGGATACGGTCAAGGGAAAGATCTTCCACGATGAAGAATGCAAAGAACAATATATCAGTGCGTATCCGTACGGCGAATGGCTGAACCTGCATCTGCGCCGTCTCAGCGAACTGAAGATTCCAAATCATAAACTTCCCTTTTATCCCCAGGAGATCCGCGACAAGCTGTATAAAGTCTTTGGTTATTCCTATGAGGATGTAAAGGATATTCTGCTTCCGATGGCAATCAACGGTGTCGAACCTACCGCCTCCATGGGTCATGATATTCCGCTGGCCATGTTCTCGGATAAACACGAAAACCTGTTCAGCTGTTTCTACCAGCGCTTTGCACAGGTCACCAATCCGCCGATCGATTCGATCCGTGAAAAAGTCGTCATCGATACCACGGTATACCTTGGTTCCCAGGGAAACCTGCTGGAACACAAAAGCACCAACTGTACGGTGCTTGAAATCACCAATCCGATCCTGACCGGAACGGACATGATGAAAATCAAGGCACTGGATGACGAGCACCTTAAATGCCGGACGATAAAAATGCTGTATTACCGGAATACTTCTTTGAAGAAAGCGATCGAACAGCTGTGCATCAGCTGTGATACCGCTTATCGGGAAGGTGCGAACATCCTCGTTCTGAGTGATCGCGGCGTCGATGAAAACCACGTCGCAATTCCAAGTCTGCTTGCGGTATCGGCTGTGGAACAGCATATGGTACTCACAAAAAAGAGCACGCAGCTTTCCCTGATCGTAGAGAGCGGTGAACCGCGCACGGTTCATCACTGTGCTGCACTGCTTGGCTTTGGCGCCAAGGCAATCCACCCTTATCTTGCGCAGGAATGCATCGTCGAGCTGATCGACCTGGGCATTCTCGACAAGGATTATCACACAGCGATCGATGACTATAACAGCGCGATCCTGGGCGGCATCGTCAAGACCGCTGCCAAGATGGGTGTATCCTCGATCCAGTCCTATCAGTCCGCAAGAATCTTTGAGGCACTTGGATTAACACAGGAATTTATCGACACCTACTTTACCGGTGTTATCTGCAATGCCGGGCGGATCGGGATCCCGCAGATCGAGCAGGATATCAATTACCGTCATGAACATGCGTTCGACCCGCTGGGGCTTTCCGTGGATACGACGCTGGACAGCGTCGGTTATCACAGTCTGCGCTCCAATGCGACCGCACATGACCACCTCTATTCTCCCGAGACGATCGTTGCCCTGCAGCGTGCGGTACGGGAAGGTTCCTATGAGCGCTTTAAAGAATATACCGCACTGCTTGAGGGGATGCAGCCGCACCGGCTGAGAGATCTGTTTACATTCGCTTCCGACCGGGAACCAATTGATATTTCCGAAACAGAACCGGCAGAAGAAATCGTAAAACGTTTCAGCAGCGGTGCGATGTCGTTCGGTTCACTCTCCAAAGAAGCACATGAAACAATCGCGATTGCGATGAACACACTTCATGCGCGTTCCAATACGGGAGAAGGCGGAGAAGATCCCGCCCGATTTGGAACGATCCGTAATTCCGCGATCAAGCAGGTTGCCTCCGGACGTTTCGGCGTTACCAGTGCATATCTTTCCAGTGCTTCGGAGATTCAGATCAAGATGGCACAGGGTGCCAAGCCGGGAGAAGGCGGACACCTGCCCGGAACAAAGGTTTATCCGTGGGTTGCGGAAACCAGATTCTGTACGCCCGGAGTCTCACTGATCTCCCCGCCGCCCCATCACGATATCTATTCGATCGAAGATCTCGCACAGCTGATCTTTGATCTGAAAAATGCCAATGAAGACGCTCGCATCTCCGTCAAGCTCGTCAGTGAAAACGGAGTCGGCACGATTGCCTGCGGTGTTGCGAAGGCTGGCGCTCAGGTGATTCTGATCTCCGGCAATGACGGCGGTACCGGCGCTGCCCCTTACAGTTCCATTCATCATGCGGGACTGCCCTGGGAGCTTGGTATCGCACAGGCTCACCGTGCCCTGATCGAGAACGGTCTGCGTGAAAAAGTCATCCTGCAGACAGATGGCAAGCTCATGAGCGGCAGAGATGTCGTTGCGGCCTGTCTGCTTGGTGCGGAAGAGTTCGCATTCGCAACCGGCGTTCTTGTATCACTTGGCTGTATGATGATGCGCGTCTGTTCCAAAGACACGTGCCCGTTCGGCATCGCCACACAGAATGAAGAACTGCGCAGGCGATTCCGGGGAAAACCGGAACATGTCATGAACTACATGCTGTTTATCGCAGAAGAAGTACGAACCATTATGGCAGAGCTCGGATTCCATTCGATCAATGAGATGATCGGACATTCCGAATGCCTGAAGGTAAAGGACGGCTGTGAAGAATACGACCTCTCCCTTCTCACCCGGTTTGCCGGCACGAAACATTTCGAACCTTCGGAAGTTTTTGATTTCAAGCTCCGGGAATCGCTTGATTCCGCGGTGCTGATTCCGTGGTTTGAATCCTGCAGGGACAACCGCAGAAAACATCAGACCCGTGTGCACCTCAAGACGATGAACCGTACCGCCGGCACCCTGCTGGGATCGCGGATCACACGGAAATACGGATCCACTCTCTCCGATGATTCCTATACTGTCATCGCAGACGGCAGCGGAGGGCAGTCCTTCGGCGCATTTATCCCGAAAGGACTTACCCTGAGGCTGTATGGTGACACGAATGATTACGCCGGAAAAGGACTCTCAGGCGGAAAAATCATCATTACTCCGCCGGATAACGCACCGTATTCCTGGCGGAACAATATCATCGCAGGGAATGTTCTGCTTTATGGCGCAACATCCGGCAAGGCATACTTCGCCGGCGAAGTCGGTGAGCGGTTCTGTGTTCGCAACAGCGGCGCATTAGCTGTATGTGAGGGATGCGGGGATCATGGTCTGGAATATATGACCGGCGGAACAGCAGTCATTCTCGGCAAGACCGGGAAGAACTTCGCAGCCGGAATGAGCGGCGGAATCGCCTACGTTCTGGATGAAGACCACGTGCTCTACCGGAACCTCAGCAAAGAATCCCTTCTGCTGAAGGAAGTAAAAGAGAAATACGATATCCGGTATCTGACCGAGATCCTGGAGGACTACCTGAAAGAAACCCGGTCTCCGCTTGCGAAACAGATTCTGGACGACCCGGAGAACTGGTTTCCGCATTTCAAGAAGATCATTCCGGCGCCTTATCAGAATATTCTGGAACGGATTTCCCGCTTTGAAGAACAGGGAATTTCCGGAAAAGATGCTGAGATGGAAGCGTTTCTGGAGTTTTCCAGAGAACAAGGAGGTTCATGATGGGAAAGCCTAACGGATTTCTGCAGTATCGCAGAAAAGCGGATACGGTTCGCCCGATCCGCAAACGGATCCAGGATCATCAGGAGATCCACGTTCCGCTGAAAGAAGAAGACCGTCGGCAGCAGGCAGCCCGCTGTATGAACTGCGGCGTGCCCTATTGTCAGTCTGCCATCACGCTGGAGCGAATGACGACCGGATGTCCGCTTTACAATCTCATCCCGGAGTGGAACGACGCCATCTATCGGGGAATCGACGCGCATGGACTGAAGCGGCTTCTGCGGATGAATCCCTTCCCGGAATTCACCGGCAGAGTCTGTCCGGCCCTGTGTGAAAAGGCGTGTATCAACGGAATCGACGGAGAACCTGTCACCATTCAGAACAACGAGTTCTATCTGATTGAATACGGATATGCCAACGGCCTGATGGAACCGCAGATACCTGCAGTTCGTTCTGGAAAAAAAGTGGCAGTCGTCGGCAGCGGGCCTTCGGGTCTTGCGGCGGCGGACCGGCTGAACAAGCGCGGTCATTCCGTTACTGTCTTTGAACGGGACCGGGAGATTGGCGGTCTGCTCATGTTCGGAATTCCGAATATGAAGCTGGACAAAAGCATTGTCTTGCGCCGGAAAAAACTGATGGAGGAAGAGGGTGTTGAATTTAAAACCGACACAGCGATCGGAACGGATCTTTCGCTGGAAGAGCTGAAACAGGAATACGACGCAGTCATTCTTGCATGCGGCGCAAAAAAGGCAAGGATACCGGATCTGGAAGGAATTGAGACGACCGAAGGCATCCTGCAGGCGGTAACGTTTCTGCGTATGTTTCTTGACGGCTCCACAGTCGCAGAAGGAAAAGATGTCGTAATCCTGGGCGGTGGTGATACCGGAAACGACTGTCTGGCTTCCTGTATCCGCCAGAAGGCTTCTTCCGTCACCCAGATCGAAATGATGCCCAAACCGCCCGAAGAGCGACAGCCGAATAATCCCTGGCCGCAATGGCCGAAAGTTCTGAAAACGGACTACGGTCAGCTGGAGGCAATCGAATACTATGGCAAAGATCCCCGTCTTTTTGCAAAGACCATCACTGCACTGCACAGCGAAGACGGTGTGCTGAAAGAAGTGGAGATCGCCGATGTCACATTTGAAAATGGCAGCCTTCAGGTCAGTGAGCAGCGGGAAACGATTCCCTGTTCCCTGCTGATCATTGCGGCCGGTTTTACCGGATGTGAAACCGAACTTCCATCTTCTGTGGGAATCGCGCTGACACCGCGGAATACCATCGAGACGAAACAGGGAAGCTATGCCACAAATGTGGAAGGAATCTTTACTGCAGGTGACATGCATCGCGGGCAGTCACTTGTTGTCTGGGCGATCCGCGAAGGAATGCAGTGTGCAAAGGAAGCAGACCGATGGCTCATGGGCTATACCAATCTGCTCTAAGGAAACAGAAGAGGTAGATGTATGTGCGGAATACTGGTAAGCTGCGGTCCGGAAACGGAACTCGAAGCGTTTGAAAAAGGACTGGAAACATTGAAAGATCGCGGTCCCGATGACTGGCGTATCCGGAATGCCGGTCAGGGGCTGATGGGGTTTCGGCGCCTCGCCATCATGGGTTTGAATTCAGGAGGAATGCAGCCATTTGAGCGAAACGGTAATCTTGCGGTCTGTAACGGCGAGCTGTACGGATTCCGGACAATGAAAGAAACACTTCTTCCGGAATATGATCTGTCGTCCGGAAGTGATTGCGAGCTGATTCTGCCGATGTATGAGAAATACGGTACGGATATGTTCTCGATGCTGGACGCAGAGTTTGTCTGTGTCATTTATGATGCGGAAAAGGATACGTATATTGCCGCAAGAGACCCCATCGGCATCCGTCCGATGTTTTACGGATTCACAAAACATAATGAGATCTGCTTTGGAAGCACACCGGCTTCCCTGATGCCGATTGCGGACCATATCAAGCCCTTCCCTCCGGGGACCTATTATCTCGACGGGAAATTCCATGCATATGAAACCATTGAAAAAGCACGTCTGCCGTATTTCAAAGGAGATCTCGATACCATTACCGGAAAGATCCGTGATCTGCTGGTCGAGGGAGTCAAAAAGCGGATGGATTCGGATGTTCCGGTCGGATACCTGCTGAGCGGAGGCCTCGACAGTTCGCTTGTCTGTGCGATTGCACAAAGGTATTCCGATAAACCGATCCGAACATTTGCGATCGGAATGGAAAAGGATGCGATCGATCTCAAGTATGCAAGAGAAGTCGCGGAATTCATCGGTTCCGATCACACCGAAGTGATGATCAGCAGAGAGGATGTGCTGGAAGCACTTCCTGATGTCATCAAGGCATTGGCAACCTGGGATATCACGACGATCCGTGCTTCTCTCGGAATGTATCTTCTCTGCAGGTACATTCACGAGAATACGGATATCCGTGTGCTGTTTACCGGTGAGATCAGTGATGAACTGTTCGGATACAAATACACGGATTTTGCGCCGGATCCGGCCAGTTTCCAGAAAGAAGCGGAAAAGCGGATCCATGAGATCCATATGTATGATGTCCTGCGGGCAGACCGCTGTATTTCTTCCAACTCGCTGGAAAGCCGTGTTCCCTTCGGTGATCTTGCGTTTGTACGCTATGTCATGGCAATTGATCCTGCGATGAAGATGAATACTTATGGAATGGGGAAATATCTGCTGCGGACTGCTTTTGCCGACGAAAACATTCTCCCGGAATCAATTCGTCTGAGAGACAAGGCCGCATTCTCGGATGCCGTCGGTCATTCTCTGGTCGAAGACATTAAAGCCTACGCAGAAGAACTGTATACCGATGAAGAAGCAGAAGTGCTGTATTCCACGTATGATTACAAGCCGCCGTACACAAAGGAAAGTCTTCTGTACCGGCAGATCTTTGAGCATTATTATCCCGGCATGGCAGACATGATTATCGACTTTTGGCTGCCAAACCAGAGCTGGGACGGATGCAGAGTCAGCGATCCAAGTGCACGATACCTGTCCAACTATGGAAAATCCGGAGTCTGAGCTGTGCTCTTCACAGCTCTTCTTTTTGAGGGACGATTAATCCAAATGCTATGCGAATCCCCCGTATCAGAATGACAAAAGAGAACAGCTGCGATAGTTCCGGATAGCCGGTTATTCTCTGAATTCATTATATACGAGACCGGAAAGGCTGAAGTGCAGCAGATCGTCAGAAACGGTTTTCAGTCCGGAAATCTTCCGTTATGATAGAATTGTATGATTGGTTGCGATCAGAAAATCGTCTGTCTGTGATCGAATATCAAAATTGCCGCCACCTATTGTGATTGAATCAATCATATTCTATGCTTCAGCTGTAACAAACAGCGGAGGTATCCTATGAACTATGTCCTGTTAGTAAGCCATGGAACGGTGGCAGCGTCAATGCATGAAACCCTGAAGGTATTCTTTCTGGGGGACCGGAAAGATCTTCTGCATGCATGTATGGAAGAGGACATGAGTCCGGATACCTATGTGCTGCAGGTGCGACAGGTATTATCTTCTGTCACAGAAGAAGACACCCTGACTGTATTGGCGGATCTGATGGGCGGAAGTCCGCTCACCTACGCCTCCTATGTCATCAGCACGATGGGATTATCTGACCGTACAGAATACCTGTGCGGAATGAATCTTCCGATGATCATGGAAGTGCTTGGCAGAACCGGTCAGGAATCCGTCTCCGGCACAAATGGATTTCTGCAGGAAATGCGGAATACGATACGTCCCTTTGTACTGCCGGCATTATCGGAATGCACACAGGAAGAACGAATCTGAAAGGAATGGAATGATGGTACCGGGAGAACGTAAACAACAGATTCTGGCTTTGCTGGAACGGAAACGCTATGTAACCGTGGAGGAGCTTTCTGCAGAACTGTTTGTCAGTCTTCCGACCGTACGCAGAGATCTTGCGGCACTGGAACAGGAAGGGGCGTTAACCAGAACGCATGGAGGTGCTTCTTACAACCAGGCAGGCACACAGGTCGCGCCATTTATTCTGCGTGAAAAAAACAACTATGAGGAAAAACAGATCATCGGAAATATCGCAGCCGGTCTGATCGAAAACGGAGATACCTTATTCATTTCCTCCAGCAGCACAACCCTTGCGATGGTCCGTCAGCTGAGTCCGGATCTGCACATGCAGGTACTGACAAACGGAATGACCATGGCGCAGGTAATCGGTCAGTATCCAAATGCAAATGTGTATATTCCGGCCGGGCATTATACCTATGAAGATGATGGAATCTACGGTCCGGATGTTGTGGAGTCGGTTTCGAAACGATTCGCAAAGTATGGCTTTATCTGCTGTGACGGTGTCGATATGGAACACGGTCTCACCGTGAACCGTGATACGGAACTGTTTCTCGAACTGGCATTCCGAAAGAACTGTGAAAAACTGGTTCTGTTAGTGGATCATACAAAGTTCGATACGCATTTCTTCTACCAGTCCATGGAATTATCTGAAGTGGATATTCTGGTGACGGATCAGGAACCGGGAGAGAAATGGGAAACGTACTGCAGGAAACAGAAAATTGAGCTTCTCTATTAAAAAACAAACCTGTATCATGCGAGGACAGCACCGCAGGATGCAGGTTTTCTGTTGGTAACGGAGAACAGGCGAAAGGTTAACCGACAACGGAACCAATCGTTTCTCCTTCGATCAGTTCAACCGGGAAAATAACCGGCCGTTTATCCATAGGAATCGGATGTTCAATCAGGTTCATACGCTGGGCAGCAGTGGCGCCCATCTGATCTGTGCTTTGTCGGATTGTCGTAAGACGCGGCTCCAGTGCCTGTGTCAGAGGAATTCCATCATATCCGCCAAAGGGAATATCTCCTGGAATACTAAGACCAAGCTGCATCGCTGCTTCCTGGGCACCGAGATAGGCAAAGTCATCCGGCAGAAGTATGCAGATCGGACGGTCTGGCAGTGCCAGCAGATCCAGCACGAGCGAACGGGTCAGCTGGATGTCGTTGTACACGCCTTCCTTAATGTATTCAGGAGGGACCGGCAGATGATAAAAATCCATGACGCTGCTAAACTGACAGATTCTGGTGCATGTCACAAGGGAATTATTCTGCCCGTAGATATAGGCAATCCTGCGGTGACCTTTTTGAATGGCATATTCAACGAGTTTGCGAACATCGGTTTCATTGTCGGAAAGAACAGCCGGGATGCGGCGGAACATATGGTCGACGGTAACACAGAGAATGTCACTGCCGATCAGAGAACGGATTCTGGGAGAGTCGTAATCTGCACAGATGATGCACAGTCCGGAGACGTTCCCGTCTGTGCAGTGTTCAAGATAGGAGAAATCATCCGGATCTGTTTTCTGATTAATGAAGGTCACATCGTAACATCTCGCTTCAGCTTCTTTCTTAAACGCTTCAATAATCAGGACGATTAATCCAAATCAAAAAAACCGGAGCTTGCAACAAGGCCGTCAAACAGATCCGGATCATAGTATTCCTTCAGCCCTTTCTCAAAGCGGCCGCTGCACAGGAACACAGGACCTTAAATGTCTTATGTGACAGCAGGGTTTCATCGATGTCAAAAACAGAATACGCATTTGTGAAGGATTAATTCAGTTCGCTCCTTTCTGCCAGCAGTTCTTCCTGATTCTGTAATGCGTGGAGAACCTGTGCACGCAATCGCTCCAGACTGAACCGCCGGGTGCTTTGAACTGCTGCACATGCAAGCTCTTCGGTCCGCTGCGGATCAAGGATTAAAGCAATCGTCGCATCAACAAGTTCTTCTTCCGACGAAAAGCGAATGCCCATGCCTGCAGAGACGATTTCTTTCTGTCCTCCCTGATCGATAACAATCGGAACACATCCGCATGTCATTGCTTCCGCGGTAGTCATGCCGAAGTGTTCCATTTTTAGCGGGTTCTCCTGAGAAACACCAAGTCCCATTGCGTGCCAGTAATATTTTGCTTTCCGGTAGTATTCGATCAGTTCATTCCGCGGAAGATCTGTAACGAGATCGATCGGAAGCCCGCTTGATTCTGTCTTGAGCTGTTCCAGATAGTCATTCCATTTCTCACCCGTCAGTCCGGTGATCATAAACCGGTAGTCCGTAATACCCCGTTCATACAGTTTTTGAAAAGCGTGTACCATCTCCAACAGTTTCTTTGCCGGAACGATTCGGCCGGAGGTCATGATCATGTTTTCTTTTTTCGCTATATCGGATAATTCGATTGGCTCAAGACTGATTGGAGGATACATCACTTCCGCTTTTCGACTGTAGTAACGTTCAAACCAGTCCCTCGTAAATTCCGAATTGCAGAAGAAGTGATCATAGGAATCCAGATACTCCTGTATATGCGTTCGAAACCGGTCATCTTCGAACGGCTTAACCGGAAAATGAACAATATGCCAGTTCCGGATTCCCTTAAACCCGCAGAGATTCCCGTATGTTCCGTTGATAAACAGATCGATGCCGAGGTCTTTTAATACCGGTTCAATGGATTGATGCTGGCAGGTTTCACGGTTCAGCAGCTGTTCTGCAAACTTACTGCGATCGGTAATTTCCGGATCTTCCACATAGCGAACCGGAAACTCCGGCATTTCATATTTCATAAATGCATGCCTTACGGTTTCCTCTGCTTTTTCCCGTTTATCAGTCAGTATAAAAACCTCACCTTCTTCCTGAAGAATACCGGCAAGATTTAACAAATAGATTTCTGCCCCGCCGCTGTTTAGAGACAGATTCGGGATCCAGATGGCTGTACGTCGTGCCTGTTTCATTTGTTTCAGCAGTTCTGTAAAAAACCTGCGGCTCATCCGCAGTCATACTTTTATGAAGCTTATTAAATAAAGTGTAACGAAAGAAAAGGGAATTGTCACAGACCGGAAGCACTTGAAGTGTTTTTTACACTTTGTAGAATGAGGCAGAAAGGAAGGAACCTTCACATGGCAATCTCTGATTATATTTATGAAAAACCAGTAATTAAAACCGAACGACTGATTCTGAGACCGATGTCCTCTTCAGATATCCCAGCCTTGACCCAATGGCTGAGCGACAGTGAATTATACACCTATTGGAGAAAAGGTCCTTCCAGGGCAGAAAAAGATCCGAAACTGCTGTTTGAAAAACAGGAGCGGCCGGTCAGAAGCTTTCATCTTGGCATCGCAACGAAAGAGAATGACCATGTCGTTGGAGACGTTTACGTTTTTCAGATTCAGAATAACCGTATGGCCAATGTGGCGATACGAATCAGAAGACCATATCAATCCAATGGCTATGGAAAGGAAAGTCTTCTGGCGATTACCCGTTTTTGTTTCACGCATACCGAGCTGAAACGGCTTCAGGCAGAAGTGGACATACGCAATGCTGCTTCCTGGCAGATGATGGAAAAATGCGGATATATCCGGGAAGGCAGGATTCGCCAGGGAAAGATGGTCAATTCGTGGTGTGACCTTGATACAGCCTCCTGAACCGGCTTTCGTTTTCCGCTCATAGATGTACAAAAAGGGCTGTAGGAACTTCCGGCTATACTATGTTGGAAGTTTTTTACAGCCCTTTATCTAAATTTATATTTACTTACAGCTTCAGATCGCCTTCATGAACCCAGTTCAGTTTCCGGCAGACATAACAGATCAGCGGTGCAATAACAGCCGGAAGTACAAACGAGATCAGGATCAGACCCGTCCAGTCCATCACACCTGGTGTGATTGCCACAGCACCACGTGAAACTGCTGCTTCACTGGGCGCAAGCCATCCGGTCCATACACCGATCTGCCCGCACAGTCCGCAGGTACCCATACCGGAGTTGATTGGCGCACCATTCATTTCCAGATGAAACAGACAGGTTGCGATCGGTCCTGTAATAGCAGAAGTGACGATCGGTGCGATCCACACCCGCGGATTTTTCACGATATTCGGCATCTGCAGCATCGAAGTTCCCAGTCCCTGACTGATCAGACCACCGACGCCGTTTTCTTTATATGACATGACCGCAAAGCCGACCATCTGTGCGCAGCATCCCGCGACTGCCGCTCCGCCCGCAAGACCGGTCAAAGCCAGTACGGAACAGATTGCCGCAGAAGAGATCGGAAGTGTCAGTGCAATTCCAACCAGGACGGATACTGCAATTCCCATCCAGAATGGCTGCAGTTTCGTTGCCTGATCAATCAGAATACCAAAGGAAGCAGCTGCCGTACCGATCGGCGGAGCGATCCATTTCGCAAGTGCCACACCGACAAAAACCGTAACTGCCGGAGTCACAAGGATATCGATTTTTGTTTCTTTCGAAACCATCTTTCCGCATTCACAGGCAACAATCGCAATCACCAGTACCGCAAGCGGCCCGCCTGCGCCGCCTTCCGCATTCGCTGCCCATCCGACTGCGGCCAGTGAAAACAGAACCATCGGATCTGCTTTCAGGGCATAACCGATTGCCACTGCCATGGCCGGACCGGAAACACTCATCGCATAAGTACCAATATCCACAAGCATTGCCCATCCGATCTGCTGTCCGAGCGTCTTCAGGATCGTACCGATCAGAAGCGAACAGAACAGACCCTGCGCCATCGCACCTAACGCTTCAATACCATATCGTTTCGCGGAAAATACAATATTCTTTCGTTCCAGAAATGCTTTCCATTTTTCCATTGTTAATACCCCCTTCAATACAATATCATCTCTGATTTACTGCCGCATATGCTCCCGGATTCAAAGCAGCTCCCGTTTTTTCCATCCGGTAACGCTTACATTGCGAATCGATCTCATTTATTTGTTTTTTTCTCTTGACGGATCTTCCGCGCAACGCTATTATCATCGAGGTTTCATTCATCATACGATGACGCAAGCCTCATCTGACACAGTCAGATGTGTAATATATCGCCAATCTCGCTTGGAAACAAGCGTGTGAATATATACCAACTCCCCGCAGTAGCCCTGCGGGTTTTTTATACGATAAAACCACACTTTTTTATGAATTTAAAGAGATGTGTAAGGAGCACATCTCTTTTTCATATTTTCTGCTTCATGCCCTACAATGATGAAAGATGAAAAAGAACGACTGGATGCATCTTGTGATTGCCATCTTTCTGGTTCTGCTGGATGGTACGGCAATGATGCTGTTCCTTCATTTTCCGAATTTCTTCTTCCCTGCTTACCGTAATTTCTCCAG
>JAEEGL015498338.1_pt1 | contig 12846 bp, 7 predicted proteins | sample 9134231 | NCBI WGS metagenome assembly JAEEGL01 (sample SAMN16246548, study PRJNA631951) | gut metagenome | biome: gut microbiome; feature: rumen; material: fiber-attached | host: Bos | place: Iran: Karaj | collected 2018-10
ACTGCATTCTACTGTTGTTTCATTCATTTTTACTATGATCACTTTGCATCATCTCCTTTCTGAAATAAGGCTTCTTCCTCAAGTTAATTATATTACTACGCCCAGGTACAGTCCACAATAGAGGGGTAAAATTTCTATTAAAAAAAGGCTAAAAAAGCATCTGCCAGGGCCATTTGACCAATAGCAGATGCTTCGTATCTATTTATTCATATACTATACCAAGGTAGCCTTGCGCATCGCTATCGCTTGGCGCATTATAGCCATCTGACTCACTGATTACATTGAAGTAGCTGCTATCATAGCCATTAATGCCACCATAGCCTTCCATATCAGTAGACCCGGCTATTCCTCCAAGCCAGCCACCGCCTCCACCGGCTCCTGCTCCGTCATTTCCGGTATGGCCTGTACCTCCTCCTACTTTACTTCCGGTAAGATTCGAATAACCGGAATATGAAGCTCTTCCGGGAGTTCCGTATCTGTCGTACTGACCGCCGCCACCTCCGGCAGCTGAAGCAATTCTTTCCCCATGATAATAAACATCTGTACTGCCTCCGCCTCCGCCGGACCAGTAGCTATCTCCGCCGCCATTAAATCCGCCTTCAATTCTGCATGGGTTACGCTGCGTAATTCCACCGGGACCTCCGATTACAAAATACAGCTTTTCTCCTACATTAAGGTTCACGGTTCCCTCAAGGGTTGCACCGCTACCGTCATAATATGCGGAACCATTCAGTACTCGCTCACCATCAGCTCCACCTGCAGCCCCCCTAAGTAACAGTCTGTATCTGCCTGTAGCAGGCGCAATAAGCATTCTCACATTTTCAACCCCTTCATAGTAAAGATCATATGAAAAAGCATTATTAGCAATATCATCAGTAACCATTAACTGATTATTCATCAGCTCATTAATTGAAGCCTGATTAAGCTGTGCAACACTGATTGCATTACTGAATAGTTCACTCTGCCTCTGATAGAAAGAACTTTGATCTATAGAACTACCGTTAAGCTCATAGTAAAAGCTCGGCTCCGCGCTGTAACTGTCATAGCTCATTCTAGTCTCATATGTATCCCCGTTTTCAAAGTTTCCATCATATATAGAATAAACATTTTCTTCTACTGTATCGCCATCTCTGTTTGTAGCAATAACCCTATTGTTTCCGGGGCAATATGTTATAAATGCGTCCCCAACATTAAGGGAGTTTATATTGCCATTGCCAGTCTGTGTGCAAAGGTAATTAGAACCGCTATTATTTATCAACATTTCCGGAATATCGTCGCCATTGACATCCATCATATATATGTTGCTTCCGGCAAAAGAGCTATTGTAATACTCATAGTAATTCTTACCCCAACCGGCATCTTCAGTTGTAGTTGTAGTCGTAGTGGTTGTTGTCGGGGTAGTACTTGTTGTTGCGACACTTCCTCCCCCGGCAGTGCCTTCACCATTTGCAGTACCTGCCTGAGCAGAAGTAGTTGTGCCGGTCTGAACCGCTGCACTGTTTCGACTATCAGCCATCTTAATAAATGTAAATACTCCTCCTAGTACCAGCACGATTACTATGGCTGAAACAAAGGGAAGTAACCTGTTAATATCCAGTTTACCCGGCTGATCGTCTTTATCACTCCTGCCATAGATGCTGTCATCATTATATTGACGCCTTACAGGAGCAGTGTTTTGTATTCCTCTATTAGGACCGGGTGCTACCGGAGGCTCTTCAGCTCTTTCATCTTTTCCAGGCTCTTTTACAGGCTCTTCCACTGCTTTATCGTAAGGTTCCTCTTTAATGACAGGTGCAGGAGCTTCCCCTTTTCTTCTCTCCTGAGATTCTTGATTAACAGTGCTTGTCTGTTGCACGGAATCACTTTTTCTTCTCTCTCCGCCATATGAAGACGAAGAAGCTACAGCATCTGATTTGTGACGCTCGATTGGAACTGCTCCGGCAGTAACAGATGCAGCCGAAATAGGTTCGGCAGATTCAACAGTTCCAAGTGTAGCACCTGCAGCTACTACTCCCGCACCAACTGCTGCTGTCGCCTCTTCATGCTTGTTCTGCCATGCAATATCACCTTTGAACTCATCTTCTACGATTGTGAATTCGCCATTGATATTACGAGTCTGCAAGATTACCTGGGAAAACATTGTAAGAAATCTGTCGATCCACTCGTTATTTCTCCCGTCGTCTATTAACTTCGTGCGTATATCCTGAATGCGCTGCTGTTTGGTTGCCTCATCCGCTGTTGCTGCATTGTAGACCCGGATTCCCAGCTGATTATCATAAATCTTTTTTAGAAATCCAATATCATCCTCGAGCTCAGGAGACAAATCCTCTAAAAGAATACAGAGCCTTTCCCTATTCTTTAGTACGCTGTATCCTTTCTTTTTTATTGCTTTCTTAATAGTATCCTGAATCACAGGCATCGTTACTCCTCCTCCAATGCATTAAGGCGGTCAAACAGACTGTTCATCCAACCACCATCAGGCAAATCATACACTCTGAATCTCATAGTGTTATTGCCTATAAGAACTGCCTTATATCCTTCCGGTTCAGGCTTAAGTTCTCTGCCATTGACTGTCTTGGAATCATCCGAGTTCATATCAAGGCAAATACGCTCATTGAACATATTGCTTCCTATCTGGAGCTTTTGAGCATTCTTGATATCAGCATTCCAAACAATAGTATGAATATTGTATTTAGGTCCATTCTGTAATAGCTCTTTTAAATCTATTACATCATTGCCTGAGAAATCGCCAATCATCTCAGGACGCACTAAAAGCCACCATATAGCTTTTGCTGAATCTTTTATACCACTTCTTCTGTCTTCCAATTCATCAAGGAGCTTGCCCAGAACCTGACTGAAATTATCTCCTTTATTGTACATGAAAAGATTTTCATGAGTAGAGGTAAGCTGTCCGAAAAGATCTTTTTCCTCCTCATCAATATCTCTTAAAGGATTATCACTGCAGTTTGAACACCAAATATCCAGCATATTATCCTTGATTTTTGCAAGCATGAGTGACAATGCAGTAAAAAACATAATGCTGTAGCCGGCCACTATTGATTCATCCGGCTTCTTTCCACCGGTACCTCCTGCGATCCAAAGATTTCCGGAAGGGCACAGAATCAGTTCTCTATCCATAGAAATCGGCTCGCCAACAATCAGCCTGTTATTTGGCAAGTCAGCAAGATGTCCCTGAGAAACAAACATTTGTATAAGATGATTAGGATTATCACTGACCTTAGTAAGCAATACCTTAACATTAGTGAGAATCTGGGATTCGAGATAGTGCTTATGAATATCCTCAAGTACTGTCTTTTGCTCTGCAGCACCAATGTAAGTTGTATGTTCAATCTGTGGCTTCTTGCCATTGGACAAAGAAAATACACAGGCGCCAAGATCATTGGAATCGATGTTATGCATTCTGTTGACACCATCTTCATCCATCAAAAGTTTTACCTGTTCATCATCACAATGAAGCGCAAGTCTCGTTGTACATTGGTTCTTGATAGTCTCAAATCTGTCGATCTTATCAAGATCCTGTCCACATACAATAAGATGTATTCCAAAAGCTCTTGTCTGATGTGCAAAAGTATCTATTTTGGCAAGTATACTCTTTTGAATGTCATCTGAAGCCTGTTTTGCGAGCTCATATAACTCGTCCACAATAAGGATAATCCTGTTAAGGCGGTTATTGGGATTATCCCTGTTATAATCCGAAAGTTTCTGATATCTGTCTCCCATTCTGGTGCTTCGATACTCCTGCTCCTTCTCAAGATTCTGGAGCATGGCGAGCGCAAACTCAGGATCATTGTTAACACTAATGGCACGGAAGTTTGGCAGGTTGTACTGCGTATACATTCTAAAGTCCAGACCATACTTGAAGTCTATAAGATAGAACATCACTTCTTCCGGCGGATAATTAAGCATTGTATTTGTCATGAGAACATGTAGCAGGTTTGTTTTACCGGAACCTGTATTACCCATGATAATTGCATGTACATGCTTATCATCAAACTGGAGATTAAATACTTCACCACCCTCAATATAACCTACCGGAACCACTATTCCATCAGTAGATTTCTTTGTGAACCAGCTGCTCTTTTCAGGGCAGATTCCCTCAGCTTCTGTGAAATGAATAAGAATTCTGCTGGCTTCTACACTTTCCTCTCTTATCTGTCTTGATATTCCGGGAATCTTATTAGTTTCAGGAATACCATAAAGATAGATGGCTGCTTCACTTTCCATTATTGAATGTGTCTTCTCTGCAATCAGATACTTTGCATCTCTTCTCATTTTCAGAGTAAGGATGCCTCTTTCAAGCTCTTCTACCGCACTTGTAATCTCAGGTTTATTATTGTAATCATTTGCTTTATCCGGCTGAGCTATAACCATGGAGAATCCCCACTTGGAGCAGTCCTCTGACATAGCATTTAAAGTGATAAGTTCATTAAGTCCCAAGCCCAAAGGGAAATTCATCATAAGAAGCGGCCTGTAAATCTGTTTACTTAATGGATTTCTCTCATTGAACTCCCTGATTGAACCATAGTTAGTAAGCTGCTTTGAAAGATCATCCATAGTAACTTTAATGGCTGATATCTGGCTCTTTATATCAGTATCTGTAGAGTGAACCTGTACTCCATCGCCAATAGCAATGCTTTTAACCGTTGGTTCACTTGGATTTGTATTAAACTGTGCAGGATCCAAAGAAAGCAAGCTTCCAAAAGAGCCAATTCCTTTCGCATCAACGAGCAAAAATCTCATCTGACATGCAGGAACACTTCTGAGAAGTCGCATACCCACAGCATTAAGAACATTCTTTGCCCTATCCTCTGAAGCATCATCATAGTTAAGAATCAGAGAATCGCCTTCCTCAATAGAAATAGTGTAAGGAAGAAGAAGCTTTTTATCGCCAAACCCTTTATCTGCCTGTTCCTTATTTCTTCCGAAAAGACATATATACTTATATAAGACATCACGAACAACATCAGCTGTATCCCCGTCATACCAGTCACTGATGTCCACAACAGCCATACCTATAAGGGTATTAAGCTGCATATAATCTATCTTGTCATAATCCTCAACATTTCTTGGATGATACCAGAATTGATTTATCCAGGCGTTCATTCTCTTAACCGGATAATCCTCTTCCATTCTGGTGGCAAATTCATCGTTACACCTTTGAAGCTCATTATTCCAGTTCTCCTGAGCTTCCCTTATTTCATCATCATAGTGTTTCTCTGTTGACTCGTATTCTTCTTTCTGCCTTCTCTCTGTTTCAGCCAGGTTGTTCCTGTAATCAGTATTCTCCTTATCACTTTTATCATTCAGTGCTTTGAGCTTTTCGTTTTTTGTATTTATTATAGTCTCTTTGTTGTTTTTGCAATCTTTTCTGGCTCTGCTGAGCTTCTTTTCTGCATCAGCTTTTCTCTCTTCGTCCTCACTTTCATAGACAGCCTCAAACCACCTGATGGCTTCCATTGCAGTATAGTCCATATCTGAAAGGTCTTTGATAAATCTATTGCGTTTGCCTTTCTGGAATATGCGCCTAAAGAATGATTCACTAATACGCTTGATGTTTCTATAATCATCTTCAGCATAATCTATAAGCTTCTTCTCAACAGCATACTTGGCATCTGTTTCGTTTTCAAACGCCACATCAGGCCTGTCAAAAGTCTTTACAATGCTTTTCAGGATACTCTTTCCAAACAGATTTTTGCCAAGCAGAACATCCACATCCTCGAGAAACTGCGTTATCTGATTTCTTACTTCGTTATACCTTTTCAGGTTATACTGATTCTCGTTATATCTGTTCGTCAATGTAGTCTGAACATTCTTTTCAAGAGATGAAAGTCTCTCTTCTTCCTGCCTGATCTTCTCCTCAGATTCTTTCCTAAGAGCACTTTTCTGAGCATCTAATGTTTTCACAACAGAATTATGGCCATTATTAATAGAATCCCTGTCAGAGGAATGCTTTTCCTTCAGCCTCTTTAAGGTATCAGCCTTATCATCTCTTCTCTGTTGCAAATCAGAATTCATCTTGTCTTTTGTTGAAGCGTATTGTCTTTTATACCTATCAATAGACACAGAAAATCTATCCATAAGTGAGAAAAGCGCTCTTCTTTCATCAGATAGCTGTGATGGTTTTGCTTTTAGTAATTCATCCATTTTCCTATTGCCATACCCTTCCTGTTAGCTTAATTGCTTAGCAACTTCAGTATATACAGGGAATAAAAATCCCTCTTCAGTCTGTGAAATCAATTTTCTAAACTCTTCTTCAGAGTAATTATCATATAGTTTCTCGATTTTAGTCAGATATTCAGGATACTCTATAGTAGGTTCTTCATCTTCTGTAACAGAAAGTGTTACGCTGATATCTATTTCCTTTTTTTCAACAGCACCATCTTCATTCATCAAAAATCCTTCTGTGGATATTACTTTTATTTCATCTCCCTCATCAAAAAAATAATTAAACCATGCCACATACTTATTAGCTTGCTTCAGAATAATAAAAGGGTATGAACTTATTCCTGTCAGAACTCGTCGTTCTTCAATCTTTGTCCTTAATGTTTTGAAATCCATATCATGCCGCCTTCCTGGTAAACTCAACTGCAAAACCATCTGTATTTCTCTGCATCTGATTAAACTTTTCTCTATCAATAAACACTCTATTGACTCCCGTATGCGGACCTGTGTCATTTATCCACACACCTGTTACCCTGTGGTTTATATCGTAACTAAATCCTGCAATTGTCGTTGCATGATTTGAATAATATCTTGTTCTATTATACTCTCTTATTTCTTTGCTAAACCCTGAAACACGTTTTCTGCTGGCAATTTCAGGCTGTCTTAAATCCTGAGCCCTGAGCATTATTCCGGCGCATTCTCCTTTCATAAACCTGTCAGCAACATCATCCAGCGATATATCGTGACCGGTATTTCTCGCCCCCTCAACTCTGTCAAATGTAAGCCCAAAGCTGTTCAAAAAATCTTTTCGTCCCATAGCATCAGTTCCACCGTTTTGACCATAACTTTTTCCAGTTTCACACAATCCGTTATCCACAGCAAATTTTATTCCCCATTCTTCTCCATAGTCTGAACCAAGTTGTATATTAATTTCACTTACTGTATGATTGATTCCACAAGTACCTCCAAACCCCGGTACAGTATGCCCCTGCGGCTCAGTAATAATATGATCATAACTTGAAAGAAAATCAGAATTTCCTCTTCCAACGAAAACTGTCCTTCGTCTGGGATCAATATAAGGTGATATCTCATTCCTCTTAGTTACCATCTGAGTATGTCTGGCATTTGCCTTATTATATTCATCAGCAGCAGCCACATAGATCCTACTAAGTTCAGCATAAGCCGGATCCGACTGTGTTTGCTCGCGAGATAAATTATTTGTCTGCACATATTCAGTAAGTTTATCAAAGCAATCATTTTTCTTGTTTTTCAATGATTCTAAATCATCAGAAAGCTTTTTTATCTCACCATCTAAAGTCTCAAGCTGTCTATTTGCAACTTCCTGCCAATGATCAGAGTTTTTGTCATAATTCTTATCAGCAAAATCAAAAGCACTCATTATGTCTTCTACAGGATGAGCATTGCTGGGGACTATTTGTGGACCATTATTCGGTACAGCCGAATCTAAAAACACATCCAGCGGGACGATAGTTTTAGATTCATCTGCACTCTCTTGAGAATCATTTATCTGATTGCTTTCATTGATGCTAAAGTTGTCTTTGGAAGAAGTAGAAGTGCTTCCGGCTCCGCCACCACCGGCTGATGTTCTATCGTCAAAAGCAGAGCCTATGTCATCAAGCATCTTCTCCAACTGATTTATATAATCTTTACTCTTATCCTTTGCCTTTGAAAAAGCCTCTCCATACTTTTTACTTGCAAGCGAACTCAATTTGTCATCTGCTTCGTCTAATGTTTCAAGCTCTTTTCCAATGGTATCAGACAGTTCTTCCTTCTGTGTGTCCAGTTTTTCTTTTTCTTTATCAAGGATTTCAGCCGAAGCATCAAACTCGCTCTCAACCTCGCCAAATGCACTTATCACATCACTATCGAGCTTAAGGAAATCACCTTTTGCGTTGTTCAGTTTCTCTGATTCTTGCGAAAAGTCTTCAAATTCATAATCGTATGATTCTTTATCTTTTACAAATTCATCAGTCCTTTTTCTAAGGTTGTCATAACCCATACTTAATTTCTCCTAAACCACTGCATTGCACTACCTAACCTTTCGATTATCATTTCATAAATCGAATTGCAATCCACTGGATAATCCTCGCAAAACAGTATCATTGCGTCCACAAGCTCTCTTAACTCGTCCTGAAGCAACCTCAATGATTCACTCTTCTCCAGTGAATTCATCTTGGCATAGTCATTAATCTCTAAAATATACTCAAGCCAAGCCCTGGATAGGCTACTAATGTTTCGAATATGTTGCACTTCCTGGCCCTTTAACTTTGCCATATGCGCTATGTTCTCAGGATTTTTTTCTACTATTTTCCGATTTTTCTCGACAATTTTTCCACCCTCAATCACCCTCGCATAGCGCTTCTCTATTCTCTCCTTCTTTGCCCTGAATTTCTGTTCCATGATTTCATAGTCACGGTGCATAACCCCCCTGAAGATTGACCTTTCAGAGAGTAATGAAAAGAGCTCTTCATTATCCGGAGGTTCAGAATTATCACCATACTCTGCTATCTGAACTTCAAAAGGTTTTTGAATATTTTCATAAACGCATAGTGCATGTCCCGGCTGGAACGATCCCATTCTTTCAAGCTGAACGCCATCTGCAGACATGGTTGAAGCAAGAAGCTGCCTGTCGTCCATCGCAGTAATTCTATGTCCAATCTTGAGAGATGTATTCTTCGTGATCTGTGGCGCAAGCCCTGTAGGAAGCTGATCCGCAATAACAATAGCCTCTCTGAGAGCTCGAACCTCAGCCAACATGTCTACTATATACTTTGTTGATGCAACCTTTGCATCGCCATTCTCTGAATTGGCAACCGTTGTAGGTCCAATAAGATTGTGGGCCTCCTCGAGGAATATAACGTGACGTGGTTTATCCTTGTCTGCCTTTGGATTTTGACGGAGTAGTTCCCTGATAATTGTCAAAAGTAAAAGCGTCAAAAAGTTAGCCGCATCAGGTCCAAGAGATTCCAGCTCTATAACACAACTGTTCTTAAGCCATTCCTCTGGAGAGAATGTCGATCCCGGAACATCAAATACATTACCCATTTCTCTGGTAATAAGAGATCCAATCCTCACCTGCAAGCATGACTTTAAATTACTCTTAACCTCAGGTGCATAGTCAGATGCATCCAAAAGATCCGCAAGCTTGTCATAAAGCTCATGCATATTCGGATACGTATGTAGTCCGTCGTTTATCTCAAAAGGATACCAGCCATGATCTCTATATACCTGTTCTATCCCTTCCGAAACAAGGAAAGGCATAGGCGGAGTCAGATCAAAAGCTCCTTCAAATACCTGGTTAAGGCTGGTTATATGTTCCGATAATTTCAGTCCTACAGGAAACTCAAACGGATTGATCCTTAATGGAAAAGAACCTGCTCCGCCGGGTGAGAAAACAAGAAGTTCCGGAATATTCTTATTGTGCACAAGTGCCCTGTATTCCTTTTTTGCAGGCTCCAAAACAAGAATTGGAATCTTGTTGTCATTTCCTGCCAGCTGCGAAGAAATATGAAGCATACTATAAGTTTTTCCACTACCCGGAACTCCTGCCAAAAGGGCATGTTTCGGCAAAAGTCCAAGCGGGAAATAAACATCATATCCGGAGTTATCTTTACCAAGATATAGACCGGTTTTCTCATATATTGGTGCTGATTCCTTTGGAATCTCGATAGTTTCTCCCGGATACAAAACCGGAAGCATTACAAAAGGAACCATCTCTTTTAACAAGAAAATGCTGTTCCACTTTCTCATGCCTCTCGGGGTATCCTCAAGGCACATATCTGCTGTTTCCATCTCCGGAATCATTGGCTGATACTGACCACTCTCACATATGATCCTGTAATTGCCTTCCTCAACCGCTTCTGAAGCAGCAGCATCAAGTATCATCTTTGCCATAGATTCAGTGTCTGCATATGAAGATATCCTACAGATAAAATGCGGATTATTTCTAAGACTCTCAAAGAATTTATCATAGATTCTCAGGCACTGTTCCGCATTCTCATCTCTGTTTCCCTGATTCATCTTCTGCTCATTTCTAATGAACTGAATCTGACTTCTGAAAGACTCTCTCATGGTTTCGGAGAGGTCAACGGCTTTCATTGTCACAACATAAGCCGCCGGTTGCTGGAGCTTTTGCATCATTCTGAAAAGTCCCATAAGTCTGGCCTTCTCATTGGGCTTCCATGGATTGACCACGTAGTAGCCTATGTTTTTGTCAGGGAATGATGACGATACAAAACCATCCTGTTTTGCAATAATAGCCCTGAAAGGGAATGCCCTATTCAATGATGGACTCATTTTCTCAGGATGTTCAAATTTGAAATATGTAGATAGCGGAGATGCTTCCAGGAATTCTTCCATGCAAACAGGCATACTTTCGGAATCAACTCTGAAGAAGATGTTAAGTCTTCTTCCGGAAGGCATTTCCGGATCATAGATCACAATCAGATGAAAAACCTCACCAAAAAGCATTCCTTTTCTGCCAATCTGTCTGTAAAAGGACTGGTGCTGCTTTATAACGTCATCCACACCACCACTTTCCTCAGCACTATATTGGGCAAGAGTTAAATCCGGTATTCTGTTAAATGTAAAGAACTCAGCTCCCATATCAACATGCTCCATTCTTATTATTAAAGACTACTCTTAACCTGCTCTACATCTTTGTCTGCGTCTCTGATAGCATCAGCAAGATTACTAAGAAGATCCTGGCCCTTCTGGGTGTTGGCATCAATAGCTGTTTTTGCATTTCCAATGGCATCCTTACCATATTTGCTGCTGATAGAATCCAGCTTGCCTTTTGCAGTATTATTGTCGTTTATTTTGTCAGTAACACCACTTTTAATGGTATCCGCAGCACCTTTGGCAGTGTCGATAAGGCTTGCTCTTGCGCTTTCAATATCAGACATAGCTTCAGCACGTCCTGACTGCTCTGCATCTTTGATCATGTTCGCAATATCTGAATCAAGCCCATCAGGCATATCACTTAATTGTTCCTTGACCCCCTTAAATTCATCGCCGATACCGGATATCTTGTCAGTACCTTCTTTAAGCTTATCCTTTACCTCACTCTGTCCCTTTTCTACAAAGCTGTCCATTGAAATTCCCATTTCTTTTCTCCCTTCTCTTTTTTATTTTTAGCGACGTCTTAATGTCTTTACATTCTGACCACCACTGGCTCCGCAAGTATTGTTGATCCAGTTTATTCTGTCAGTACAACCACTCACCAGTCTCTGATTGAAAATCAGTCTGTCCTTTGCCTGAGAAAGCGTACTCTTAATCTGACCCGCTCCATATTTTGCCCCGGACATACCGGTAAGCTTACTGACTAATGTCGAAAGCTCAGCAATCTTAGTCTCCCCTTCGCTCTTGTAGTACTCATATTGACCTATAAGTCCTCGTAGCTGACTCTTTAACTCTTGAATCTGTTCAGAGAGTGCATTCGCATCATCACGACAGTCGCTTGCTCTGCCCAGACAGTCATCAGCACTTGCCATAAGGCTCATCGCTCTCTCAGCATCTTCCTCACCTGAAGCCATGCTCATATAGTGGGATGCTTCACTCGCATATTGATCAGCTTGCTCTAATAAGTAACTGATTCTGTCAGTTGTGCTACTTATCTGCCCTACAATATTCGAGGCAGTATTATCCAGACCACTGAGCGCACGCTGAATATCTGATGTCTCCATTATTCCTCCTTCTTATGTCACTGATCCGTTATCACATAAAGGCTAATATCAGTCCTATAATAAGAATGATTATTCCAATAGCAATGGGAAGCGTGATCATAGTTACAAAAAAGCTTGCTCCATACTTTCCAGCAAAAATAAGTGCTGCAGATGTTACGACTGCGGTTACAATAGCCCATAACGTGATGCTTCCAAAGAGATCCTTTTTGTTTCTTAGCAAAAATGGAACCCCTATACCATACATCGCTCCATAAATTGCAGCGGCGAACAGTGTTTCTGCACGCGATGATCCATAAATTGCTGCCATCAAGACAAATCCCACCAAGGACAAGCCGGCTAAAATCTTATCGCTTTTTTCAACATCAAGGCTCTCCGGAGCTTCAGCTTCTGTCTCTGTTATAATCAGCTCGTTGTCCAAACTTCTGCATGGATTATCTTTTCCCGAAAGGATGCCATTTTGTATTTCTGATTTTCTGCTGTTTACTCTTCTGATTCTGTTTTCAATCTCATTATGCTTGTCTTTAATGTCTTTCTTTCTCCGCATCCAAATATCGGCTTTGTTGAACCTATCAGAGTAAAAGCCAAACGCCTTAGCCGGGTACAGCAGCGCTATTACAAGTGCTATAAGTCCAATAATAACAGAGTGTTTGATGGTCATAATAAAAAGTACTGCTGCAGCTACCATCATAATTACCGCTGTGTTTCTGTTCCTACTGCACCGATCTTTAAATTCAACATCGGAAACAAGGCTTTCATCATCCGAAGAAGCCGGAAGTTTGGACGAGAGGTCTTTAAACGTCTCAAGCACATCTCTCTGTGCCCTATCCAGCCATTCTTCTACCTGGTCCTTTGGTACAGCCTCGCCAATGCTTCTTAAAAATGCCGGACAAACTTCAATTCCATTATCCCATTTACAACAAAAATATCCTGATTCATTCTTTGGAATAAACGAGCAATG
>JAEEGL015782096.1_pt1 | contig 12846 bp, 3 predicted proteins | sample 9134231 | NCBI WGS metagenome assembly JAEEGL01 (sample SAMN16246548, study PRJNA631951) | gut metagenome | biome: gut microbiome; feature: rumen; material: fiber-attached | host: Bos | place: Iran: Karaj | collected 2018-10
ACAATGGCACCCGGCAGGTGAATAAGGGCGCAGACAACACCTTCACCATCAGCAACGCCGCTTTCCCCGGCGTCGTCTTGGGCGGTATCAAGGGCGATGTCGGTACGTTGGATGGCAACTGTACTTCGGTCGGTATCTTTCTGAACTTGTTGGATCCTGCTACGGCCAATTTCAACTCAACTTGGATTGCCGTTAACGAAGAGGACTATCAGACATTCATCGCTGCTCGTAAGGCCAATGCCGCAGCTTACAAGGCTAAGGTGGCTCAGTATGAGGCTGCCCTGCTCCTCGATGCTGCAATCAAGGAGGCTGAAGCAGCCAAAATCGCCGTTGATGACCAGAAGGCTGTCTATCTCAACGAGGATGCTTCTGTCGAGGACATTGACGCAGCTACCACTGCCGTTAGACAGGCCATTGCAGCTGCCGCTCAGAACTCTGCATCAGCTTCCGACCCCAAGAACCTCTCTTCTCTGCTTACCAACGCCACCTTCGATAATCTCACTTATGAAGGTTGGAGCGGCTCTGGTTTCGGTAAGGGTGGTCAGGAAGGCCCTTGCGCTGAGCGTTACAACATGACTTTCGACACTTGGCAGCAGATTGACAACATGCCTCTCGGTGTCTATGCTTTGAGTGCCTCTGGTTTCTATCGCATCGGTTCAACCGAGGATTCTTACACTTTCTTCAAGACCAAGGATGCCGTCATCAACAATTGTAAGCTCTATGCTGTCAACTTGATGGCTGCAGGCAATGATACGATGATTGCCAGCATCGCTAATCCGTTCGAGGGTATTGTGCCTGGTGTGGCCGATATTTCTGGAAACAATGTCGCAACTGCAACCGATGGCGAGGATGTCTATACCATCCCGAACTCAATGGCCTCTGCTGTTGACTATTTCACTGCTGGCTATTATGGTCGCAAGGTGCTCTTTGCTGTTTCCGAAGGCTCAGCCAAGATTGGTGCTTACTTGAAGGAAAAATACAGCGGTACTGACTGGTGTATCTTTGACAACTTCGCTCTGACCTACTATGGCAACGGTGCTGATGCTTACCAGCTCTGGATGGACGAGTTCATCGCCGCTCAGCCGGATTATGACAGTTACGAGTATGTCACTGCTTCTGTTGTCGCTGACTACAAGAGCACGCTCTTGAACTATGTCACCGCAGCCGACTATGCAGCTGTCAAGGCCAATATCGCCGCCATTACTGAGGCTCAGAGCGCTGTTGCAGCCAATGTCGCTGCTTGGCAGGCTTTCATTAGTGAACTTCAGGCCTGCAAGGCTATAACGGGTGATGAAAGCGTCATGATTTCGGATGAATTCTTGGATTGGGTCGATTACGTCGATATGGACTCGGATGATGACCTTACGTCCAAGGAGATGACTACCGAAGAACTGATAGAGAAGACAAAATGGTTGAGTGAAACCAGTCAGGCTGCCGTTCAGTCAGGCTTGAAGGCTGGTACTGATATGACCAAGTATTTGAAGAACGTCGATTTCGCAGATGGTAAAAATGGTTGGACATTCCAGGCCGTATCTGGCGGCAACGTTGCTGTAAATGCAGCAGCCAAGTGCGCTGAAGGCTGGAATAACGCCAACTTCGACATCTATCAGGTCTATGAGAATGCTCCTGTCGGTGTTTACGAAATCTCCGTACAGGGCTTCTATCGTGAGGGTCGTGGTGAAAATGCTTGGAAGCTTTATTACGACTCAGAGACGGGCGAGAAGCTTGAGACTGTACCTTCGTCAAAGGCATTTGTCTATCTGAATGATAATCAGACACCTCTGGCTAACGTGTTCGACTATCAGGTTGCTACAGGCGAGCTTTACACTACTACCGGCAATTTGGCTCCATACACGGATCCTCTTGGAATGTATTGGTATCCGAACGACATGACCGCCGCTGGTCAGGCATTCGATGAAGGTGCATATAAGGTGTCGGCATTCGGTCTTGTAGCTAAGGCTGGCGATCCGCTCCGCATCGGTATGAAGGGCAATACCACCGCTTTGGGTGATAGTTGGGCTATCTTCACCCGCTTCAAGCTTACCTATCAGGCTTTCAAGGCTGATATCATCCAGCCAGAGTTTGTAAAGGCCGTTGCTGCATTGAATGCTGCCGGTTTGGTGGGTAGCGATATCAAGGCTGAGGTCGAGACTCTCAAGGAAACTGCCAATGCCGTTGATCAGACCGATGGTCAGGCTATGTTCGATGTATTGGCCGCAATCTATGCGTTGAACACGAAGATTGAGACCTCTGTCGAGCTGTTCAAGAAGTTGAAGACCAGCGTTGATAACTTGGAGCAGGCAATCGGCGAGAGCCAGGCTGTTCAGGATACCAAGACTGAGGCAAGCACCCTCTACGACAACGTAACGGCTGCCATCACCGGTGAAACCTACACCGACGCACAGGCTGAAGAGGCTATCGCTGCCATCGAGGCTATGATTACCAAGCTCGCTATTCCTGACACGACCACGGCATCGGACGACAACGAAATCAAGATGACTCAGGTCATCCGTACTCCAAGCTTCACCAATGAAAGCGAAGCTGCATCTGCAGAGGGTTGGACCCAGTCAGTGGCCGGTACGCTCAATTACAGCGGTATCGAGTTCTACGACAAGGACTTCGATATCTATCAGGATCTCGCAGGTCTGCCAGCAGGCACCTACAAGATTACCGTCCAGGGCTTCAGCCGCGATGGTGATACGGCCGCTGATGCTACAGCTTATAAGGCTGGCACTCCAGGTAAGGCTAAGCTCTATGCAACTATCGATGGCGTTTACTATGAGACTTCATTGGCTCACAATGCCTCTGTTGAAAACAACTATCTTGATGCTCCTGCTTTCGGTGCAGAGGTAACTTGGACTACCGAAGACGAGCTGACTTACTACTGCCCGAACAACATGCAGTCAGTACAGGGCTACTTCAACGACGGCCAGTATGTCAACGAGCTTATCGTCAAGGTCGGTGAGGGTCAGACACTCCGTCTGGGTGTCAAGGTTGAGAACAAGGTTAGCGCCCAGTGGATCATGCTTGACAACTTCACCTTGACCTACTACGGCAATGCATCGGCCAAGGAGACCGCTACCAACATCGGTGAGGTCGCATCGGCCAAGGTCGCCAAGGTTGAGAAGTTCAACGTCAACGGCCAGCGTGTCGGTGCCATGCAGCAGGGCGTAACCATCGTCCGCACAACGATGACCGACGGCAAGGTAATTGTAAGCAAGGTTTTCTCCAAGTAAGCGAATGACTACAATCAATCTATAATCAACAAAAGGGCTGGGGCGGCCAATGTGCTTGTCCCAGTCCTCTTGTTTACTTTTTTCATCGTTTTTCTCCTGCGCCCTGCGCGAGAAAGAATCGGTTGCCTTTTTTCCTGTACCAACGGAAAACCCAGTACACTCCAAGAACACACTTTTGTATGACAAACATGAAACAAGTCAACAGACAGTTGGCACATTGGCCGAGACTAAACCCGCACAAGTTGATTTTGGGTTGTGGCGCGTTGCTGGCAGCAATGGCGTTACAGTCGTGCGACAAGGACATCCTCACCGGACAGCCGTCGTGGTTGGGCAACTCCATCTACGAGCGTCTCGAAGAGGGCATTGAAGTAGATGGCGAGCACAAGAACTTCACCGTCGTCTTACGGTTGATTGACGATCTCGGCCAAAAAGAGGTCTTGTCCAAGACCGGTTCACGTACACTCTTCGTCGCATCGGACGATGCCTACGCCGAGTGGTTCAAGAACAATGACTGGGGTGTTACCAGTTATGACCAGCTCAGCCTCTCTCAGAAGAAACTATTGCTGAACAACTCGATGATCACCAACGCTTACCTGCTTGAGCTGATGTCGAATGTGAGCGGAAATCCTCCGATGGAGGGTCTCTGTATGCGTCGCTCAACCGCAGCAAGCCCACTGGATTCGGTCGCCACCATGACGCCCGACCAGATGCCCGTAGATCCCTTCCTCAAGCAGCGCCTTGACTCGTGGAAGTATCTGCGCGACAATAACAAGACAATCCGAATCCTGAAGGACCAGAACTCGGCCCCGATGATTCACTTCCTGCCCGAATTCATGAAGACCAACAAGATTACCGACCGCGATCTGGAGATTTTGACCAATGGCGTCTCCAAGTCCATCAACGACTCGTGGATCAACGGCAAGAAGGTAATCAGCCAGGAACAGACATGTAAGAACGGCTACATCTACGTCGTCGATGGCGTGATTGAGTCGAACAAGAATATGGCGGATATCATCAACAGCGAGCCCGAGATGTCACGTTGGGCCCACTTGCTGAACCGTTTCTCTATCCCAACGCGTACGACCCAATGGTCGGGCTTGGGAACATTGGCCGAAGACTTCCATCGTCTCTACAACACGAACGATACGCTCTATATTCTGAAGTATTTCTCCAAGTCCTCACTTCACGTTACAACGAATCCTTATGTCGGTGCCTACCGTGTGCCGGCTGTGCTACCTTTTGACCCGGGTGAAAATCTCTATATGTATTCCAACTCGATGGGCTATGACGAGCACTATGACGCCGGCGCGATGATCGTGCCGACCAACGAGGCCCTTGACGAGTGGTGGAACAATGCGGGCAAAGGCCTGCAGGAGGAATATGGCTCGTGGGACAGCGTCCCGGCCCTGACCCTCTCGAAGCTGCTCAACGTGAACATGCTCACCTCGTTTGTCGATGCCGTCCCGTCGAAGTTCAACAGCATTGTCGATGACTCGAAGGTCGAGCTCGGCATCACCGAGGACGATGTCGTGAAGTGCTATATGGGCTGCAACGGTGTGATCTATCTGGTCAACAAGGTCTTCGGCCCGTCGGAATACCGTTCGGTCGTTTACCCTGCATTGGCCCACCAGAGCCTCATGGGCGTTACCTACCAGGCCATCAACAACTACGATTTCGGCCCTTACCTGAACTCTATGGACTCGCGTTTCAGCCTTGTCCTGCCGTTTAACGACCAGTTGAGCCAGGATCAGGAGAGCAACGTCTTCTATTATCTCGATCCATGCACCTACGGCCAGCCGACCCAGATGCTGTGGGAGTTCTACTACAACGAGGAGGAACAGGTGGTTGCGGCCAACCGCTACAACTGTACGGTTGACAGCCGCGGTGAACTCACCATCGGCGATCCTATCAACACGGCACCGAGCGCTGCTCTGATCAAGAACCGTCTGGAGGACCTTGTCAATAACCTCATCGTCGTGGGTGACATTGAGAGCGGACAGGAATACTACAAGACGAAGGCCGGCAGCGTCATCCGCGTCGTGCCTGGTACGTCGGGCAACAATATCCGCCTGCAGGGTGGTTTCCAGATTGAGACCGGCCAGCAGTGTGCCGTCCAGACGGTCTATGACATGACGGCCAATGGCAACGGTAAGTCATACGGCGTGCATGGCACGATTACGGACATCCCGCTCACGGCCTCCAAGTCGGTGTCGCAGGTATTGGCCGAGATAGCCGATGCCGGTGGCGACTCGCTCTTCTACAAGCTGTTGAGCGATGACGAATCGACCTCTGCACTATTGGCCGGATCCATCAAATACAGTTCGACAACCTACAACTGTCTGAACTCGACGTATCCGAATGTCAGCCTGTTCGAGAACTATAACTATACGGTCTATGTGCCGTCCGATGCCTCCATCCAGCAGCTCATCGATGATGGCTACCTGCCCACGTGGGAGGATTGGCTGAAAGCCGAGGCCGAGGGCCGCACCAAGGATCAGGACAGCATCGCCGCCATCATCCACAACTTTGTGCGCTACCACATCCAGGATAACTCCATCTACATGGGTGGCGACCCTGTGAATGCCGTCAAGTATGAGACCGGCAAGCTGAACCCGAGGAACAAGCGATTCTACTCGATCGAGGTAACGGCATCGGCCAACGACATGACCGTCACCGACCAGGAGGGTAACGTGCGCACGGTAGTGAAGAATAAGGGCAACTACAACAAGACCTGCCGTGAATACTGGATCGGTGGTTCGGGCAGCAACCGCTCCATCTACACCTCGTCCAACGCGGTCGTCCATCAGATCAGCGGCTACCTGCTCTATGACGCATCGACCCAGCTCGTGCCTTGGACATCAAAGCTTTCGAATTAAAACATAATCAAGAAATATGAAGTCAAATATAATTGCAAAGGCTCTACTGTCGTGCCTCGCGCTGATGTGTAGCTTCACATTGTGGGCACAGCAGATTACCTCCGTGCATGGTACTGTCGAGGACGAATTCGGACCTTTGATGAGTGCAACTGTCTGTGAGGTGGATGCCAACGGACGTGTCGTTTCGTCGTGTCTGACCGATATGAACGGTAACTTCACGATGAAGGTAATGAACCAGAAGGACAAACTCCGTTTCCAGTACGTCGGCCTCACTCCCCGGGAACTGCCCATCGACCGCACCTCGTATAAGGTGGTCATGGAATCGGCCACAACCCTCCAGGAGGTCACCATCAAGGCCGAGAAGCGCATGGAGGGCAACTCCCTGCACATCCCTGAGCGAGAAATTGCCTTCGCCAAGCAGACCATCTCGGCTGCCGAGTTTGAGGGCTTGGGCATCAACACCATCGATGAGGCTCTCCAGGGCCGTATCGCAGGTCTCGACATCATTTCGCTGTCGGGTAACCTCGGTTCCGGTTCGACCATGCGACTGCGTGGTGCGTCATCTCTTTCTTCCTTGACCAATGAGAATCCCTTGATTGTGGTCGATGGCAACGTCTGGGAGGTTGATATGTCGAATTTCGACCTGGCTTCGTCCAATGAGGAGAAATTCGCCGAGTTGTTGAATATCAATACCGAGGATATCGCCAGCATCAACGTCCTGAAGGATGCCGCCGCAACCGCCATCTACGGTTCGCAGGGCGGTAACGGTGTCATCGAGCTCACCACCAAGCGTGGTGCACGTGGCAAGCCGCGCATGAGCTACTCGTGCAAGCTGACCGGTACCTATCAGCCCGAAGGCATGAAGCTGTTGAACGGTGATGACTACACCATGCTGCTCAAGGAGTCGCACTTCAATCCGACCCAGAGCGACTATGCATCGGACATCAACGAAATCAACTATGACCCGACCTTCTCGGAATACGAGCAGTATAACAACAACACCGACTGGCGTAAGGCTGTCACCCAGTGGGGTCTGCGTCAGAATCACTACCTGACCGTTTCGGGCGGTGGTGAGCGTGCGACGTTCCGTATCTCGGGCGGTTTCGATAACGAGACGGGTTCGGTCATCTGCCAGAAGCTGCGCCGCTACTCGACGCGTGCCAACCTCGACTACAACGTGAGCCGTCGCATCCGCGTGCAGACGAACTTCTCCATGACCTATACCAAGAACCAGCGTAACTACGACGGTCTATTGGCCATAGCCCAAAAGAAGATGCCGAACATGAGCATCTACGAGCAGGACCCAATCACCGGTGAGGATACCGACCGCTATTACAACATGTTGCAGAGCGGTGCCTATATCGGTAGTGAGGTCTTCAAGGATGACCAGCGTAACTACGTCAATCCTGTGGCATCGGCCCACTTGGCCAAGAACAACCAGACGACCTACAACCTCTCGCCTGAGTTGGTGCTGGTCTATAACCTGCTGGGCATGGATGAGGACCACCACCGTCTGGAGTGGCGTGGTCAGGTCTATATGAATGTCTATAATGAATATGTGGACAGATACTATCCGTCGGAGCTGGTGAGCACCGACTGGCACAAGGGTCACAACAGCACGAGTGCAGCCAGCTCGAAGAGCCTTTCGCTCACGACCAAGCACACCTTGACCTTCACGCCTCACTTCAACAACACCGACCACTCGCTCATGTCGATGGTCCGTATGGAGTTGAATTCGGGTAGTTCCAATGGCCAATCGACCTCCGGCATCGGCACCCCGACGACCATCACCAGCCCGGATGCGGGCGGTAAGAACACGGGTCTTGGCTCCAGCTATGCCGAGTGGCGTTCGCTCTACTTCACGTTCCAGGCACACTATGCTTACAAGAGCCGTTACATGTTTGAGGTCGCCTGCCGTGCCGATGGTACCACCAAGTTCGGCCCAAGCAAGCGTTGGGGCGTGTTCCCATCGGTTTCTGCCCGATGGAACCTGGGTGATGAGCCATTTATGGAACCGTTGCGGGACAAGGGCCTCTCGATGCTCGCTGTCCGTCCGGGTTGGGGCTTCACCGGCCATGCGCCGCGCAAGGATTATCTCTACGCTTCGCAGTATGCGGGCGCAACGTCATACCTTGGCCAAAACACCATGGCACCTATCAACCTGAAGTTGACCAACTTGAGCTGGGAAACGGTATCGGCCACAAACCTCGGTTTCGACCTCGGCTTTATGGATGACCGCTTGACGATGACCTTCGAGGTCTATAAGTCGGTTACATCGGACATGTTGATGGAGAACTTCCGCATTCCATCGAACACCGGTTTTTCATCGGTCGCCTATCGTAACTGCGGCAAGATGAGCAACACCGGTTGGGAGTTCTATATCAACACCAACCGCCTGTTGCGCAAGGGCAAGTTCACGATGGATATGAACGTGAACTTCGGCAACAACCGCAACGAGATTCTGGAGATGGACGAGACCGTGTTGAAGAATATGAACACCAACTTCGGCAACGGAAACCGCAACGTCCTGACCCGCATCCAGCTGCATAACCCATTCGGTTCCATCTATGGCTTCCGCTACAAGGGCGTCTATCAGTATGAGTACGAGACCTTCCGTGACTTGAGCCACGATGCTCAGATGCAGTTCTTGGCCGATGGAAAGACCGCGCCGGTTGCGCTCACTTCGACCGGAGAGGTCATCTACGACGAGGAGGGCGACCCAATCCGCATGATGTTCAACTACACCAACGACGGTACGGGCGTGAACTACAAGTTCAAGGGCGGCGATGCCATGTACGAGGATGTCAACAACGACGGTCAGATCAACGCATTGGACATCGTCTATCTGGGCAGCTCCCTGCCAAAACTCTTGGGCGGTTTCGGCTTCTCGTGGACCTATGGCGACTGGCGTCTCTCGACCCAGTTCACCTACCGTGTGGGCAACAAGATCCTGAATCTGGCCCGTCTGGATGCCGAGGCTATGCTCAGCAACAACAACCAGAGCCAGGCCGTCAACTACCGTTGGCGCAAGGAGGGTGATGTTACCTCGATTCCACGCGCCATGTATGGTGACAAGTCGAACTACAACACTTTGATCAGTGACCGTTTCGTCGAGGATGGCACCTACCTGCGTATGAGCTACGCCCAGCTTTCCTATGCCATGAAGAAGGCTTGGGTGAAGCGTGCCGGCTTGAACCGTGTCAGCTTCTACGTGAGCGCCAACAACCCGCTCATCCTGACCCACTACACGGGCGTCGATCCAGATGTGAGCAGCAGCGGCTATGGCCCTGCGTGCGACAACGGACAGACTCCACGAGCCCGTTCATTCACATTCGGTGTCACCGTGGACTTCTAATCCTCACGATTCATAATTACAGATTCAGATATGAAAACGATTCATAACAACATAAGCAAGTGGTTGCTGGGATTGGCTCTCCCCTTGGGTGGCGTTGCGAGTGGCGCATTGTGCAGCTCGTGCAGCGACTTTCTGGAGGTCGAGCCGCAGAATCTCATCACCATCGACCAGTTCTGGAACGAAGAGAACGATGTCGAGAGCGTCATCATGGGCTGTTATTCCTTTATGGCCGATAATGATTACCTCAGCCGCGTCATGATCTGGGGCGAGTTCCGTTCGGAAAACATTGTCTCCTATTCCAGCACCATCGATAAGGACAAGAACCTCGAGAAGATTCTCGATGAAAACCTTACGGCCAATAACGGTTACACCTCGTGGACGTCGTTCTACACCATCATCAACCGATGCAACACAGTCATCGACCATGCTCCAGAGGTTGCGGCCAATGACCCGTCGTACACCCAGAGCGAGATGAAGGCGCACATTGCCGAGGCCATCGCCCTGCGTTCGTTGAGCTATTTCTACCTCATCCGCACCTTCCGCGACGTTCCATACAACAACGAGACCTACTACGACGACGGCCAGACACTCGCCTTGCCGGCCACGCCGTTCAACGTTGTGCTCGACAGCCTGATTGTTGCACTTGAGGGTGTGGCCGATGATGCTATCGAGACCTATCCCGAGTCGAAGCTCTACTACAACACGGGCCGAATCACGAAGTGGGCCATCTACGCCATGTTGAGCGAGATGTACCTGTGGAAGGAGGACTACCAGAACTGCATCAAGTATGCCGACCTCATCATCGCCCGCAAGCGTAAGGAGGCCAAGGAGGATGATCCATCGGCCGACTACAGCTATATGAACAACTATCCACTCATCTGGTGCGGTTATCCTGGCGTAACGAACTACTATGGTGAGGCCTTCAACGATATTTTCGTCACGGGTAACAGCCAGGAGAGCATCTTCGAACTGAATTACGACAAGAAGGGAGATGCGGGTAAAACCCAGAGCAATACGCCTGTCAGCAACTTCTTCGGCAATGATGGCCGTGATCCGTTCTGCAATGCCTCGGATTATGTGCTTTCGGACATGGGTTCGTCCACCCCAGCCGTCTTCACCAACAAGTATGATGGCCGTGGCTACGAAAACCTCTATTACAATGGAACCGGCGATGCCACACGCATCAACAAATATGTCACGAGCACCCGGATCCAGCTGTATGGAACGACATCGGCCGTCGTTTCGTTCGGCTCTTCATCGACCTCTTATGGTATTCCCTATTCGACTTTCGGCGCCGATCATCTGTCGCGCAACAAGTCGAACTACATCATCTACCGTCTGACGGACATCATGCTGCTTGAGGCCGAGGCTTACGCGCAGCTCATTGGCGACAATGGCCTTCAGACGGCCCAGGATTCGGCCTATCGCGATTCGGCCTTTACGCTTGTCGATGCCGTCAACCGCCGCTCGATGTTCGTGCCCGACACAACCTCGTCGGCCAGCTATGCGGCCTATCGCCTCAACAAGAGCGACTACACGACGCGTCTCTCTATGGCCAATCTGGTTATCGAGGAGCGTGAGCGTGAGCTGATGTTCGAAGGCAAGCGTTGGTATGACCTTGTGCGCCGTTCGCGTCGCGACGGTGACACCAGCTACATGCGCGAGAAAGTGAAGCAGAAGAGTGCAAGCAAGGCATCGGTCATCGAAAGCCAGTTGCAGAAGATGGACCGCATCTATTGGCCATACAATCTGGATGAGACCAAGACCAATGGCTATCTCGTGCAGAATCCGGCCTTCGGCAGCGGCGAAAGCACCAGTATCGAGAAGACCGCCAACTAACAACACGTAAAACCTATCATCATGAAAAGATTATTCAATATACTGTATCTCCTGCTGCTGGCCGTGGCCGTCCCACAGTTCTCCAGTTGCGACGATGAACCAGATAGCGAGAACTACTACTCGTTCACTGGTGAGATGATGAGTGACTACCTGCTCAACCGCCAACAGTACAGCCAGTTCGCACAGATTGTCACGCGTGCGGGCCTGATGAACCAGTTGTCGGCCTATGGTCACTACACCTGCTTTTGTCCAGACAACGAGGCCATGCAGACATTCTTGGCCAATAAGGGCAAGACGGTCGAGACCTTGACCGATGCCGAGTGTGACACCATCGCACGTACGCACTTGATCGGTGTCATCTATTCGACCTTCGAGATGAAGGATGGCGTATTGGCCACCCAGAACATGATGCGCCGCCCGCTGAAGGTGTCGCACACGCTGGATGCCGATACGAACTCGGTCGTCATCATCAACGGCTATGCTGTGGTCAATTTCGAGACGGAGAACGACTCGGTCGAGAACGGTATCATGCAGCCTATCAACTGCGTCCTGGAGAGTTCGACCAACACCCTGCCCGACCTGATTGCTGAAAATCCCAAGGTCTCCATCTACTCGGAGGCATTGGAGAAGACGGGATTGGCCGAGGTCATGAAAATCTACAAGGATCCCGACTACGAGCCATCGGACGAAACCTATTACTATACGTCCGGCGCCGAGCCGAAGGAGTTCGCTACCAATCCTGACGAACGTCTCATCGGCTATACCGCCTTTGTGGTGCCCGATAGTGTCCTGAAGGCCAAGTACGGCATCAGCGACCTGCGCGGCCTGTATGACCTGGCCTGCTCGATCTATGACCCGATGTTCCCGGGCGATGTCTCGGCCGAGGGCCACAAGTTCGAGAATCTGGACGATGCTGTCAATCCTTTGCGCCGTTTCATCGGCTATCATATCCTGACACGCAATATCCAGGGCTTGAGCGAATTGACCGTGCGTGATGACTTCGGTGTCTATACGGCCAAGATGAACCCTGTCGATTGGTATCCCACACTGTTGCCATACACGATGTTGAAGTGCGAGCACCTCACCGTGACCAAGTGGGTGGGCGAGGGCAAACGTACAGATTATTATCTGAATCGTCGTTATGATGACCAATACACCATCGAGGGCGTCCACATCCAGAAGGATGTCGATAACGGCATTGACAATATGGCCTTGAATGGCCCATATTACTACATCGACGACGTGGTCAAGTTTGATGCTACCACGCGCGACATCATCGACAACTGCCGTATGCGCATCGACTTCTCGTCACTTTTCCCTGAGTTGATGTCCAATGCCATCCGTATGAACGGTGACCGCACCAACGGCGGTACTGGCGGCAACACTGCTGCCGACAACGAATCGACCAAATATGGCCGCAACTTCTTCTTCCCAAGCGGCTATCTGGAGGGTGTGACCGTCGGCAAGAACGGCTACTTCATCTACCGCCGTCCACGTCAGGGCTACTGGTCGCTGCATGGTGACGAGTTCGTCTGCCAAG
>JAEEGL016509704.1_pt1 | contig 12846 bp, 10 predicted proteins | sample 9134231 | NCBI WGS metagenome assembly JAEEGL01 (sample SAMN16246548, study PRJNA631951) | gut metagenome | biome: gut microbiome; feature: rumen; material: fiber-attached | host: Bos | place: Iran: Karaj | collected 2018-10
AAAATGCGCCCAGAGTTTACATTTGCGAAAAACAAAGACCTTGGGTGGTTGGGCGCGAAACTGCCATTTTTACCAAAATCTATGGCGGATTCAGTTGGCGATTTTCAATGGGAATCGGGGGCTGTTGTATTTCACCCACATGACGGCACATGGCAAATGGCTGTGCAAAACGATTTCTTTTATATCTATGGCACAAACTTCAAAGTATGGTTCCCTAACCTAGACTTACAATCACTGCGCGATAATATTTATACTGTATCCGGCGAATACAAAAATGGTGTTGTTTCTGACTTAACAATCAACATTGCAAATCATGTATTTACAGGATCAGCGGTTGATGGCGCAATCACATTAACCACAGATGTATTAAACCTTGATTCATTTTTATCGCAAAACTATATGGAACATTTCGAAGAGATGTCGTTCCTGACCATGCATCCACTTATGTTGCCATTTGATACCGACATAAAATTATCTTTGTCGGCGGACAAATTAATATTTGACGGAACAGAATATAAAAACTTTGTCTATTCTTTAAAGCCAAATGCCCAAGTGTTTTCTGTATCGGACGATTATCGTGGAAACATTTTAGCAACCATAGAACGCAATGGACATAACTATGATATTTCATTACAACTAAATCGTTTTGCAACAAACGGCAAGATTTTGAACGAATTGATGCCACTTAACATAGGTGAATCATATATAACCGGCGACATTGCCATGAAAACATATGGTATGATTGCACACGATTTGGAATACAATCTGAACGGGACAATGGACCTGACCTTTACCGGTGGCTATATCTTTGGTTTGGGACTTGATGATTTCTTTGCAAACGCTAACAAGATTACTATATTTGATGCAGAACGCGCCTTGGCGGCTGCTTTAAACGATGGTCAAACCAGACTGAAATCATTGCACCTTGTCGGCAAATATGACCAAGGTAATTTTGAAACGACCGAACCACTTGCACTATCTGTGCCACACGCAGATGCGACTGGCAATTTACAAATCAAAGATGGAAAGATGTCGGCACAATTCTATTTAGTTCTGCGTGGCACCGCGCCTGAGCCGTCGCCAATTGATTTAGAGGTTTTACCAAATGGTGAACGTCTGTTCTCTTTGTCGGAAATTATGCAAAACTTTGATCCCGCGTACATGCGCGAATTTGTAAAAACACACGACAGATATTGATATAAAAAACATAAAAAAACACCGGCAAATGCCGGTGTTTTTTAATTTAGTTTTTTGCCCTGATTTTAATATGGACATCACGCAATTGTTGTTCGGTCACTTCGTTTGGTGAACCCATCAACAAATCTTGTCCACGTTGGTTCGCAGGGAACGCGACCGTTTCGCGCAAACTTTCACCGGTCCCCAGTATTTCAGAAATCAATCTGTCGATACCGAAACCGAAACCACCGTGCGGTGGTGCGCCATACTTAAATGCGGTATACAGCGCTGAAAAGTTCTTTTCAACCGCCTCTATTGGATAGCCGGCAATATCAAAGCACTTTTTCATAACTTCTGGGTTGTAGTTGCGCAAACCACCACTGCACATTTCAATACCGTTTATAACCATATCAAATTGTGCCGCCTTGATAGAGAACGGGTCGCGTGTTGATAAATCTTCCACCGAATCGATTAACGGATACGAGAATGGGTTGTGCGTGAACTTTGGCGCACCACCACGATCTTCGTCCGGTTCAAAGAATGGGAAATTATCAACCCAACAAATCGCAAAGTCGCGTGGATTTACCAAACCTAAATCTGCGCCCAACTTATTACGCAATTTGCCGGCGGCCTTGGATGCTTTTTCAACTTCATCACAAACAAAGAACAAAGATGAATTATCACCCGCAATTTCACGCAGTTTCGCAATACGTTCCGCATCCAACTTTTTCGCAACTGGACCCTTGGCTTCTTCGGCAAACACGATATATCCCAAACCACCCAGTTCCAATTCCTTGGTCGCATATTCGCCAAGTTTATCGAACCAAGAACGTGGTTTGTCGGCTGTATTTGGTGCCGGTATTGCACGAACAACACTGCCGTTTTCAACAGCGTTTGCAAAGATTCCAAAATCAGATCCGCGGAATATCTCGCTTACATCCGATATCAAAATCGGGTTGCGCAAGTCTGGTTTATCAGAACCATATTTCAACATTGCGTCATCAAATGATATATGCGGTATTTCTGGATATACATTTGCATCCGGTGCAAATGTTTTTATCAACTCTGGAATAACCGCCTCGCCGATTGCCTGAATTTCGGGCAATTCCACAAAGGACATTTCCACGTCTAATTGATAAAACTCTAACAATCTGTCCGAACGCAAATCTTCGTCGCGGAAACAAGGCGCGATTTGGAAATAACGATCGAACCCAGATGCCTGTAATAATTGCTTAAACATCTGTGGTGCTTGGGGCAACGCATAAAACTTGCCATGATTCAAACGACTTGGCACCAAGAAGCAACGCGCCCCCTCGGGTGAGTCAGCCGTCAAAAGCGGTGTTTGGAACTCTGAAAAACCCAAATCCCACATTTTATCGCGCATCCACTTTATCATTTTATTACGCATCAAAATATTGTGGTGCAATCTTTCGCGGCGCAAGTCCAAGAAACGATATTTATAGCGCAATTCTTCACCAATATCTTCATCACCAAACACTGGGAACGGCAACGCTTCGGCTGCGGTTAAAACTTTCCAATCAGCCGCTTGGATTTCAATATGACCAGTTGGAATCTTGTCATTAACTTGGTCTGCATCACGTGCAACAACCTTTCCTGTGATTTGAATAACCGATTCTGGATGGACTTTTTCAAGTTGTTCATCACCACCGTCAAACACAATCTGGGTAATACCATAGTTGTCGCGCAAATCGACAAACAACAACGACCCATGGTCGCGTTTGCGGTGCACCCATCCCGACAGTGTGACTGTTTCGCCCACATTTGACGCGTTCAATTCGCCACAAGTGTGCGTTCTGTATTTAGACTTTAAAGATAACATTTCGACCCCTTTTTATTCGGGTGCAAAATCATACCTGGATTTTTGGCACCCAATTTATCAAAGTCGCGGGGGCGCAATTCTCTTGCGCGGTGCCACCCCACATTTATCACTTTTACTGGGTTCAAGGACTCTGTGATTGTCAGACACTTCAACGCCCCGCCCCCAAAAACTTGTATGCCTATATTAAACCCAAAAAATCGGTTTTGCAAGCAATATAAGAAACGGCGCCATTGTGCGCCGTTGTTTTATCTTTGCTTTTTATAAAAACCAATATACTCTTCTACTGCTTTGCGCACCTTTGGAGAAGCCAACTTTAACAAATTTCGTGGTTTACCATTTATTTCAAAAGTCATGATTTCGTCCATCAGCATTTTTTTACTTATCGTAAAATCATCAAACACTGGATCATATTGAGAATACCATGTGACTTCGTAAAACACTTCTGTATTTCTATCAAAAGTTGTATAAATATCTTGCAGTGCCTTGGTTAACACAAAATCTGCAACCTTGTGCAAATCTTGTCCAGAATCTATTTTATACGAAATACGTGGAGATAAAACACCCGGAACCAACGGTTTCATACCACTTAACACCGCCAATGATTCTGCCGATTGACAGGACAATTCATCAAGCGCAAAAACATCTACTGTTAACTTTTTACCATAATGCCACATGAAACGAGTGTTCATAGCGTGCCTTATTTCGTGATAAGCCGTCATGCTTTCATAATCATTCAGAAAATCTAAAACTTCACGACCATATTCTGTGTTCGTTAAATCTTTATAGAAATAAGTGTGCAGTGTATCACTCAAACGATCATAACTCCCCGCGTTTGCAGGAATACTGCCATCAACAAGCCCTTGCACAACCCTAACATCAGATATTTTACATGTATCACACACAAACACAGTCGGCATCAGTTCTGTACGAGCCCACAAAACATCATGTGTTGATTTTTTATCTTGTGCTTTGCCCAAAAGCAACAACGCAACCACCAAGCCCCCACAGCTGGCGCACGCTAACAATCTTTTAACATTTACTTTTTTAGTCGACATACTATCTCCTATTTGTCCTTAAATATAATACAAAACACATTATTGTCAAGTAGTTAAATCATAAAAAACAGGCAACTAATGCCTGTAATTTCTGGTGCCCTAAGCAAGAATCGGACTTGCGACTCGTCCTTACCAAGGACGTGTTTTACCACTAGACTATTAGGGCAACGGTAGCCGCATTATAAACCGCACTTTTTAAATAATCAAGTTGTTAGTTTATTTCACAAAATGTGCCAAAAATTCGGTATTTCCACTGCCCCCTGCTATTGGCGACTTGATTACCCCACGACAATCAAACCCATGCGCGGCAAACGCCGAAACCACATTTTCCACAACAGATTTATGCACCGCTTCGTCACGAATGACTCCGCGATACCGCGCCGATATTTCCGGTCCACATTCAAATTGCGGCTTTATCAAGCACACAACCTCTCGCAATCGTGGCAAAGTTGCCAATTTATCTAAAATCTTGGTGACCGAAATAAAAGAAACATCAATTGTTGCAATATCAACATTTGCGACCAAATTATCGTCTATATAGCGGAAATCCGTTTGTTCATGCAAATCAATCTTTGGATTATCGCGCAAACTGGCATGCATTTGATCGGTGCCAGTATCAACCGCAACAATATGTGCAACACCACGACGCAACGCAACATCACAAAAACCACCGGTGGACGAACCAATATCAATCATATTACGTCCTGTCATATCAATATGGAAATTATCCAGCGCATGCGCCAATTTTAACCCGCCACGCGAAACAAACGGCATTACCCCACCCCGCACAGAAATCAAGTCAGTATCAACGACATCAAAACTGGGCTTGGTAATCTGGGTATCGCCATAAAACACCGCCCCATCACGCACAGCATTTGCGGCGCGCGTCCGCGATTCAAACAACCCAAGATTTACCAACGCAACATCTATTCGCATACTGTGATTTTGGCAAATTATTTATGAAAGTCAATCAGACAAGAATATTTAACGAATTATCGAAACACTACCACCCTAGTGCTTTGGCAATTTGTGGTGTAGAACGCTCTGCAACATATCTTGCTTCCACTTCTATTAAAACATTTTGATAGCCATTAAAATTCTCTTCAGGTCTAACATAATACCGTCGCGACAAAAGTTCTAATTGTTCTGGTATAGAGCTTTTGTTCACACTTTGGAAACTGTGTACGTTTTCATGAATTATTGTATCCAAGGCATCTCTTACACTTCGATATTTTTTTATATCATAATCAAATTCCCTACTGATGTTTCCCCCTGGCGCACGATGCCGTCCCCAAGCGCCACCAATATCACCAAACCCTATTACTGTATCACCTGCTCTTACTCTGCGCTCTCGTGTAATAATATCATGAACATTTTCAACAAATTGTCTCTTTTCTGCATATGACAATCTGTTCCAATTTTTCCCCTTTTGCACCAATTCAGGGTTGCTGCTTATTCTACGAATTGTTTCATCCGCTATATCTTGTGCCAATAACCCCGCTTTATATTCATCAAATGCACCAACACTTTTCATTGCGTTAACGATATCCAGATTAGATCCTCCTGCCCTTATCACGGAATAGACATAATCTAATTTGCGTTTCAAAACACTTTCGGGCATATTATTATAAATTTTATCAAAAATACCACGTCCGTGAACACTCCCACCATTATAATCTTTTAACCAATTTGTAGGCACGTTATCCCATCGTTGGAACACGTTCTCTCTGGCCACCCCTATAAACTTTTCCCCACCCTTTGTTTGACCGGCGGAAACAAAAAATCCATTTCTTCGTAAATCATCTATCAATGCGCCAACATCTTCGTTATCATTTATTATAATTCTATAATAATCGTGCCCCAAACTATTGTTTGCCCCAGATCTTAACTCCGCTTTTTTACTGTATTTACGCAGCAAGTCATCAATGTTATCAGAAACATCCCCGATTTTACGAAACACTTTTACTGCTTTGCCGTTAGCAACATCGTCAACCAATTCAACCCCTTTGGACTTCAACAACTGATTCAAACGATTCCATTCTATTGGTTCCATACGCCCAACCGGCAAACCCACCGATTTTCCTGTTTTTATAAAATCGTCATAATACTTACCAAACGACTTACTGGCTCTGTTGCCCAAACGAATTATTTCGCTCGTTTTTGTCATTTTGGCCAATAACTTATCTGGGTCTAACAACAAGATTAAGGCAAACAGACTTCCCTTTACAACCTTGTTGCTTATTTCTTCAACAGATAATTTTCTAACAATCTCTTCATCACCAACGATATCATTCATCTCGATTAACTTTGCGACTGTATCGGCACGAACTTCTGGCGATAGTTCCGGCAAATCGCCCGACATGACACCCGCATATTCACTAAACACCGACATAACACAGTATTTATTTATCTCTAAACTATCCTCTGATGATATATCACCACATTCTTCCGCAGATGCCATAAAGCGTTTATAATCGTTATATGGTATACGGCGCGTCCAGGCATCAACAGCCTCGAACACTAAATCTGTGGCCACAGATGCACCAACCAACACAACCACAGGAACAGACGACATCCCGACCGTCGCAACAGTAAGCACAACACCACTTGCAATCTGTAATCCTAAATCGACATTATGCGCAATTTCTGCATCATTCAATATACAACCGCCAAGCGTTGTATCATAATGTGTGCCCGCCCTTCCACGTGCAATCAACACATCATTAAGTTTTACGCATTCTGCGGGTTCTAAGCCACGGCAGTTTCTGTCATCACCACGACCGCCCAAAGATTCACACGCCATACGTGATGCACCAGCCGCCGCAACATAATCGATTTTTTCCGTCAAATCTTCAAAAACAAAATCAACCGCACGTCCGTCCGCCTTGCAACGCAGAACATACTTTGCATTAGCCGCAGATGAATCCGCCAATGTATAAATCTCTGGCCCACATTTAGCACTCTTTGCGCCATACTGATTTATCAAATATTCCTCTACACCGCGTTGTGCCGCTTCGGAACGTAATTGATTCTTTAAAAACCTATTACTGTCTATGCCTTCTATGCGGTTCAGTTCTACTTCTGTTAACTTCAACGCGTCTTTACCCAACACACATGCACCTGTGGTGTAATTAATCGTATGACCTATTTTCTGCGCCAAAGTTTTCATATCACCATTACAAATATCTTGGGATACATCGCAACGGAAATTATACTTTTTATCTGTATCGTCTCGCGCCGACAAAACAGTGCCGCCAAAGAAATCACACAGCATCTTGTTTTCTGATTCAATCGAATCCTTGTCCGGATTTTTGTTCAAATTGTTAAATTCAAATTCATACGCCTTGCCACCCGCTGTGCACTGTATAAAGCCCTGGGCACCACGTTTAACATAATTGTTTAAGCAAGTAAGCGATAACCCCTGCTTTTTCCCATAAGATGAAATAAACTGCTTAGCAATCGGAGACTGTGTCTTTAACTGTTTAAAATCAGACACACATGTTCCACTTTTGCCCTTTTTGCAAGAATACGAATATTTTAAAACATATCCATCTAAACCAACGCATTTGTGGCCACCTGTTTCCATCGGCAACCATAATCCGTTCCATTCGCCACACAACGCTTCGGTACCAATAGCACGATCTAAATCAATCGCCCCACGAGAGTTCGACAACACATATTCCACAAAGTCGTCGCACTTATCATTCTTATAACTTGCTATTGAATATTCTCCCTTGCACGCGGGATCATCCGGATGTTCCAAGCAATATGTGATGTTCGCAGCCACGCATACACGCAACATATCAGACAGATTTATTTTGCCTGTATTCGCATCGCGCTTTTCCAAAAACATTGCTGCGGCTGGCGCCTTGTAATCGTCTGCTACAAACTTATTAAGCGCATCTTCAAACGCCGCCGCAGATATATACACTTGGCGTTCATCATATACAACACCACTTTCTTCTGCGCGAACACAAAAACATAATAATGATAAAAATATAGCGGAGATTATTTTTTTCATTTCAGAACCCCCGTACATTTTTCGGCAACCGTTGCCACTTTCTTTATCGCGCTAATCTGGGTCGCATTAAACACCGTCGCCGTCGCAGATGCGGCCGTTGTTGCACCCGCCAATATGTTTGATGCTGTGTTCAGATTCTTTTCTTTCTGTTTACCACTATCTGTATTATCGTTCCTTGTCGCGTCTGTGTTTGCCATCGCAGATGTCACCGTTCCCGCCACGCCAGTTGTCGCACCAACAATAGATGACACCATTGCACCCTTGGCACGCTTTTCAATCGCAGATATGTTAACCCCATCATATTCGCGGCATGCCGCAACAATAGATGTTGCCTCACTCACATCAACGCCGTCCATACGAACCTGACCAATTACCAGGTTTAATGCATCAACTGCCTTGCGGCATTCGTCAATCTTGTCTTGGATTTCCCCGTTTGCGCCGTTTTTGGACGCTATAATCGCACCGGCAACATTGGTCACCGTTGACCCCGCCATCAATCCAGTGCGCCAATTACCAAGTTTTTTAGATTGCTTGTTTAGTTTTTCAATCTCGGCCTGATAACGTTCAATCTCTTGTTTCGCAGATTCTAATTGCGCCTGCATATCGGTTGAAAAATTATCCCAATCTTCATCGCTGGATTTTATATCTGGATTCTGTTGTTCTATTTGGCGTAGTTTTTCAAGTTTGACCTCTACTTCTTTATCTTTGTTCGCCTTTATAACACCAACAACCGTTGCGCCGGCACCCGTCGCCGTTCCAACACCGGTCACCGCAGTATTTATACCAGCCATTTTCTTTAAATCGGCTAAATCATCATCAATACCAACGCAGGCAGAGTAAGTGGCCCGTAGAGCGTCGTACAAAGGCGGCACGTCCGCCTTCCCAATAGCTGGAACAAGCAGACAAATACAAGGAATAAAAAACTTAAAATTCCCACCTAATACCATCAGGAAAATTATACCACAATTCGACAATAAAACAAAACCTTTTAGACAAGATGTTGTAAAGGCGCGTAGAAAAAAAATAAGAAGTTATAACAAGAAATAATATGGTGTTATATAACAAAATCTTAAACACCCGCTATTGCGGGTGTTTTTGTTTCTAACTTGCTATAAAAATTGACAAACGAGATATATTGGATATAATCGGTTGTAAATAGGGGTTAAAAATGGATATTACTACACGTGTCTACTTTAGTATAGAGGGTTCGGGAAACGGTGCTTATGGTATGAAGGATATAACTTGTGCGAAGAATGTCGATGATATTAATGATCAGAATTTGGAATCTGATTTGGGGCTGAAAACTACAGAAAGATTATTGCGCGAAATACAATCTTTCTGTAAAGATTTACCTGAAAATCCCATATGTGGCAATCAATCATATAGAATAACAATAAAAAGAAATGTACGGTTTTTCACGCCGGGTATGCGTAATGATTGCTACGGACAGGACGAAACAGATCACTTTAGTTTTATTTTCAGCAAATCAAACAATCTGTTATATTCATCAGATTTATTTCAAAACTTTGAACATGTCCTGATAGAAAATATTTTCAGCAAACGCGATGGGCAACAGTGGAAAGAAGTTAAGGTTAAGGACTTGAACTCATATTCACCATTATGGGCAGAGCAAGCAGATTCAAAAGACACTGTCTATGTTTCTTTCATACCGTCAAAGCAGATTGTTGTTAACAGTAAATTACAAGAAATTTTTCCGAGGGTGACCGGGCGCATACCAGAGGCGTTGATAAATCTGTTGAAACGTAAGACCGAAATTGTTACGCAAGTAAATATGCATGGCGTCCAGCGTTAGTTCAAGGGGACTTTTCTGTGTTAAGTATATATGACAAAAATATTATATCATTGGACGAAGCTACGAACATGCCATATATGATTGCAGGTGGTAAGTTTGCCGGATTGTTTGTCTTGGATAATTTAATGAAGAGTTATAACACGAGATTCAACACCGAATTTGTTGTTCCGCCAACATTTGGGATCCCGTTGTTAAAGTTTGATGAATATCAGGAAACCAATAAGATACCGGATACATTGATTGATGATGCCATGGATTGCGCCAAAAAACTTGGCGGAAATGTCGCTGTGCGTTCTTCGGCAGATATAGAAGACCAAAAGGGGAAAACGTATTCAGGTCAATTTGAAAGTGTTTTAAATGTAAAAACACGCGACCAAATGGTAAACGCCATAGAGAAGGTGTATAAATCCGCGGCTAATGTTCCAAATGCCAGAATGGGAATTGTCATACAACAGATGATTGATAAACCAAAAATGGCGGGGGTGGTGTATTCTGAAACTTGGTATGGTGGTCCATTCGTGGTAATGAATTACGTGGAAAACAAGTTGGCGGATAAATTGTTGGCTGGGGGTGGCCATGGCGAGTATTTTGCAATAAGTAAACCGTTGTTTGATGAAAACGACGAAAAGATGCGTTTGAATTTAAAAACCTTTAATGATTTAAGATACAATACTTTCTTTTACAGAGATTGGCGTACAACATCCCCAGAAAAACTTGAACCCCAAGACAGAGAAAAATATAAAACACATATTTGGCTTTCTGCGCTGGCTATGCAACTGGAACAGAGTTTGGGTTATCCCATAGATATGGAATTCGCGGTATCGGCGGATGGAAAAATGAATATATTGCAACAGCGACCGTATTGTCTCCCTGAATTTTATAGAAGAGAGATAGACAGTTGCACAACATCCGTCTTTTCGTCAGAAACGATAGTGCTGGAAGGCACAGTTGGCTTTGTAAATCACCTGCATCCATTTTCTGCAAAACCAGAATACGATATAAACATATGGAAATCAGAAGAGAGTATTCGTATTTTCACCAATAAATCGGTTGGCGTTGGATTTCAATTTATGGTTTCTTGGTCAAATTCGCCGTTCGAAGCACAATATAACCACCATGGTAATATGTCGCGCGAAAATCTTGATTTCACAGAACTGGAAATATGGGGTCGCAATGCTGAATTTGAAAATATAAAAGAGGGCGATCGTATTTTGGTCGATATGTATAATGGCAAAGTTAAATTAATTGCCAAGGCCAACGAGCGTCAGAAATAAGCAAACACCCGCAACCGCGGACAAAAATTAGATTTTTAGTACCTCGACTATATAATGTCGCAAAGGAACACAGAATGTCTGAATTCAAGGTAGCTTTGAAAGTGATTATTAATAAAAATGGCAAGATTCTGGTGTTAAAACGTGCCACCAACAAGGTGTTGTTTCCTGGATTTTGGGATTTGCCAGGTGGAAAGATGGAATATGGAGAAAATGTAATTGATGCCATAAAACGCGAGATTGCCGAGGAAACAGGATTGAATGTAGCGCTAAAAGATAGTCCCATATCTTTATGGTCTTATATAGATTCCGTTAAAGAAAGACAATTTGTTGCTGTGCTTTTTTTAGCGGAATATTTGGGCGGAGAAGTGCGAATATCGCCAGAGCACATTGAATATAAATGGATTTATCCGCACGAGTTTGCAAATTTTGAAAATGCCACTAATCACTTAAAAGCCGAAATAGCAAAATATACAAAGTCAAGATAGACCACATCACAAAATATTTTGTTTGTCGTAATTTTTGTGATATAATATTGGGTATGAAAAGAAATATTTTGTTTTTATTGGTGGCTGTGCTGGCTGTTGCTGGTTGCTGCTGTGATGGGTACAGATACGATGATGGCATAGAATATGTATCTGATGATGGAAACATGACCGAACAATATGTTGAAACGGTTGGGGAACCTGGGTATCTTGTATCCGGTGGTGCTTCTGACTATGACGCATATTCGGGTCAACAGGTGATTAAATATTCAACACCAAATGGTAACGATTTAAGGGTTGAAACATCCCACCACATATTAAAGGTCGAAGGTGTACCGAACAAGTCGTATGATTACTATATCTGGGCCGGCGACAAAACATATGCGGACGAACCTGATGTTGTTATCCAAGATGCTGGTCCATCCTTGACGGTCAAAGACTAATATGGAATACAAAACAAACGTTATGCGCATCTTGGATGCGCATAAAATATTTTACAAGCATTTTTCTTATGATGTAAATCCGTCTATGACGGGTGTTGATATTGCGCGTGTCCAGAACCAAAATCCCGACATGGTGTTTAAAACTCTGCTGACCATGGCGCGACCGGGGCACTATTATGTGTTTTTGATTCCTGTGGCGCGGGAATTAAATCTTAAACGGGCAGCAGTTGCCGTAAATGAAAAGTCTTTAAGTATGGTTCATCAGCGTGATTTGTTGGGTATTTGTGGCTATGTTCATGGTGGTTGCAGTCCGATTGGTATGAAGAAACTTTTCCCAACGGTTGTTGATTCCGCGGCGGAACATTTTGAAACAATTATTTTCAGTGCGGGTCGCCCCGGACATCAAGTACAGTTGGCACCATCTGACTTGCAAAAAATCGTTCCGTTTACATTTGCAGACATATCTGAGTGATATAGCAGGTTCGTATCGTTAAAGAACGACAAAATATCACTTTGGATGCGCCCGCAATTTATTTCCATAAGCATTTTGTTCTGCATATCGGGATACACAAGTAAAGTCGTGTTTATCAAATCATTGTTATGATATGCGTTATACAGTGCGCGACTGAAACGCGGGTTTGGTGCGTCGCAATCGTTTGCACCACAAATAATCAGAATAGGGTTATCGAAATTGGAATTGGCGTTTAACTTAATCATCCCGCCCAGCAAGGATTTATAAAAC
>JAEEGL017055106.1_pt1 | contig 12846 bp, 9 predicted proteins | sample 9134231 | NCBI WGS metagenome assembly JAEEGL01 (sample SAMN16246548, study PRJNA631951) | gut metagenome | biome: gut microbiome; feature: rumen; material: fiber-attached | host: Bos | place: Iran: Karaj | collected 2018-10
ATCCGCATTTCTGTCTCTTAAACGGAGTTGTCTTTCTATTAAATCTTCGCCCCTGTCACAGTCTGCGATAAAATCATCGAATCTGTCCCAATCGGCATATAATACATATCTCAATTTCTTAACGTTCTCACGGAAGTTCTCAATATATTTCTCTTCGCCGTAATTGCCGTCTCTGCTTCCGGCTGTCATAAACAGATCTTCCTTGACGTCATACTCAAATATTCGCTTAATACCTACAGATACAAACGACTTAAGCCTGTTACGTTCCGTCTCAAGTTCCACTCTCTTACGGTATTGCTTCTGTTCAATCAAATATGTCATTTGATTAAGGAATAAGGCTACCGATAAGATTATGATAAATGCATAGGCTCTGTGCCTTGCCAAATCAATATCACCGGAAACATAAGGAATAACCGCATATACTCCCGACATCATAACACTGTAGAATGTAACGGAAACAGTAAGTCTTGTACTGCTGTAAGCAATCGTAAGGATTGAGAAAGGTATTGCTACGTATGCACATTCAAAATTGGGATTGGTAGTAAGGAGAAATGCATAGAACAAAATGAACAGTGTAAACAAAACACGTCTTATAGATAGGAAACCGTTCTGCATCCGGTAGAAAAACACCTTACAAATTAAGATAGGTAACCACAATAAGACGTAGAACAGAACCGAAATCAAAGTCCTCGTTGCAGTCAATTCAGAGAAGCCGTATACATTGGATTTACCCAAAAAGGATAGTACCAGAGCACAAAACGCGTAACAAAGCAAGACAACCCTGTCCACCCTGGCTGTCTCGGATAATCCCGTCTTTAAAATGAATCTTTTGGAATGAAAATTCATAATCCACCGTATACCTTATATAACTTCCGCAATGATATTAACATAACCTGCCATTTTATACCATAGTACCAAGGTACTACGGAAATGCCTGTAAATCCCTATTTTGCGCCATTTTCGGTGAATATAAAAATAACACCACAAAATATTGTGGTGTTATACTATTTTGATATAATTAGTGCATTATTAACAACTGCTTCAATTCAGCACGTGCCTGATTGTATTCTTCAAAAAGTATGGTATTAAAGCCAATCGCCGACGCAGCTGCCACATTATCTTTAAGATCGTCTATGAATACACAATTTTGCGGTGTTAGTGCATAAGTCTCAATTAGTTTACGATAAATGGCAGGATCGGGTTTAATAAGCCCTACCCGGTATGAGAAAATACCCCCGTCAACGTAATCAAGAAATCCCAGCGCATCCTGACACTCATTAAAAGCTCTTTCGGAGAAATTAGACAGGAATAACACGCGTAGTCCTCTGTTCTTAAGTTCGCCTATCCAAGGTATGGCATATTCAGCCGGCTTAAGAATTCCGGTGAAGCACTTCATGGTAGTCCGAATCTCATTTTCTATGCCTTTATCAAGACTTACGAAATTGTTGACAATCTCGTCATTTGTCATGACACCCCTGTCATATTCATTCCAATATCGCCCTTCTATTGTGGCTTTGCCTATTCTTTCGGTAACATCTTCCGAATAGCCGAACGATTTGATAAAATCCTTCCATCCGAAGCAGGTAAGCACATTACCAACATCAAAGACTACAGTATCTATCATTTGCTGTATTTACTCTTTCTGTATATTATATCGTCTCTACTGGGACCGTTTGATACCATGGTAATGGGATAGCCGATCTCATCTTCAATAAACTCTATATATGCACGACACTCTGCGGGAAGTTCCTCGTAGTTTTTGATGCCTCTGATATCGCACTTCCATCCGGGAAGCTTCTTAAGTACAGGCTTAGCCTTCTCAAGCAGTCTTGTAACAGGGAATTCCTTGGTGACTTCTCCGTCTATCTCATATCCTACACACACCGGAATCTCATCCAGATATCCTAATACATCAAGTACCGTGAAAGCTACATCTGTTGTTCCCTGCATGCGGCAACCGTACTTGCTGGCAACACAGTCAAACCAACCCATTCTTCTGGGTCTTCCTGTTGTTGCGCCGTATTCACCGCCGTCGCCTCCGCGTCTTCTGAGTTCATCTGCCTCATCTCCGAATATCTCCGATACAAATGCTCCAGCACCTACAGCTGAAGAGTATGCCTTACATACGGTGATTATCTGTTTAATATCATAAGGCGCTATACCTGCTCCGATTGCTCCGTATGCGGCAAGTGTTGATGAAGATGTAACCATGGGGTATATACCGTGGTCGGGATCCTTAAGAGTTCCTAACTGTCCCTCAAGAAGCACTGTCTTGCCTTCTTTAAGAGCCTTATCAATATATAATGCGGTATCACAAACATAAGGAGCTATCATATCTCTGTACTCATGAAGAGTATTAAGAAGCTCACCCTTATCTATCTTGTCCTTATGATACATATGCTCGAATAATACATTCTTAATATCGCAGACTCTGTCTACCTTCTCCTTAAGAATCTCTTCGTCGAACAATTCGCTTACCTGGAAACCGATCTTGGCATACTTATCAGAATAGAAAGGTGCAATACCTGATTTGGTTGAACCAAATGACTTACCGGCAAGCCTCTCTTCTTCATACTGGTCAAGCAGGATGTGATACGGCATAACAATCTGAGCCCTGTCGGATACTAAAATCTTGGGAGCCGGAACACCCTTATCTACGATGGACTTAATCTCACCGATAAGAATAGGAATGTTAAGCGCTACACCGTTACCTATAATACTTGTTGTATGATTATAGAAAACACCGCTTGGCAGAGTATGAAGCGCAAACTTACCATAGTCATTGACTATTGTATGCCCTGCATTTGCTCCTCCCTGGAATCTTACAATAATATCGGCCTTAGCAGCCAACATATCCGTTATCTTACCCTTACCTTCGTCGCCCCAATTGGCTCCTACTACAGCTTTAACCATTTGTTAATACACCTCCGTTACACTCAACCCGCATCATATTAATACAGGCACAATACATTTCTATACGTTGATCTCGGCACTTAATCCGAGGCTGTCTTTGTTCTCATCAAGTATTGGTCTTACTACATCCCTTAAGAATACCTCAACCTGCCTTGCACTTCTTCCTGTATACTTCTCAGGCTTCATGGTCTCCTTAAGCTCCTCTATGCTTAATCCGAACGCATCATCTGCAGCAATAAGCTCTAACAGATTATTATCTGCCCCCTCTTCTTTGACGGCTTTACCTGCCTTCATAGACAGTGTACGGATCTTCTCATGTAATTCCTGTCTGTCTCCGCCGGCCTTAACCGCATCCATCATTATGTTCTCGGTAGCCATGAAGGGAAGTTCCGCAAGCATATGCTTCTCAATAACCTTGGGATATACCACAAGTCCGTCCACAACGTTGATACACAGATCAAGTATACCGTCTATGGCAAGGAAGCCCTCGGGAACTGCAAGTCTCTTATTTGCCGAATCATCCAGTGTTCTCTCAAACCACTGTGTAGCCGATGTTATAGCGGGATTAAGCGCATCACATATCACATATCTGCTAAGCGAAGCAATTCTCTCGCTTCTCATGGGATTACGCTTATACGCCATAGCTGAAGAGCCTATCTGATTCTTCTCAAACGGTTCCTCAACTTCCTTAAGATGCTGCAAGAGTCTGATATCATTACTCATCTTGGTTGCAGAAGCGGCAATACCCGCAAGCACATTAAGTACTCTTGTATCCATCTTACGTGAATAAGTCTGTCCTGATACGGGAACCACCGAATCAAATCCCATCTTCTTGGCGATCATGGGATCGATCTTATCTATCTTATCTTCATCTCCGTCAAAGAGCTCAAGGAACGAAGCCTGCGTACCCGTGGTACCCTTGCTTCCAAGCAACTTCATTGTAGAGAGTACGTAACATACATCCTCATAGTCCATGACAAATTCATTAAGCCAAAGGCTCGCTCTTTTGCCCACCGTAGTAGGCTGAGCAGGCTGGAAATGAGTAAATGCAAGTGTCGGCTGAGACTTATACTTATCCGCAAAATTCGCAAGTTCGTTGATGACATTTAACAGCTTACGTTTCACAAGCCTAAGAGCCTCAGTCATAATGATAATATCCGTATTATCACCGACATAGCAGCTTGTTGCACCAAGGTGGATTATGCCTTTGGCCTTGGGACACTGCACACCATATGCATATACATGACTCATTACATCATGACGTACTTCCTTCTCTCTTGCTTTGGCTACGTCATAATTGATGTCATCCAGATGACTCTTAAGTTCCTCAATCTGCTCATCCGTTATGTCAAGGCCAAGCTCTTTCTCAGTCTCAGCCAGCGCAACCCATAAGCGCCTCCATGTGCGGAATTTCTTATCCTGAGAGAACAGATGCTGCATCTCTTTGCTCGCATATCTCTCCGACAGCGGACTGATATAACTATCCGTACCCATCTCTACCTCCTTATTCTACCGATAAATTCTCTGACTCTGGGATTCTCTGAAGCAAACAGCTGATCCGGCGTTCCTTCTTCTATGACATATCCCTTCTCAATAAAAAGTATCCTATCAGATACTTCTCTTGCAAAATCCATTTCATGAGTGACTATAACCATGGTCATATGCTCCTTGGCCAGTCTTCTTATAACGGCAAGCACTTCACCCGTAAGTTCGGGATCAAGCGCCGACGTAGGCTCATCAAAAAACAAAAGCTTAGGTTCAAGTGCAAGCGCCCTTGCTATAGCCACACGTTGCTGCTGTCCTCCCGACAGTTCGCACGGGTAGGCGTCTTCTTTGTCGGATAAACCGAGCATATTAAGAAGTTCCCTTGCTTTGGCCGTTGCCTCTTCTCTGTCTATTCCCACAACACTTACGGGCGCATCCGTAATATTCTGCAATACGCTGTAATGCGGGAAAAGATTGAAATTCTGGAATACCAGTCCAAAGGACCTCTTTATCTCCTTAAGCTCATCCTTAGATGCATAGACGCTTCTTCCGCCTTCGCTGTAAGCCGCTTTCCTGCCTTCATATATCAGATTACCGTCATCCATCTCGGTAAGCAGAGTCGCACATCGAAGTAATGTGGACTTACCCGAACCTGACGGGCCGATAACCGACACAACCTCACCCTTATCAACCTTAAGCGATATATCGTGAAGCACTGCGGTCTCGCCGAAATGCTTCTTCATATGTTCAATTCTAAGCAGATTATTCTCTTCCATATAATCTCTGTCTCGATAACCTATTCTTAAGGCTTATTATCTGTAGTAAGAGAGTTTCTTCTCAAACATCTCCATTATATATGCAACAACATAGTTAAATACGAAATAAAACAGTCCGGCTACCATAAGCGCACTTACCGAAGCCTGCTTGGCCGATATTTGCTTCGCTATCGTAAACATCTCCGCAACTGCTATTACAAACGCAAGCGAAGTGTCCTTAACAAGCGTAATCGTTTCATTAGTGACCGGCGGCAGGATACGCTTGATGACCTGCGGGAATATTATTTTAAAAAATGTCTGCGACTTACTGTATCCCAAAACCGCAGCGGCCTCATATTGCCCGATGGGTATCGATTCAATACCCGCTCTGTATATCTCAGCAAAATATGCGGCATAATTGATGGAAAATGCTATTATCACCGCAACAAATCTGTAACTCTGGGATATTTTGACACCGAAAACATAAAACGGCGCAAAATACACCACTATAAGCTGAAGCATAAGTGGTGTACCTCTCATAATTGCTATATATACCTTAACAAAGCCCTGCAATATTCTGTTTTTGGACATCCTTCCAAAGGCAACCAAAAGTCCCAAAGGAAGCGAGAACAACAGTGTCAGCAGAAATATCTCCACCGACACCACCATTCCCGATAACAGTTGTGAAAAAGTCGTAGTCATATACCCTGATTATTTGCCTAAGCACACGCTGTCCGTAAGACCGAAATCAGAATAGTTCTGTGCAATCTTAAGGAAAGTTCCGTCATCAACCATCTCAAGCAGAGTCTTCTCTACTTCATTCTTAAGTTCCTCGTTACCGAGTTTGAATCCTATACCGTACTGCTCAACAGATAACTTATCATCAAGGATCACATAAGCGCCATCTTCTCTTTCGGAGATCTGGAAAGCTGCAACTCCTATATCAAGTGCAAGGCAATCAATTGCACCTGCTTCAAGATCCATAAATCCCGTATTGTAATCCGCATACTGAACAAGTTCTGCAAATGAATCCTTAAGTTCGATATTCTCAGGTGTTTCTTCATCCTCAAGCGCTGCAAGAGCCGAAGAATCCTTCTGTACACCAACTACCTTACCTGCAAGATCGGCCTTGGTCTTAATACCCGACTCTGCAGCAACAACAAATACCTGGCTGTTATCTACATAAGGAACAGACCATGTATACTGATCTTCTCTTCCGTTAATGGTAAATCCGTTCCAAATACAATCAATGGCACCAGAATCAAGTTCCATATCCTTGGCATCCCAGTCAATCGGCTGCTTAACAAGTTCCCAGCCTTTACGCTTACATACCTCAGCCGCAAGGTCAAGGTCAAATCCGACATACTCACCGGTGCTCTCATCCAAGAATCCGTAAGGCGGGAATTCAGCATCAAATCCTACGGTCAGAGTCTTTCTGTCCGAAGTATCGGCGCTGTCAGCAGCCTTATTGCCACAGGCCATAAGGCCGAGTGTCATAGTCATTATCATTAATACCGCAACTATCTTTTTCATAATATCCTCATTTCCTCCCTTTTGTGCTTCTCTGCATTACATTATCATATTAAAGCGACTAGGATATAGTACCCTACGGGCCCCATTCTGTCAACAATCTTACGAATATCTCTCTACCATATTCAGAGCTTCCCCCGCATATTCGGGATACTGACGTACAAATTCTTTAAGTTCGTTCTGTCCGTCCTTGGCGATTCTTTTGTTATAATCCATTCTGGCTCGCAGCTTCTGACGCTGTAAAATATGCGCATGTCTGAGCTCGACCATCTCATTATGTTCTATGATCGCAAGGGGATTATGAAGCCATGCATATACATCGTTAAGTTGATATTTGCGAAGTTTATGTAACAGTTCTGCCTGATAGAAGGTTAGTTCCTTCTCATTTAACTTGGCTCGCTCTCTTTCATCTCTTTCAAGTTCATACATCTCCCACACTTTCTTAAGTTCCTTGGCATTCTTTGTATTGTACTTGGTATAGAGATAGTCCAAAAGATTGGTATTATTAACATACCTTATCTTAACCGTGTTCTGCAGCAGGATCAGCCTGTTGATTCCCTTCTCGATCCTCTTAAGTTCCTTGGTTGAATCAAGATATCTGACATATAACAGAGTAATCACAACCGCTGCAGTTAAGCAGGTAAATATATATCCGATTCCCGTATCCATATTGAATCCGAACTGCAACACCAAAAGCATTATTACACACAGAACAGCCGCGAATACGCATATTATCGTCATCCCCCGCAGGTTGCCGATCTCTGTTTTTAATTCATCCTGTCTGTATAAATATGCATGCTTCTCACCCTCTAATTTACGAAGATCATCCTTAATAAGGCCCTTATACCTCTCAGCCTCTTCCATATCTTCATAAGCTTTGGGCATACTGTCTTCGAAGCGCTCCATACTTCGAAACTGAGCTTCAGTCATAGCGCTTCTCTTTGCCTCGTAATCTCTTGCCTCATCCTCATAATATAAGATATTTCTGGCTGCATCCTGAAGTGAGAGTTTCTCACTGGCAGGAAGCGCATCTATCTCATCCATGTCCTTAAGCATCGCAGTTACGAGATTATACTCAGCCGATAGTTTCTCAAGTTCTACGGATGCATCCTTAATCTGCTCAACAAGGCTTCTGATATACTTATCTCTCTGGACTTCATCGCTCATCTTAAACAGATGGCGTTCTTCCACTATGTGGTCCCAGTCCCATTCGAATTCTTCCTCGAGTCCTTCATCCAATTCAAGTGCCGAGAAATCATCATCTTCCGTTCCGAAGAGTCTGGATAATATCTTTCCTCCAAAGCCCATTAATATCCTCCGGTTCTTCCTCTGTATATCTGGTTTCTGTACTCTTCTTTGACCTCTTCGGTCAATGATTCTATTCCGTCATAATAATCACTGTCGGTAGACTTCTTATCAGCCAGTTCTTTAAGATATCTTCCGACAGGCTGTGATGCAAATCCGTCCTTATAACTCTCAAATCTACGCTCCACTTCAAGCGAATCCTCATAAGACTCTTTGTGTGAAGACAAATATTCAAGATACTCATTTGAAGGCATATATAATTTCATGGCGCTTAGCATGGAGATATAGCTCTCCGTATTGGCAAATGCCTCATACGCCTTGGCAAAATACTGTGCCGCCTTCTCGTACATAAACAGCTTGGCCGCGCATACACCCAGGTTATGGAATGCCTTAGCCCTTAATTTGTCTTCTCCGGCCATGGCTTTGGATATCACCACCTCGTATTCATCCATTGCAAGACCGTATTTGCCCGCATTTAGGAATCCGTCCGCACGGATCTTACGTCTTTCATTCACCGACAATTCATTGTTCTTGACTATACAGTCAAGCAATTCTTTCCATTCTTTGTCACTGTAGAATCCGATATGTTCTGCCAAAAGTTCAATCAGTTTGGCAAGGGCATTGGTCTTCTTACATATCTTGTTGATCTCTCTCCCCAGATCTGTGAGTCCTAGGCTGTCACCTATCCAATCAGCCAAAGCAAAATCAACGAAATCATCGCTTAGCAAATAAGCATTGTGATACAGGTAATAGCATAATTCCTCTATACAATACACATTCTTACAGTCACCTTTAAGCAGATACGGAGTCTTTGAATACTCGCCCTTGCACAGAATCACATTGCTCATTCCGACTCACCTCCCGTTACCGTAAGTGAGATTGTTCGTGTGAACAACTGATTGGATGCCGGGAAGAAATCCCCGAATCCGAGGTCGGTTACATTCAGTCTCATAACATCTTCGGATTCCATCAAAACTTCTATCCTTAACCTGACCGTCTTAGGTTCATGTTCCTTAAGTCCGTCTAAGACGATCTCTATATGCCTTACTCCTCTGCCGTCAAGAGGCGTTATTGTTACCGTGAAACTGTTGCCCTTATCAAGTATTACATCGACGCTTTTCTTGGAATCAAACCAATTCTCTCCGCCGTCCAAAAGGGCAAAATAAGACTCTTCCCTGCCTCTTATAACACTCATTCCCACATTGGCCTTAAGCTTATCACTTCCTAAGAACACTATCTTTCTGTTCTCGTTTTTAACGCCCTTAACCCTATCCTGCATTGCATAGCAGGCACCTCTGCTGTATAGGTTATTACCTCTGAACGATCTTCTGTTTCGACACAGTTCCTTAAGGGAATCCCTGCACCAGTCTCCGGTAAATCCGTCGCCCAAAAGATAAGCGCAACTGACGATATGGCCGTCCACCGTCTCATGAACTATATCTAAGAATTTATTGTCTTTTTCATCATCCGTATATTCTTTATTAAGCTTATATTCCTGCTTATCAACGAAGCTGACCACAGGCCTGGTTATTCTGTTAAGCCTGAAATTATAGCAGTTGATCTTTCCGTCGTTATAATCATAAACAACAACATCATGCTTCCATAACTCTTCCGGCTGATTGATCATATAATTAAATATACTTTCTTCCCTGCCCATGAAGCTTATCTTGGCAGATTTAAAATCAATCGAAGAAGTAACAACTTCTAACACCTCAATTGCCCTTACCGTTAGTTCGGGTATTGTGAACATTATTCCGACTATGTCATTCTTGTTGACCAAATTAGTCAGTGAATTTAACGTGCGCCTGATATACAATGTCAATAACGCAAGGGGATCAAACTGCTCACCCACTACCGTTACCGGTTCACCGATAAGAGCCCTGTCCCATAACTGCCATACAAGTTCTCCCTCTTCAACCTCTTTATATGCCAGTGCGTCCGTACCGACATACCATTGGTTAACCTCACTTCGCTTAAACAGGCATAAAGGATTGCAATACTGCTCCTCTCCGTCTTTTAAGCTTATTGTCTTGGCAAGCTCATCTCCGGCAGTATAGTAACTGATTTGAGAATATTCATTTGATAAGTCATAACCAACTATAACGGATTTGTTAAATTCAAACATTTCTTTCTGTTCCCGTGTATGCTTATCCTAATTGTTATTGTGCAACAAACAGGCGATCTGTCATGTATTCCTTCTGCTTATATTCTTCAATAAGCCTGTAAGCAGTATCATAATCTTTAAGTGTCGATGCCATGGATATATCGTTAATCAGAGTAAACTTGTCATTTCCTCCAAGCGAGTCCACATCATTTCTGGTTGCGGTACCGCTCTGTGTAAGTTCCTCCATTCCGTCTTTGGATTCGGTCACGTAATACTGCAGGGCATCTCCGAAGAACAACAGATAACTTCCCGTATATATTCCGCCGTATACCTCATGCAGTTCATCTCTTGTATATCCGTAATTCTCACTGTTCTCACTGCTTATGAAGTAATTGATCGTAACTCTTGAATCCGGTTGTCCCCTGTACTCTACAATTGTCAATTTGCTTATCTGTTCAGCCTCAACCGAAATAGAGGCAAATGCCTGCATAAACGGCATTACGACTCCGTCATCAATATATAACGTCTTAATATATCTTCTTATGTGCTCAGCCATATTATCCTTTATATCCGAAGGCTTGGCATTCTGCGCATAGTATTTAAGAAACGCCAGCATACATACCTTGGGGAGATCGTGCTCATTCTCGTATATCCTTGCCATCTCCTTAAAGAAGTATTCATCCATAATCCGGTCACCCAACAGGTATTCGTCGGCAAAATATGTAAGATATTCAAGTTCAAGTCCCGTCTTGGCTCCGCCTTCAACGTATTCCTTAAGAACTTGTGCTTCCTGTCCGATGTATGCACCGGTAATAAGCATCTGTTCGATCATTCTCTCACAGATACTGTATGTATCCACATAGAATCCCGAAGCCGCTTTCCAGATATTTCGAAGGTTCTTGGCCGGGCCCTTGTAAAACTTCGTTAAATACAACAGTCCTGTCTCGTTGTATTTACCTCTGTCAAAAGCACTGACTATTATGGCCGTTAAGTTATCATCCTCAATAAGGCCGTCTTTGTCTATTATCATTGTTGACAATCTTACCAACACCTGCGGATCAATGCTCTCAGGGCCGTAATACAAGACATATTCATATGCTCTGTCTGTAAATCCTCTTGCTATTAATAGCCTTATTAATTCATCTCTGTCCTTGTACGGAACATCATCTCTGTCTATTCTTTCAAGCAGGCCGTCAAGCATAGCCGTATCATCCGCATCTCTGTAATACTGAATAAGCGGAAGTCTTATGGCTGCCTTAAATCTCTCATCCACTTCCTCGCTTAATTCAAGATACTGATACCTCTCGTGATTTCTCTCAGTAATGACTATGAATTCTTTATTTCCTTCACAGATGAACAGATCAAGAAACAAGCTGTCCTTGGCATATGGTTCTATTATGGGCATTAGCTTCCTTGGAAGGAAGAATCTCTCGGTAATATATTCCTTGGTGCCGTAATATCTGTTGCCTAACGAATCCTCCAAAAGCACCGTATAGTCACTGCTTGGAAGAATCACCAGGGCCTTGCCCGAAGAGACCTGGTATATACTCTCCTGCTTAAGCCTTTCATCCATCACGACAACCGATACTATCTGCGGATCTTCCACACGTATAAGATGCGTAAGCATAAGACTCGCAAACTGGCATATATTATCCTCTGTGGGCATCTCCTTTAATACAAGTTCAAGATAAAGATAAGCAAGATCTCTGTTAAGCCTGCCGGCATATAACTGCTTAAGCACAAATCTTTCTATGTCCGCCCTGTATTCAATATAAATGTCCGGATTGGCCTCTTTATGCTTAAATATATATGCATAGAGATATGCCTTCTGTTTATATGACAAGTCATTGTCGTAAGTAAAATACATCAAGGCTTCGCGAGGAATCTCTATATCGGTTCTGTCTCCGACACTCATAAGATAGTTCTCGTATAACCTTGTGATTCCGAACCCTCTCTTTACTCCCTGCGCATATATGTCGTAATATTTCTCACCCGTCTTGTCGCCTCTTATAAGCTGAGCACACATGGCCTGCAGCACATCGTCAGTCGGGTTACTGTCATAGAGGGCTTTGAGTATTCTTACAATCTCAGGATCATATTCCTTGGTCTTTAATGCCTGATAAGCGATCTGTTCTCTTAACTCCACGCTTATCAGTCGATTCTTGGCTGCAAAACTTAATACCCTTAATTCCTCTCTGTCAAAATGCATTAACAAAGACGGCATCTTATGCAGCATCTTAACTATCTCGATATAAATAAGCGGACTGTTGCATCCCAGGGCAAGCATCTTGATTGCAAACGCATACTTCCTGGTCGGATTGCGCTTAAATTCATCCAGCGTCTTAAGCAACACCCAACCCACACGCCAGTTCTCGGGATTCTTATCATATATAGAGCCTACTCTGGCCCCGATTTCCGCAGTATAGAAATTATCAACATTGTACAAAGCCATCAGATAGAGATAGAAGCAATATAGTTCATCTTCTTCGTCTTCAATAACAGGTGATATCTGTCTGTCAAGGATCCACTTTGCCTCATTGAATCGCTCCTGCTTTAACAGAAGATATGTCTCATATAAAGCATTCTCTATGTCATCACTGTCTATACTTACTCTGTGTGAAACTATCTCTTCCGTAAGTTGAACCCATTTATTCTTGCTTATCAGATCCATTCTGTAATCAAGATAGTATCTGACAAGCGAGCACTTAGCAGTCTTTAACCTGTGAAGCGCTCCGGTCCTTCTGCTTCTTGTTG
>JAEEGL010169692.1_pt1 | contig 12845 bp, 11 predicted proteins | sample 9134231 | NCBI WGS metagenome assembly JAEEGL01 (sample SAMN16246548, study PRJNA631951) | gut metagenome | biome: gut microbiome; feature: rumen; material: fiber-attached | host: Bos | place: Iran: Karaj | collected 2018-10
AAGCGGACAACAACCGGACAACAAGCGGACAACAGAGGGAGTTGGGGGCTAGTTGATAGCTAATCAAGGGGATGAAAACTTAACAAAAACGTAACAATTTCTTCCGGGTAATCTTCGTACTTTTGCAGCGTCAAACAAACAAAGAAAAAGACATGGATGTACAGAATATCTTATTGGTAATCTTGAAGTTGGCCGGTGCCTTAGCCATCTTCCTTTTCGCCATGAAACTGATGAGCGAGGGTCTGCAGAAGTTCGCCGGCTCGAAATTGCGCCATATCCTGACCAAGGTGACCGGCAAACCGCTGAGCGGCATTCTGGCCGGTACGGGTGTGACGGCTATCATCCAGAGCTCGACGGCCACGACCGTGATGACCGTGGGCTTCGCCGGTGCGGGACTCCTCACGCTGGCCGGCGCCATCGCCGTGGTGATGGGCGCCAATATCGGCACCACCGTCACCGCATGGATCATCACCATCTTCGGCCTGGGCGGCGGCGAGAGCGCCGACAAGGTGCCCCTGATGCCGATGATCATCGCGGCTATCAGCCTCTTCTTCATCTTCAGCAAGAAGAACAAGATGCAGTATCTAGGACAGACCATCATCGGCCTGGCGCTGCTCATCCTCGGATTGGGTCTGATGGGCGACTCGGTGCCGCCGCTTGACGAAGACGTGGCCCACTCCATCGCCTCGCTGGGCCAGTGGGGCTACTGGTCTGTGCTGCTGTTCATTGTAGTGGGTGCCATCCTCTGCATCATCCTGCAGACCTCGTCGGCCATGACCGCGGTCATACTGCTGATGGCCAGTCAGGGGTGGATCGACTTCCCGACGTCGATGGCCCTGGTGATAGGTCAGAACCTGGGCACCACGTTGACGGCCCAAGTGGTGGCCATGACCACCGGCACCACCGGCAAACGCACCGCCCGTGCCCACCTGGTGTTCAACGTGGCAGGCGCCCTTATCTTCCTCATCCCGTTCTATCCCATCTGCAGTGGGGTGATGTTCATCAGCGAAAAGCTCGACCACCTGCTGCCTACCATACCTCTCATCCCGCTGGCTATCACGGTGTTCCATACGCTCTTCAACGTGGTGACCACCATCATCCTGGCCTTCTTCATCCCGCAAATCGTGAAGATTGTGACCTGGATGGTGCCCGAGAAGAAGGAGGAGGGCGAAGAGGAGTTCCGCCTCACCTATCTGGAACCCAACCTGCTCAGCACCGCCGAGCTCAATTTGCAGAGCGCAAAGAGCGAGATAGAGGAGTTCTCGAAGCGCGTACTGCGCATGTACACCTTCCTGCCGGGCCTGCGTACCGCCAAGAAGGACGAGGACTTCGACGCCATTATGGACCGGATTGCCAAGTATGAGGGCATCACAGACCGCATGGAAATGGAGATCAGCAAGTTCCTTACCCGTGTGGGTTCGGGCGACATCTCCGAGCACGGTTCCGAGCGTATCAGCACCATGCTGCGCATCATCGACAACCTTGAGTCGATTGGCGACACCATTTACCAGATTGCAATGACACGGCAGACCAAGCGTGAGGACGCCGTACACTTCGACGCCGGGCTCAATGCCAACCTCGAACACATGCGTGAGCTGGTGCAAAAGTCCCTCGATGTGATGGACAACAACCTGCACGACTACGACCATGTCGACCTCGACTCCGCCTATGCCGCCGAGCATGAGATCAACGCCTACCGCGATCGCCTGCGGGCACAGCATCTCGACGCCCTCAAACTGGGCGTCTACGACTATGCCATCGGCAACGCTTACTCGAGCCTCTACGCGCTGTACGAGAAGCTTGGCGACTATGTAATCAATGTTTCTGAGGCTATTGACAGTAGCCGTAAGCACGCCGACGACTGACTATCGCCAGCGTAACGTCTCGACAAGGTGCTCGATGTCGGCCTGCATATAGTCGATAACCGGAGCCAAAGAGTCGTTGTTGGGGGTGGTATTGAGGTAGAGTGCACCGCGCAGGAAGTGGCGTGTGCTGTCGGTGAGCCAGAATTGGCAGGTGGAAGCCACCTTGCTGCCCTTCAGATAGTAGACCGTACCATAGACCTTATGCTCGGGGTCTTCATAGGCCTGTTCCTCAATGCCCGAGGTAAACTGGTAGTGCTGCTCCAGAAATCGCGACGAGGTGTCGATCTGGCCCCGCAGGTCGTCGAGACCGGTCAGGTGTTTGTAGGTGAGGAACACCACACCGTTCCACTGCGGATACATGAGGTCTATCCATCGCTCGTCCTTCGGGGCGTCCTTCTCGGTCCACTCGATGCACTGGTTTGCCTCGAAGATGAAAGGGAAGGTCTTTGTGATGCCCGAGAGGGCGATGGCGGTGTCACCGTCGAAAACCAGCGTGTCGCCAGGGTACGTGCGCATGGTATCCAGTAGGAAGTACTCGTGTTCCGGCATGTCGATGCGCAGGTAGGCGTAGGGTTTGGGCGTGTAGTCGTTATGGCACGCACAGAGTCCCAAGCACATAAGAAATAGTATGATATATTTTTTCATATCAACTCCTCATCTGTTTTCCATTCAACATGGGGACAAAGCTGTAGGTTCCGAACTTCTCTATCAGCCATTCCTCGCGGTTTTCGCCCTGTTTGGTGATACGAAGCATCTCCTGCTCGTCTTCGCCAAGGGGAATGACCATGATACCACCCACCTTGAGTTGCGCCATCAAAGCCATGGGTATTTCGGGGGCGCCGCAGGTGACGATGATGCGGTCGTAGGAGCCAGAGAGGCCTTGGTAGCCATCACCGAGGAAGCACTGGGCGCGAAAGCCCTCCTCAGCCAGTAGCTTACGGGTTTGTTCGAAGAGGCCTTTCTGGCGTTCAATGGTGAATACCTTGCCCCCCATGCGGCAGAGAACAGCGGTCTGGTAGCCGCTTCCCGTGCCTATTTCCAACACCTTCATACCCCTCTGCAAGGCCAAAAGCTGGCTTTGCATGGCCACTGTGGAGGGGTGTGAGATGGTTTGGTCGCACCCGATCTTGAGAGCACGATCCTCATAGGCCAGCGAATCGAGAGCACTGTCGAGAAAAAAGTGGCGTGGCACCTCGCCCATAGCCTTCAGCACCGCCTCGTCGGTGATGCCTTTGCGACGCAGATTGTCGACCATCTGCTGCCGTAAGCCTTTGTGTTTGAAGGTGTCTTGCCTCATTCTTCGACCCCCTGGAAAGCCTGCGCGCGCAGGGTGATGGTGGTGTTCTGGGGCGTCACCATGACCGGTGGCATCCCCTCTTCGGTGACGTAGCCGATGATATGGATGCCCTCCATCTCTTTTATCTTCTCATAATCCCTCTGGCTGACGGTGAAAAGCAACTCGTAATCCTCGCCACCGTTGAGGGCACAGCTGACGGGCAGCATGTTCTTGCTCATCTCCGAACAGACACGTGTCACTTGATAGTCGATGGGGAGGCGCTCCTCGTAGACCTCGCAGCCGCACTTTGAGGCGCGGGTGAGGTGCAGCAAGGCGTCGGCCAGGCCGCGGCTGACGTCGATCATCGACGTGGGCACCACGCCGGCCTCACGGAGTTTCTTGACAATATCCATGCGGGGTTCGGGTTTGAGGAAACGCTCCAGGACGTAGTCGTAGCCATCCAAGTCGGGCTGGAAGTTGGGGTCTGCCTGATAGGTAACCTTCTCACGCTCAAGGACGAGCAGGCCGGCATAGGCACTTCCGAGGTCGCCCGAGCAACAGATAAGGTCGTTGTGCGAGGCCCCATGGCGGTAGGTGATCGAAGCTTCGTCGACCTCGCCCACAGCGGTGACTGTCAGCACCATGCCAGCACGCGAGGTTGCCGTCTCGCCACCCACCAGCTCGACATCATAGCGCTCGCAGCATAGGCGCAGACCGGCATAGAGTTCGTCGAGAGCCTCGACCGAGTAGCGGTTGCTTACGGCGATGGAGACCAGTGCCTGACGCGGGGTACCGTTCATGGCGGCAATGTTGCTGACGGCGATAGCCATTGCCTTGTAGCCCAGATGTTTCAGCGGAGTGTACATCATATCGAAGTCGACCCCCTCGACGAGCGTCTGGGTGGTGACGAGCATTCGGCCCAGCACGGCGCAGTCGTCGCCCTGGCAGGCAGTGCCTTCGGTGAGGCGGTCTATCAGCGCCACCTTGCCCATCTGGCTGATTTCGGTGCGCCCTTCTTGGTATTGCAGTTGGTTTTCCATGGTCTAACTGAGAAATGCGTTGATGAGAATGCCGGCGGCTACGCTGGCGTTGAGGCTCTCGGCGGTACCGCCGAGGTTGGGGATGAGGACGGGATGCGTGACGGCAGCCATCGCCTCGGGACTGATGCCGCGGCTCTCATTGCCGATAAGCAACACCTTGTCAGCGGGTAACGGGTAGTGGACGGTGGGGAGAGGATCGCCGTCAAGCGAGGCACCGTAGACAGGCATCCCGCACGTAGCCAGCCATTGCGGCAAGTCCACATAGTCCACCCGCGTACGGAACACGGCACCCATCGAAGCCTGCACCACCTTCGGGTTGTAGCAATCCACGGTGTCGGGCGAGCAAACGATATGGCGCACACCGAACCAGTCGGCCGTCCGCATGATGGTACCTATGTTGCCCGGATCCTGTATCTTGTCCAATGCCAGCGTGAGACCTCTGGAATTGTCAAGACCCTCAAGGCCTTTGCGTTCCAAAAGCATCCACACCTGGTTGGGACTCTTGAAGTTGGAGAGGCGTTCCAGCTCGGCGGGGCTCACCTCGTACGCCTCGGCACCCGCGGCACCGGCGGCATGGAGGGCCAGCCACTCGGTCGTGGCACAGACCGTACGGACGACAAATCCCGACGCCATCGCCTCGGCGGCCATCTTGGGCCCCTCGACAACGAAGACCGACTCCTCGTCGCAACGCTTTTGCTGCCGATAGGCCGCCAACTCCTTCAACTTGTTCTTAGATATCATCACCTGACCATAACGCAAAAAAAACACATCTATTGCCCGCCCGCCCCAATAAACTTTTCAAACCGTCACGAAGCCCCAAACACCCTCCCAAGTCCCTATCAACTCCGCTTGTTGTCCGCTTGTTGTCCGGTTGTTGTCCGCTTTACAAGCGGACAACAACCGGACAACAAGCGGACAACAAGCGGACAACAGTCGGAGTATACCCCACCTTTAATGGGTCTCGGGAGGGCTTTTTCGGGTCAGAAGACCATAAAAAAGGCGTCTCATGCCTATCCAAGTGCATGAGACGCCTTGTGTGTTACTGTGACAAATCAGCTCTGTCTGTCGGCCTACAGCTCGATGTACATGTTGTTTTCCTTGGCCAGCCGGCGCAGGTTGATGATGGCATAGCGCATACGGCCAAGGGCAGTGTTGATGCTGACGCCAGTGCGAGCGGCGATGTCCTTGAAGTCGCAGTGGCCGTAATGGCGCAGTATGACCACACGGCGCTGCTCGGGAGGCAGCATCTTGACCAACTTGCGGATGTTCTGACTGGTCTGTTTCTTCATGATAACATGTTCGGCATTGTCGTCGGGGAACTTGATATTGTCCAGGACGTCGCTTTCAGGGCGGTTGGGGACCAGCGGCATCTTGCTGTTGCGCCTGAAATGATCCACGATCAAATTGTGGGCTATGCGCATCACCCAATGGACAAATTTGTTCTCGTCTTTGTACTGATCCGAGTTGATGGTGACAATGACCTTGTAGAAGGTATCCTGGAAGATATCGTCGGCCGTTTCTTTGTCTTTGACCACTGAAAAGATGTAGCCGTAAACCTTCGACTGGTAGCGTTCGAGCAGGACCTCGAAACACGAGGCATCGCCTTCACGATAACGGGTGATAAGCTCGTTGTCAGTCAGTTGTCTGTCTTTCACATTCGTCATTTTCCTCTTCATTTAGGGGGTTAAACTGATACCTCTTGGCTCAATAAAATCCGTTTTAGTTCTACATCAATTCGGCTGCAAAAATACAACTTTTTTTTAATTTGAAGCCGAAAACTACGATTTTTTTATTTTTTTAGTATGTCCTTGTAAAAAAAAATTGCAATATTTTTTTGGGGCCGGAAAAGTGCACTGCCGTATTCATCGGGTTCCGATATCGGGCGATGCCCAATTCTTTATTCATAAATAATGTTAATCAATAATTATATGTATCTTTGCAATACCGGAAAGAACCATAAATAATACGCAACGATATGAAAGACAAGAAAGTAATCCTCGTCACGGGTGCCAGTAGCGGTATCGGCTACGACACGGCGCTGGCACTGGCCGAACATGGTCATCGTGTCTATGCCGCCGCGCGACGCGTGGAACTGATGGAGCCCCTGCGGGCCAAGGGGGTGGAGGTGATGCGGATGGATGTCACCGACGAAGCCTCGATGAGCGAGGGCGTCAACCAGTTGCTGCAGGCCGAAGGGCGCATCGACGTGTTGGTGAACAACGCCGGCTACGGCTACTTCGGCGCCGTGGAAAATGTGCCGATGGACGAGGCACGGCGTCAACTGGAGGTCAATGTGTTCGGCCTGGCACGTCTCTGCCAGCTGGTACTGCCCGCCATGCGGCGCCAAGGGTCGGGACGCATCGTCAACACATCGTCGATTGCGGGCCGGGCGGTGTTCTACATGGGGGCGTGGTACAACGTGACAAAGTATGCCGTCGAGGCGCTGAGCGACGCCCTGCGCATGGAGACACGGCCGTTCGGCATCGATGTGGTGCTCGTCGAACCCGGTCCCATCCGTACCGATTGGGGCCTCATCGCGGCGCGTCACCTCAAGGAATCGTCGGCCGACACAGCTTATGAAGAGCAGGGTACCCGTTGGGCCAATGCCATGCGGTGGGCCTATGAGGCGAAGTTCTTTTCGGGTCCCTCGGTGATTACGCGCGCCATTTGCCGCGCTGTCGAGAGCCGCCACCCCCGCACACGCTACTGTCGTGGTCGCGGGGCACACCTGACGCTGGTGCTGCACGCCCTGCTGCCCACCCGCTGGTGGGATGCCGTCATGCGGCTGGGCGGGCGTCTACGGCTGGGTTCCTAACGGCGGTCAGAGGCGTATCTTGCGCTCCGCCAGCTCGCGGGTGAGGGTGAAAGTGGAGCCCTTCTCGAGGGTTGGCAGGTCGAACATCAGGTCGGTCATGATGCCTTCCATGATGGAACGCAGGCCACGGGCGCCGAGATGGTACTCGACGGCACGGTCGACCACCAGGTCGAGCATGGCCGGTTCGAAGACAAGCTGCACGCCGTCCATGCGGAACAGTTCCTCATACTGCTTGGTGAGGGCGTTCTTGGGCTCGGTGAGGATGCGGCGCAGGGCCTCACGGTCGAGGGGTTCGAGGTAGGTGAGCACCGGGAAGCGGCCCACCAACTCGGGGATGAGACCAAACTTCTTGAGATCCATCGGCTGCACATACTGCAGCATATTATCGCGATCCAGTTCCTGACGGCGCTCGTCGCCCTTGAATCCGATGACGTTGGAGTTGAGTCGGGCGGCGATGGCGCGTTCTACACCATCGAAAGCTCCACCGCAGATGAAGAGAATATTACGCGTATCAATCTTGATGAGCTTCTGCTCGGGATGCTTACGGCCTCCCTCGGGCGGCACATTAACCTCGGCCCCTTCGAGGAGTTTGAGGAGTGCCTGCTGCACACCTTCACCGCTAACATCGCGTGTAATGCTGGTATTCTCGCTCTTACGGGCGATTTTGTCAATCTCGTCGATGAAGACAATGCCGCGTTGACAGGCATCCACGTCGTAGTTGGCCGCCTGAAGAAGTCGCACGAGGACGTTTTCCACGTCGTCGCCCACATAGCCTGCCTCGGTCAATGTGGTGGCGTCGGCGATGCAGAACGGCACTTTCAACAGGCGTGCAATGGTACGTGCCAGAAGGGTCTTTCCTGTACCGGTCTCACCCACCATCACGATGTTCGACTTTTCAATCTCAACCTCATTCTTATCGCCATGCTCACTATTGTATTTCAATCGCTTGTAATGGTTGTAGACTGCCACTGACAGCACTTTTTTGGCAGCCTCCTGACCGATAACATAGAGGTCGAGAAACTGTTTGATTTCCTGCGGAGTGGGGATATCCGACTGTTGAATGGTGAATTGCTTTTGCGGACGACCTTGTTCCTTGAAGATCAGTTCGGCCTGATGCGAACAGTCGGCACAGATGTAACCGCTCATGCCGCTGAGCAACATACCCGTCTTCGATGCGGGACGGCCACAGAACGAGCAGTGCTCCTCGGGTTGCTTGGGTTTATTGGACATGCTTAGTATAACTGGTTTTTAGTGGCGTCGAGCCTGATGAATATGAAGAGTAGAATGGTGAACGACAGCAACGACGAGCCTCCGTAGCTGAAGAAGGGCAACGGAATGCCGATGACAGGCACCAGTCCCAACACCATTCCTATGTTGACAAATAGATGGACAAAAAGAATACTGGCCACGGAATAACCGTAAAAACGGGAGAAGGTACTTCGCTGACGTTCGGCCATGCCAATCAATCGCACCAGCAAAATCACATAAATAGCCACCAGCAACGACGATCCTACCCAGCCCCACTCCTCGCCTACCGTACAGAAGATGAAGTCCGTATGCTGCTCAGGAACAAAATTGGCCTTGGTCAAAGTGCCACCGAGGAAGCCTTTTCCGACAATGCCACCGGAGCCAATGGCGATCTTCGACTGGTGCACGTTGTAGCCCGACCCTTGCAGGTCTTCGCTTTTACCCAGCAGCACATCGATGCGTTCACGCTGGTGAGGCTCCAGTACATGATTGAACACCAAGTCGACGGAGAAGACGAACATGGCACACACCAGCAATACCCCCAGTGTACGCCAGTAGTCTTTGGCACTCCGTTTGTTAAGCCACACGAAGAGATAGAACACTGCAAGTAGCACCAGAGCCCCTAAAAGGATGAACTTGTCGATGAGCAACGCCAATACAAATAGGACAATGGCTGCGACACCGACTATCAAAATGCCACCGGAAAGGCCTTCTCGATAGAGTGGCAGAACGAATGCTACAAAGACCAAGGCCGATCCCGTGTCGTGCTGTAGGAATACCAGTGCCGCAGGCACCGCCACAATAGCCAACGCAATCAACTTTGTGTGCAGCTGTTTCCAATCGATATCGATGGCTGACATGTATTTCGCCAACGCCAATGCCGTGGCGAACTTGGCGAATTCAGAGGGTTGGAAACGGAAGCCACCTATTTCAATCCACGACTTGCCGCCATTGACCGTGACTGCCAGGAAGAGTGTCATCACCAAAAGCAACATCACCACCCCATAGATGGGGTAGGCAGCATTGGAGAAAAAGCGAGGTTCACTGAAGAGGATGAGTACGGCGGTGACCAGTGCGGCGCCAATCCAGATGAGCTGTTTGCCGTGGAAAGTGCTGAAGTCGAACACCGCAGCCTCATCGCCATTGAAGGTCGCCGAGTAGATGTTCACCCATCCGAACACCACCAGCAACGCCCAAAGCGCCACCATCCACCAGTCTATTTTCAGTCTCTCTTGGTACATAATCGCTTACTTCTTTTTCTTACGCGGCAAGGGCGGCTGACAGGGGTTGATTTCTTTGTACATCTTCTCCACATCCTTGCGCTTCACCTCGCCATTGAGGTAACGCTCAATGAGCAGGCCTGCAATGGGGGCTGCCCACGAACCGCCACCGCCACGGGCGTTCTCGACGTAGACCGCCATGGCGATACGGGGGTTGTCCTTCGGAGCAAAGGCGATGAAGACCGAGTGGTCGTCGCGACTGTTCTGCGCCGTACCGGTCTTACCACACACGTCAAGCCCGTCGACACGTGCGCGACGGCCCGTGCCACCGGCCACATGCACCACATCATACATGCCTTGGGCGGCTATATCAAAATACTCTTTTTTGATACCCGTCTCGTGACGTGTGGTATACTCTTCGTCCTGCACCGAGTCGGGTCCGTAGAAACGTACCACATGAGGAGTGACATAATAGCCACGGTTGGCCACGATAGCCGCCAGATTGGCCATCTGCAACGGCACCACCGTCACCTCGCCTTGGCCGATAGAGTTGGAATAGATGGTCGAAAACGCCCACCGCTCACGACCGTACCATCGGTTGTAGAACGCCGTATCGGGGATGTTACCCTTCGACATACCGCTGCGAGGCAGGTCGATAGGCAGCTTCTGTCCAAAGCCGAAACGCGACATATAGTCGTGCCATACCGTCAATCCGTACTGCGAGTCCTTGTAGATATTCTTGTATTTACCCTGCTGTATCACACGACGGTAGACCTGGTAGAAGTAGGGATTGCAACTCATCTTGATAGCCTCCTGCACCGAGCGGGCCGAGGGATGGTTGTGGCATCCGACGAGACTCTTGTCGCACACAAAGCCGCTACCGGGCTGTATGACACCCAGGTCGAGGGCCGTAACAGCCTGTGCCACCTTGAATATCGAACCCGGAGGGTACTGTCCCATCAGGGCTCGGTTGAGCATCGGCGTGGCCAGGTTGCTGTCCAGCCGCCGGTAGTTCTCGCCACGTACTCGACCCACCAGCAGGTTGGGGTCGTATGTCGGCGCGCTGACCATGGCCAGCACCTCCCCTGTCGAAGGCTCGATGGCCACCACACAGCCACGTTTGTTGGCCATCAGCTCCTCGGCATACTCCTGCAGGTCGGCATCGAGGGCCGTGTAGAGGTTGCAACCCTCGATGGGCAGGGTGTCGAAAGCGCCCCCTTGGTAGGGACCCACCTCGCGGTTGTGAACGTCGACATGCATGATTTTCTTGCCTTTGATGCCGCGAAGCACCTCCTCGTAGCTCTTCTCGAGGCCACTTTTGCCGATGTAGTCGCCCCGTTTGTAGTACGGGTCACGGTCCAGGTCGCCCTGATCCACCTCGCCCACATAGCCCAGCACCTGCGCCGCAATCGGACGGTCGTAGATGCGCAGCGTGCGCTGCGAGATATAGAAACCCTTGAAACGGAACATCTTGTTCTCGAACTTGGCGTACTCTTCCTTCGAAATCTGCTTCATGAAAATCGAGGGAGCGTAGGGCGAATACTTGCGAGCCTTCTGCATCTGGGTGTCATATTCGTCGCGCGTGATGCCAACGTTGCGGCAGAAGTAGTCGATGTCGAAGTCCTTGGGCACCATGCGAGGCACCACCATCAGGTCGTAAACCGCCTCGTTGTGCACCAGCAGCTCGCCGTGACGGTCGTAGATGAAGCCGCGCGCCGGGTACTGCGTCACGATACGCAGCGACTGCTGGCGCGCCAACTCGCGGTACTTCGGGCTGAACAGCTGCAACATCGCCAGGCGCCCCACAAAGAGCACCCCCACGGCGATGAAGATCAACCTCACCACATGGCTTCTATTCGAGTAGCGGTTCGACATATTTTCTTCTCCACAAACGACAAAGGGACACAATTATTGTGCCCCTTTTAACATTATTTTACCTGATACTAGTAGTTCTTCCAGTTGCGGCATTTCAGGTCGAACACGCCGAAGAAGGCCTCCTTGAATATCTTCATGCTCATCTTCGAGGTGCCGAGGACCCGGTCGGTGAAGACGATAGGCACCTCGTAGACCTTGAAGCCCAGACGCGTGGCGGTGTACTTCATCTCGATCTGGAAGGCGTAGCCGACAAACTTCACCTTGTCGAACTTCATGCGTTCCAGCACCTTGCGGCTCCAGCAGACGAAACCTGCCGTGGCGTCGCAGACCCGCATACCGGTCACCAGGCGCACATACTTGGAGGCATAGTAGCTCATCAGCAGGCGGCCGATGGGCCAGTTGACCACCGACACCTTGCCGTCCACATAGCGCGACCCCACCACCACGTCGCCCTTGCCGCTCGAGCAGGCGTCGTAGAGACGCAGCAGGTCGTCGGGATTGTGCGAGAAATCGGCATCCATTTCAATCATATAGTTGTAGCCGTGGTCGGCGCCCCAGCGCATACCGTCGAGGTAGGCGGTGCCGAGGCCCAGCTTGCCCTTACGCTCGAGGATGTGCAGTCGCTCGGGGAACTCCTGCATCAGGCGCTTGACGATGTCGGCCGTACCGTCGGGCGAATTGTCCTCGACGATGAGCATGTCGAACTCCTTGGGAAGCGAAAAGACCTTGCGGATGATGGCTTCGATATTCTCTTTCTCGTTGTAAGTGGGCGTGATAACCAGTGTGTCTGACATAATTCTTACCTGTTGGTTCAAAATGCAAAGATACATAAAAAAGTTGAATCGGCAAATTTTATTTTCATGACACCGTTTTCGAAAGCCCACATGTCGGTACAGTTATAGGATTGCAAACCAATGACTTGCAAGACCAGAAAGCATATAAACGACTGTAATTCAACAAGTCTACCTATCTTCTAGCTGACAACTCCCTATATACTCCCTGATAACTCCCTACTTTTCAGCAAGGGTTCAGCTAGCTTTCAGCAAGGATTCAGCGTATCAACCTGAATTATAGGGCAATACAAATGTTAAAATCGCACAACCGACTAACAAACAGTTAGATACAGAACAGCTTTTTAACACACGATTTAATTAACGCATTCATTCTTTTTTACTTCCATATAGAAAAAGTTTTGTATATTTGCAGTTTGACAATGCATCTATTTATTAACAACAAATAATTGATTAACAATATGGTTACAAAACTTGACGACCTGCTTGAGCTGGTCAAATCGAAAGGTAAGAAACGTATGGTGGCCGCCTATGCCAACGACAGCCACACCATTGCCGCCGTAAGTGCCGCCATCGACCGCGGTATTGTCGAGGCCACCCTCGTGGGCGACATCGAGACCATGAAGAAGGTCTGCGCCGAAGAGGGTATCGACCCCAACAAGTTCGAGATGGTCCAGGAGGCCAACGACAACAAGGCCGGCGCCCTGGCAGTGAA